>Ga0137306_101378_pt1 | contig 25123 bp, 24 predicted proteins | sample Inofroosms_March_FD_97187 | JGI IMG/M metagenome (GOLD analysis project Ga0137306, IMG submission 97187) | Mouse cecal microbial communities from Vienna, Austria - N-Acetylneuraminic and N-Acetylglucosamine D2O microcosms_March | ecosystem: Host-associated > Mammals > Digestive system > Large...
CACTATTCCGGTGAACAGGCAGATTTGAAAGAAAAACAGAAGATGTATCAGTTTCTGATGCGGAAAGGTTTTCATTCGGATGACATTTTGCATGTATTAGACTACTTGACATAAAGCCGAAAAAAGTATAAAATCAATATGTTGTAATTCATGTTCATAGATTGCAGAGGATTCCTGTAATTTATTGTATATGACATATTAGAAACGGATGATAGTTTACTATATGTACAATGAAAATTTAATAAGGAGGTGCTCCTGTGCCACAAATTTTAATCGCTGTAGTAGTCACGTTAATTTTTGCAGTACCTGTTACTTACTTTTCAACGGTTTCCTACCGCAAACGTGTAATTGAGTCCAAAATCGGAAGCGCGGAAGAAAAGGCAAGAGAAATAATAGATGAAGCTGTAAAAACTGCAGAGACCAGAAAGCGTGAATCTTTGCTGGAAATCAAGGAAGAGTCTATTCGGACGAAGAACGACCTTGATAAGGAAATCAAAGAGCGAAGGAACGAGATTCAGCGCAACGAGCGGCGGATTATCCAGAAGGAAGAAAATCTGGATAAGAAATTAGAAGCCATCGAGAAAAAGGAATCGGGGTTTGCAGCAAAAGAAGAAGAAATTAACAGACAAAAAGCAGAAGTTGCAAGGCTACACGAAGAACGCGTACAGGAACTGGAGAGAATCTCTGGATTAACCTCTGAACAGGCGAAAGATTATCTTTTAAAAATGATTGAAGATGATGTGAAGCTTGATACTGCAAAATTAATCAAGGAAATGGAAATCAAAGCAAAAGAAGAAGCAGGTAAGAAGGCGAAGGAATATGTGGTAACAGCCATTCAGAAATGTGCTGCGGACCATGTGGCGGAAACTACGATTTCTGTAGTTCAGCTTCCCAACGATGAGATGAAAGGAAGAATCATCGGCCGGGAAGGAAGGAATATTCGTACGCTGGAGACGATGACAGGCGTAGATTTAATTATTGACGATACGCCGGAGGCAGTCATCCTGTCCGGGTTTGACCCGGTTCGGCGGGAAGTAGCCCGTATTGCTTTGGAAAAACTGATTGTGGATGGACGTATTCATCCTGCGAGAATCGAAGAAATGGTTGAGAAAGCTCAGAAAGAAGTGGAGACCATGATTCGGGAGGAAGGGGAAGCAGCAACGCTGGAAGTTGGAGTGCACGGAATCCATCCGGAACTTGTAAGACTTCTCGGAAAGATGAAGTTCCGTACAAGTTATGGACAGAATGCACTGAAGCATTCCATTGAAGTAGCTCAGTTGTCCGGTTTACTGGCAGCAGAAATCGGTGTGGATGTGAGAGTGGCCAAAAGAGCCGGCTTACTCCATGATATCGGTAAATCTGTTGACCATGAAATGGAAGGTTCACATATTCAGATTGGTGTGGATTTATGTAGAAAATACAAGGAAAGTCCAATCGTGATTAATGCAGTGGAAGCTCACCACGGAGACGTGGAAGCAGAATCTTTGATTGCGTGTCTGGTACAGGCAGCCGATGCAATTTCAGCGGCAAGGCCGGGCGCAAGAAGAGAAACATTGGAAACATATTCAAACAGATTGAAACAGTTAGAAGATATTGCTAATGGTTTTAAAGGTGTTGATAAGTCTTTTGCTATTCAGGCAGGCAGAGAGATTCGGATTATGGTAGTTCCTGATCAGATTAATGATGCGGATATGATTTTGTTAGCGCGCGATATTTCAAGACAGATTGAAAATGAACTGGAATATCCGGGCCAGATTAAAGTCAATGTAATTCGTGAATCCCGTGTAACTGATTACGCGAAATAGAAGCTACACAGTTTTAAGAGATGGACAAACCTGCAACGGCCTGCTTTATTTTAATATAAGCGGGAAGGCCATACCGTCTCCGGCTGCGGAGAAAGGAGCCTTTTTGTCCGGTAGCTTACATATACAGACCGTCAACATGTTGTTGGCGGTCTTTTTATGCACACGGGTGTCCAAAGGAAATATGTCAGCTAATGCTGGGCAATCCGCTTGTGCGCGGCAAAGTATGCAGAAAGTTCTGAAAGGAGAGATAATTTATGAAACAGCCGTTAATAAAAAGAAAAGAAAGAGTACTGGAACATAAGGGAGCTATTCTGGATATATATTCTGATTATATGGAACTGCCCGACGGCAAAGTGGAAAAGTGGGATTATGTGGAACACAGAAACGGAGCCGCTGCAATAGTGCCGGTACTGCCTGACGGCAGAATTCTGATGGTCCGCCAGTATCGGAATGCACTGGAGCGTTTCACGCTGGAGATTCCTGCGGGAGCCAGAGATTCCAGAACAGAGCCGACAATAGAATGCGCATCCAGAGAACTGGAGGAGGAAACGGGTTATCGCTGTGATAATCTGGAATTCCTGCTGTCCCTGCGGACTACTGTGGCATTCTGCAACGAACTGGTAGATATCTATGTGGCGGAAAACCTGGTACCTTCCAGACAGCATCTGGACGAAGGAGAGTTTATAGATCTGGAACCCCATTCTCTGGAAGAACTGTGCGGGCTGATTTATCAGGGCGTGATACAGGATGGCAAGACAGTGGCCGGAATTATGGCTTATAAAAATAAGTACAATAAGTAAGCTTTGGTTTCTGCGGGATTTTTACTGAAAGCCGTTCTGTAAACTGGTCATTGTTGATACTTTTTTTCCGGGGACTTGCATAAAATAAGCGTAAGACAGGAAAAAGATTGGAAAGTTTATGAAAAAACTGTGGCGTATGTCCTGGCAGCAGAAAGGAATTTCAGAGCATGAATCTCTGTGGATAAAAGTTATGAAAATAGCGCTGCTGGTATCTTTTGTGGCGGGGATTTTTGCGGCAAATCTCATGGGGCATGATATGATTTCCAATGCAGGAGTGCTGAATGATTATTTTATTGAAAAGTTTCAGTATACTCAGGTGAACGGGGAGAATCTTTTTTTCTATATTGTGGGGGAACGTCTTCCGCTGCTGTTTTTGCTCTTTGTTCTGCTGTTTACGGCATTGGGAATACCAGGAGGAATACTTGTGCTGGGATGGCAGGGATTTTCCATTGGTTTTATGCTTTCTACCGGAATTGCAAAATATGGCGTGAAAGGAATCCTGCTGGTTCTGGGAGGGCTTTTCCCTCAGTATCTTTTTTACATTCCGGTTTATGTGTTCTGTTTCTGCCTGGCAGTATTTATTCGACAGCGCTTTTGCCGGGGGAACGAGGGCGGTTTTCCGGAGCGTAAGCTGATGTACGGAATGGGACTGCTGGCCATGGGAGCTTTGCTGGCAGTATTTCTCACCGGGATTTTTCTGGAAAGTTATGTGAATCCCATGATTCTCAGGCAGATTTTAAAAATTTTCTGAACAGATTTTTACTACATATTGAAACAGTCAAAAAGTGGAAAACGACATCTTGTACTGCCTCTGAAAAGGGCAAAAAAGGAGAAAAAATGGCAATTGATTTTCCTACCGAATATGATTATAATAGGAAAGCAAGCGCCCATAAGAAGCCATAAGACGAGGTAGACAGGTATGATATGTGAGATTCAAAAATTTGTTCAGTATATGAGAGAGATTCGGAAAACTTCTGATAACACGGTGGTTTCCTATGAGCGTGATTTGAGAAAGATGAATCAGTTTTTTCAGGAGCAGGGCATTGAACAGGTAAATCAGATTACTGCTACGGGACTGAATTCCTATATTCTGTTTCAGGAGAGACAGGGCAGGAAGCCCTCTACCATTTCCAGAAGCGTTGCGGCCCTGAAAGCGTTTTTTCATTATCTGCAGAAAGAGGGATATCTGGCAGAAGATATTGCTGAAGAGTTAAAGGCTCCCAGAGTGGAGAAAAAAGTGCCGGCTGTACTGACAAGAGAAGAAACAGTACGGCTGTTAGAGGAAGCAAAGGGAAGGAGCCCCAAAGAACTCCGGGACAGCGCCATGCTGGAATTGCTGTATGCCACCGGGATTCGGGTATCGGAACTGATTTCACTGAAAGTATCGGATGTAAATCTGCAGATGGAATATATCACCTGCCGGGATGGAAGCAGAGAACGGATTGTCCCCTTTGGAACGGTTGCAAAACAGGCGCTGGAACGATATTTGCAGGAAGGGCGTCCGGCCATGACAGATACAGGCAGCCCGTATCTGTTTACTAATTGTTCCGGTCAGGCCATGAGCCGTCAGGGATTCTGGAAACTGGTGAAATCTTACGGGAGAAAAGCAGGAATTACCGGAGAATTAACGCCTCATACATTGCGCCATTCCTTTGCGGTTCACCTGGTCAGCAACGGTGCGGATTTGCATTCGGTAAAAGAAATGCTGGGACATTCGGATATTTCAACCACGCAGATGTATGCGCGGATGACACAGAATCGTGTCCGGGAGGTATATGCCAGGACACATCCCAGAGGATGATTAAAAATAAAATAAAAGGAAAGAGGGCTGTTGTAAAACAGCCCCCTTTTGTGTATTATACGTTCATTTCTGCAATCTGATAAATCAAATCTTCCGATTCTGCCCATCCCAGGCAGGGGTCTGTGATGGACTTTCCATAGACATGTTCCCCCACTTTCTGGCAGCCAGGTTCCAGATAGCTTTCAATCATGACGCCTTTGACAATTTTTTTGATTTCAGGAGAAATCTTACGGTTGTGCATGATTTCCTTTACAATCCGAATCTGCTGCTCGTACTGCTTGTTGGAGTTGGAATGATTGGAGTCAATGATGGCGGCGGGATGCTGAAGTTCCATTTTATCATACATCTGAATCAGGCGTTCCAGATCTTCATAGTGGTAATTGGGAATGCAGACGCCGCGTTTGTTGACAGCTCCCCGCAGAACCACATGAGTAAGGGGATTTCCAGTGGTGCTCACTTCATAGCCCCGGAATACAAAATGATGGGGATGCTGGCCTGCATATACGGAATTGAGCATTACGGAGAAATCGCCGCTGGTGGGATTTTTCATTCCGGCAGGCACGTCGAAGCCGCTGACGGTGAGACGATGGTGCTGGTCTTCTACAGAGCGGGCGCCGATGGCCACATAGGACAGCAGATCTTCCACATAAGGCCAGTTTTCAGGATAGAGCATTTCATCTGCGGAGGAAAGGCCGCTTTCTTCCAGAGCCCGGATATGCATTTTGCGCATGGCAATCAGGCCGGCAAGCATATCCGGCCTTTTTTCCGGATCCGGCTGGTGGGCGATACCTTTATAGCCTTCTCCTGTGGTACGGGGTTTGTTGGTGTAAATCCGGGGAACGATAACGAGGCGGTCCGCTACCTTTTCCTGTACTTTGCACAGGCGGCTGATATAGTCGCAGACAGAATCTTCATTGTCAGCGGAACATGGGCCGATGATTACCAGAAATTTATTGGATGCTCCGGTAATAATGTCACGAATCATCCGGTCACGGCCTTGTTTTGTCTGAACCGCCTGTTTGGATAAGGCATATTCCTGTTTGATTTCTTCCGGAGCCGGAAGTTTTTTTAAAAATGAAAAACTCATGGGTGTCGTCTCCTTTCTCATTGTCTGATGTTATCCGGATAATTGCAAAACTGTTAAGTTTTGCAGTCATCTGTGTCTGGTGCTATTGCCTGTCAGAAAAGTATTTTTCCTTAATTAATTCCACCGGCATTTCCTGTCCGGTCCAGCATCGGAAGGCTTCCGCACCCTGGTACAGCAGCATATACAGCCCGTTCAGGCAGGGGCAGCCCTGTGTTCTGGCCTGTTTCAGAAGTAATGTTTCTTTGGGGTTGTAAATAATATCGGATACGATTAAATTACCGTGCAGCATGGAAGCATCCGGAATGGGACTGACAGAGCAGTCCGGAGACATGCCCACACTGGTGGCATTGGTGAGGATGGCGCTTTCGGAAATGCTTTCTGCCAGCAGAGAAGAGTTATCCATATCCATAAGCCGGATATGGCAGCCTGTTTCCTCTGCGGTTCTGGAACAGAATGCCGCCGCTTTGTCCCAGGAACTGTTTTTCCGTTTGAACATGTCAATGGCGGACACGCCGTCCAGCGCTGCCTGAACGCAGATGGCAGCGGCAGCGCCTCCTGCGCCCAAAAGAGTCATTTTTTTCCCGATGATGTGGTGGCCTTTTTCAGAAAGGGAACGCATATAGCCTGCCCCGTCTGTGGTGTGGCCTGTCAGGCGGTGATTTTTTACGATTACCGTGTTGACTGCGCCGGCCAGGCGAGCCGCCGGAGTCAGTTCGTCTAACAGAGGCAGAATATGTACTTTTAAAGGCATAGTCAGATTAAATCCGCAGATTCCTGCCGTATTCAGTCCTTCCACGGTGGTTTTTAAGTCTTCCGGCTTTATGTCAAAGGCAAGATACACATAATCAAGGCCAAGCTGACGGAAAGCCTCATTGTGCATCTGGGGAGAAATACTGTGGGCCACCGGACTGCCCAGCAGGGCGGTCAGTTTTGTGGTTCCTGTTATTTCATAATTTCCATTCATAGTATCACCTGTTATTTTATAAAATAGTTCCATTCCCAGGGTACCTGCGAACAGTAACATTAAGCATGTAACAGTTCAGATAAGCTGTCCTGTCTGAACTGTTACTTAAGTATCTTAATGGATAATAAAAAATATGTCAATGACTTGCACCTTTTGTTTTTGTAGGGTATACTTAGTTCCGAAGTAATCAGAAAGAGGAATCGGCGATGAGAGAACAGCAGGAAAACAGAAAGAAAAAGCAGATTTCCGGAGCCGGAAGGCCTCTGGTCTGTGTTCCCATTGTGGAGCAGAGCAGAGAAGGGATTCTGGCGTCTGCCAGCCGGATTGCAGAAAAAGGGGCGGATATGGCAGAGTGGCGTCTGGACTGGTGTGAAAAGGCAGTCCTGAACTGGAGCGAAGCGGAAGGAATTCTGAGAGAACTTTCGGAAGTCTGCCGGGATATGCTTCTGCTTTGTACCTTCCGCAGTAAAAATCAGGGCGGGCAGATGGAACTTGCAGAAGAAGATTATATTCGGCTGTTGTATCAGATTGGAGAGAGCGGTTTCGGAGATATACTGGATGTGGAGACAGGAGAGTTGTCTGACCCGGAGAAAGTTATCCGGGAACTGCACAGACATGGCGCCTGCGTTCTGGCGTCACAGCATTATTTTTCCCATACACCGGAAACAGATAAGATGGAACGGGAACTGTATCATATGAAAGAGCTGGGAGCTGATGGGGCCAAGCTGGCAGTGATGCCCCGGAAGAATACGGATGTATTGCATATAATGGAAGCAACCATGCATGTGAAAGACAGGTATCCCTCGTATCCTCTGGTAACCATGGCCATGGGAAAGGAAGGACTTCTTTCCAGGATTGGAGGCCAGATTACCGGTTCCTGCATTACCTTTGGAACAGTGGGGAAAACTTCTGCACCGGGCCAGATTCCTCTGGAGGATCTGACGGTGATACTTGATAAAATTACAGAAAATCTGGAGTGATGAAATGAAGCGCAATATATATATGACCGGATTTATGGGCACAGGCAAAACCACGGTCTCCCGTATACTGGAAAAAGAGACCGGATTTGAAATGGTAGATACGGACGAAGTGATTGCCGGACAGCAGAACAAATCTATAAGAGAAATATTTGAATCAGAGGGAGAAGGGTATTTTCGGAATCTGGAAACAGAGCTGCTGCGGGAGCTGGGAGCGACGGGCGGAAAAATTGTATCCTGCGGAGGAGGAATCGTGCTGCGGGAGGAAAATGTCCGGCTGATGAAGGAAAGCGGCGTGGTTGTGTTGCTGACTGCCAGACCTGATACCATATTTTCCAGAGTGCGCCGGGGAACGGATCGTCCGGTGCTGAACAGGAACATGAGTCTGGAATATGTGGAGAAGCTGCTGGAAGAAAGAATGCCGTATTATCAGGCGGCAGGAGAGGTAATAATAACCACAGATAACAGAACTCCGAGAGAGATTTCCGGAGAAATTAATAAAATTTTGAAAAATGGAAAAATTTCTTTTGATTTTTAAGAAAAAGTATGTTACAATATCAGAGTTCCGAAAAACAACTGAAAAGCACCCATAGTTTAACGGATAAAATACCAGATTCCGGTTCTGGGGCTGGGGGTTCGATTCCCTCTGGGTGCACTGAAACTTTTAGTCGCTGCATTTTGTGATTCAGACAGAATGCAGCCGAATCATATAGATAAGAAATAAAGGAGCAGATATGAGCGATTCTTTGAATAAAAATAACAATGAACAGTCCGAAAACGGAGTTGAAAATAAAAGTGATTTTCTGAAAAAAAATGGTAAGATGATTTCCGTGGGAGCAGTGGTAATTGCGCTGGGCGTGGTAGTAGGAGTCACAATGCTCAACGGGAAAGGGAAAGAGGAGAAAAAGGAGCCTCCGAAAGTACAGCAGGAGGAGGTACAGAAGACTCCGGAAGAACAGGAAGAAAAAACGGACGAGTATACGATGGACGTGCAGCCGGAAGTGAAGGAGCTGGTGTCCACTTATTATAATGCCTATGCGGCAGGAGATATTGAACAGCTTCAGACTGTGACACAGAATCTTTCCGATATGGAAAAAAGCTATATTAAAATGATGAATGAATATGTGGAAAGCTACAGTGAGATCACCTGTTACAGCAAGGATGGTCTGGACGAAGGTTCTCACATGGTATCCGCTACTTTTAATATGAATTTTCATAATGCGGAGGGCGGACTTCCCGGTATGGATTTCTTCTATGTAAGAACCGGGGAAGACGGAAAACTTTATATCGACAACCGTTACTGTTCTTTTAACCGTCAGATGAAGGAGCAGGAGACAGAAGCGGAAATTAACGCGTTAATCAGTGAATTTGAAGGCGGGGAAGATGTACAGAAACTCCGTGCAGAGTTCCAGAGCAAGTATGAAGCTGCCGTAGCGGCAGATGAGAATCTGAAAACAATGGAGAACACTGTGAAAGAGGCAATTGTAGGATGGAAAGATTCCTATAATCCGAATGAAAATCAGACAGAAGTTGCCTCCGGAGAAAATAATGAGCAGCCGGAAGAAGCAACGCCGGAAGAAGGGGAAAATCAGGAGAATCCGCCTGCTGACAGTCAGCCGGAAGAGACTCCGGAAGCTGCGCCGGAAGAATCTCAGGAGCCGGAGGCTCCGCAGGAAGACAGTACGCCTGAGATTAATTATGTGCCGGAAGGAACCGTTCTTACTGCCAACAACAGTTATAATATCCGTGTGTCCATGAATGAATCTGCAGAACTGGTCGGAACTACAGCTCCTGGCGACAGTATCAAAGTAATTCTGAGTTATGCAGAGGGCTGGACCAAGGTGGAATGGAAGGAAAAGACAGGATATATCCGGACTGATTTGCTGTTGAATAATTAAATGTTCATGTCCGGTGAGGTCGGCGATTTTCAGTCACCAACTATATAGAAAACAGAGAGAATTGCCTGAAAGGGTAATTCTCTTTTTTTCTTCTACAGGAAAGAACTTGTCACGCTAAAGCGTGAAAGTGCCTTTCTGTAGAAGAAAATTAAGATGCGCAGTTCGCGGAAAGGAAGTTTATTGCCAGGCAATCCGCTCACGCGCGGAGAATACGCTGTGCGCATTCTTTTTATCATATCAAAACAAAAGCCTGTATAAAATAAGCAAAATGTTTCAATCTAATAGGAAAAACAGCGTAACAGAACATACGGAGCTGTTACAGCAGATCAGGAGGAAACCATGCGTAATTATCAGGAGATAAATGTTTTGAAAGAAACCAGAAAGAATGCGGCCATGGCCGTAAACGCCATTGATGTACTGATGGGAAAAATTTACAATCAGGAGTTTGCTTATGAACTGACGTCACAGAGAAGCCGGTTTCAGGATTTTGAAAGAAAAGCGGAGGCCGGATTATGGGAGCACGGGCTGACGCCCAGGGAGTCCGGACTGGAAAAAGCCATGCTGTGGGGCGCCATACAGGCCAATACCATGCTGAATATCAGCACCCCTCATGTGGCGGACATGATGATACAGGGGAATACAAGGGGAATTACAGATTTGCTGAAAGTGAAGCATAACAATAAAAATACCGGAAGTTTTGCCAATGAACTGGCGGAAGAACTGATGGATTTTGAAGAAGAAAATATAGAGCGGTTAAAAAGATTTTTATAAAGGTGTGGGGATAAGCAATGTCAGAATCAGTCAGAATTAATAAATATCTCAGCGAGGCGGGAATCTGTTCCAGAAGAGAGGCGGACCGCCAGATTGAGAAAGGGAATATTACTATCAACGGCAGAACAGCCGTAATGGGAGATAAAGTCTGTCCGGGCGATGTGGTTATGTTCGGAAGGAAGAAAGTAACCGGGGAAGAGAAGCCGGTGCTTCTGGCAGTAAATAAGCCCAGGGGGATTGTCTGCACTTCGGAAAAACGGGAGAAAGACAATATTGTGGATTATGTGGGTTACCCCGCAAGGATTTATCCCATCGGCAGACTGGATAAGAATTCCCATGGTCTGATTTTGATGACAAATCAGGGAGAACTGGCCGACGCAGTGATGCGAGGCAGGAATTTCCATGAAAAAGAATATATTGTGAGGGTGAACCGGGAAGTGACAGAAGACTTTATACGGAACATGTCTCAGGGTGTTTACCTGAAAGAGCTGGAAACAGTTACCAGGCCCTGTCATGTGGAAAAGCTGGGAAAACGGACATTCCGGATTATTCTGACCCAGGGGCTGAACAGGCAGATACGGAGGATGTGCGAACATTTCCAGTACCGGGTGGTGGATTTGAAGCGGGTGCGGATTATGAATATTATGCTCGGAGATTTAAAGGAAGGGGCATACCGGGCCGTAACCGGGGAAGAATGGAAAGCATTGCAGGAACTGGCTTTCTCCGGGCAGTCAAAGATTCTGTAGCAGGTCAGGCGCCGTTGCCTGTCTGGCAGGAGATTATGGCAGCAGTGTTTTCAGAAAAAGGGAAAGGACAGAGAAAGATGGACAGAACGCAGGCAGAAGCAAGAATACAGGAGCTCCGAACAAATCTGGAATATCACAGCAACCGCTATTATAATCTGGACAGTCCGGAAATCACCGATTACGAATACGACAGCATGATGCGGGAACTGAAAGGGATGGAGCAGGAATTTCCGAATCTGGTTACAGAAGATTCTCCCACTCAGAAAGTAGGAGGCGCTGCAAAACGGGAGGCCGGGGTGCTGGTAAGGCATAATGTCCCCATGCTGAGCCTGCAGGATGTATTTTCCAGAGAAGAAGTGGAAGCATTTGTAGAGGAAATGCAGGAACAGCTGGAAGAACCGGAATTTGTGGTGGAATATAAAATTGACGGACTTTCCATGGCTCTCCGCTATGAAGAAGGGGAATTGAAGCTGGCAGTGACCAGAGGAGACGGCATCAATTTCGGAGAAGATGTAACGGTAAATGCCGGCGTTATTTCCGATGTGAAGAAAAAGTTAAAAGTTCCCGTGGAATATCTGGAAATCCGGGGCGAAGTATATATGAGAAATGAGGCATTTGAGAAAGTCAATGAAATGCAGGAACTGAACGGGAAGAAACTCTTTGCCAATCCCAGAAACTGCGCGGCAGGTACGCTGCGACAGCTGGACAGCAAAATAACCAGAGAACGGGGCCTGTCCATGTTTGTGTTCAATATTCAGCAAATCCGGGGCATGGAGATTAAAACTCACACCCAGGGCTACGAATATCTGAAACAGAATAAAATTCCGGTGATAGACGATTACCGTGTCTGCCGGACGAAAGAAGAAGTCTGGGAAGCTATCTGCGCCATCGGGGCGAACCGGGGAAATCTGGGATATGACATTGACGGAGCCGTAGTGAAATTAAATTCTCTGGCAGACCGGGAGAAGCTGGGAGCCACCTCCAAAGTTCCCCGCTGGGCCGTTGCCTACAAATATCCGCCGGAGGAAAAAGAAACCACACTTCTGGATGTAGAACTGTCTGTGGGGCGAACCGGAAGAATTACGCCTACCGGGATTTTTGAGCCGGTGCGGCTGTGCGGAACCACAGTATCCCGCGCCACCCTCCACAATCAGGATTTTATTGATGAGCTGGATATCCGGATTGGAGACCGGATTCTGGTATATAAATCCGGGGAAATTATACCGAAAGTCCGGAAAGTGCTGAAAGAAAAGCGGCCGGAGGGAGCGGCGCCCTATCGTCTGCCGGAAGTCTGTCCCGTCTGCGGTGCCAAAACCCGGCGGGAAAAGGATACGGCAGATATCAGATGTACCTCTCCGAACTGCCCGGCCCAGCTTGAGCGGCGCATAATCAATTTTGTGGGCAGAGACGCCATGGACATTAAGGGATTCGGAACGGTATATGTGGAAGAACTGGTGCGCCTGGGCTACCTGAAGGATGTGGCGGATATTTATACTTTGAAGGAACACCGGGAAGAACTGATTGAACAGGGCATAATCGGAAAAGAGAAAAATACCGACAAGCTGCTGAATGCTATTGAAAAATCCAAAGAAAATGAGGCATATCAGCTTCTGACCGGATTCGGCATTCCAAATGTGGGAAAGGCTGCGGCAAAATCCATTTTAAAGGAATTTAAGTCTGTTCAGGAACTCAGCCAGGCAGACAAAGAATCATTGCAGCAGGTGAATGATATCGGGGAAGTGAGCGCCAACTGCATTCTGGATTTTTTTGGAGATGAGACAAACCGCAGAATCATAGCGCGGATGGAGCAATATGGGGTGAATATGGAATCCGGCGGGCAGACCGGGGGCAGCCGGTTTCAGGGTATGACCTTTGTGATAACCGGTACCCTGCCGGGGCTGGAGCGGAAGGAAGCTGCGGCGCTGATTGAGCAGCAGGGCGGAAAAGTGTCCGGCTCCGTGTCCAAAAAGACCAATATGGTGCTGGCCGGGGAAAAGGCAGGGAGCAAGCTGGCAAAAGCCCGGGAGCTGGGCATAAAAGTCATATCAGAAGAAGAATTTCTTGCCATGCTGCCGGAATAATTCAGAATATACAAAAACGGGAATCATAGAGAAAGAAGGGAAAATTATGCCAATCAAAGTGCAAAGTGACCTGCCGGCGAAGGAAACGCTGGAGCGGGAAAATGTATTTACCATGGATGAAAACAGGGCCATTCACCAGGATATCCGTCCCATCGAAGTGGGAATACTGAATTTAATGCCTTTAAAAGAAGAGACAGAACTGCAGATTCTGCGGGAACTTTCCAATACTCCCCTGCAGGTGGACGTAACCTTTGTGATGGCGGGAAGCCATGAATCACGCAATACTTCCAGCAGCCATCTGAATAAATTCTATCACACCTTTGAGGAAATCCGGGAGCGGAAATTCGACGGATTTATTATTACGGGAGCGCCGGTGGAACAGATAGAGTATGAGGATGTGGACTACTGGGAAGAATTTAAGGAAATCTGTGCCTGGACCGAGACAAATGTAACCTCCACCATGCACCTGTGCTGGGGAGCCCAGGCCGGCCTTTATTATCATTACGGCATTCAGAAAGAAATGCTGAAACAGAAAATGTTCGGTCTTTTTGAACATCGGGTACGGAATCGGAAAATCCCTCTGGTCAGGGGCTTTGACGATTATTTTCTGGCGCCTCATTCCAGGCATACCCAGGTACGCAGAGAAGATATTGAAAAAGAGCCGGAGCTGACCATTCTGGCGGAATCAGAAGAAGCGGGGGTTTTCCTGATTATGGACACCACCGGAAAAAAAGTATTTGTGATGGGCCATCCGGAGTACGACAGGATTACTCTCCATACGGAATACATACGGGATAAAGAGAAGGGGCTGGATATCCAGGTTCCGAGGAATTACTATCAGGGGGACGACTGTACCGTCCGGCCCAACCTGCAGTGGCGGGCCCACGCCAATACCCTGTATACCAACTGGCTGAATTATTATGTCTATCAGGCAACTCCTTACGAGTATACTTCAGTGCCTGAAAGTATTAAGAAAGAATAAAAGAGTCAGAATATCTTTGCAAAACCCGGAAACTCTGCTATAATAAAAAAATGAATAAGTTTAGGAGGCGTGAACAATGGCTGAAGACAGAAAGGCATATATGATAAAAGACGATAATCTGGGCGAGGTGCGTATTGCAGATGAGGTAGTTGCAATTATTGCAGGACTGGCGGCTACTGAGGTGGAAGGCGTAAGTTCCATGGCCGGAAATATTACCAACGAGCTGGTAAGCAAGCTGGGAATGAAGAACCTCTCCAAAGGAATCAAGGTGGAAGTGAAAGAAAATGTGGTGAAAGTGGACGTTGCACTGAATATCCGGTTCGGATATGCCATTCCGGAGGTTTCCACCAAGGTGCAGGAGCGGGTGAAATCTGCCGTTGAGAACATGACAGGTCTGGAAGTGAGCCATGTCAATGTGCGCATTGCCAGTGTCAATATGGAAAAACAGAAGCAGTAACCGTGCGGCAGGAACCATTCCTGTATGAAAAGTGAAGGAAGACATATAATATCATAAGGGTGTCATCAGACACCCTTTTCGTGGGTACAGCCCTGATATGGCCGCCGGCCTGTCATCCGGCAGGATGGAAGCCGGCAGGTATTGGGAAAGGAAGCATATGAGCCGAAGAGAGATAAGAGAGCAGATATTCAAACTGTTGTTCCGGGCGGAATTTTATGAAGCGGAAGAACTGCCGGAGCAGCTGCAGTTGTTTTTGGAAGAACCGGACAGAAAAGAAGAAAAAGATACCCTTTACATTCAGGATAAATTTGAACAGATTCTGGCTCGTTTATCCGGGATTGACGAGATGATTAATCAGGTGGCCCAGGGCTGGAAGACCAGCCGGATGGGAAAAGTGGATCTGACCTTAATCCGCCTTGCGGTATATGAAATGAAATATGAGGAAGATGTCCCTGTGGGGGTGGCAATCAATGAAGCCGTGGAACTGGCCAAAAGCTACGGCACCGATGATTCGGCCTCCTTTGTCAACGGGATTCTTGCAAAACTGGTATGACGAAGCATGTATATACCGTAGGCCAGGTGAACGCCTACATCAAAAATATGTTCGACCAGGATTTTATGATGAACCGGATTTATGTGAAGGGAGAAGTTTCCAACTGTAAGTATCACACTTCAGGGCATATTTATTTTACCCTGAAGGATCATACGGGAGCTATTAACGGTGTGCTGTTTGCCGGAAACCGGAAGGGCCTTTCATTTACCATGAGAAACGGGGACAATGTGATTGCTCTGGGTTCCGTTTCTGTTTACGAGCGGGACGGAAAATACCAGCTTTATGCACGGGAAATTCTGCCGGACGGAGAAGGACTGCTGTACCGGCGTTTTGAACAGCTCAAACAGGAGCTGGAAGAGATGGGCATGTTTGCCCCGGAATACAAACAGCCCATTCCAAAGTATATCCGGACGCTGGGTATTGTGACAGCCCCCACCGGAGCGGCCATCCGGGATATTCAGAATATCAGCAGCCGGAGAAATCCCTGTGTACAGACCATTCTTTATCCGGCGCTGGTACAGGGAGAGGGAGCAGCGGCCAGTATTGTCAACGGCATTCATGCACTGGAACAGTTGGGTGTGGATGTGATTATTGCAGGACGGGGCGGCGGTTCCATGGAAGATTTGTGGGCCTTTAATGAAGAAATCGTGGCAAGGGCCATATTTGAATGTTCCGTTCCTGTTATTTCGGCAGTGGGCCATGAGACGGATACCACCATCGCTGATTATGTGGCGGATTTGCGGGCGCCCACTCCTTCTGCGGCTGCGGAACTGGCGGTTTATGATATCCGGGAGCTGGAAGGGCTGCTGCTGTCTCTGCGGCTGGCTCTGAACCGGGGCATTACGGACAGGCTGGAACGATCAGAAGAGCGACTGAGGCAGTACGAGAGCAGAATCCGTCTGCTGAGCCCTCAGAGACGCCTGAATGAAAAGCGGCAGACTGCCGCTGATCTGGAAGACAGGCTCCGCATGAGGATGGAACATGTTCTGATGCAGAAAAAGCATGAGATGGAACTTTCCGCAGAACGACTGGAAGCACTGTCTCCAATCCGGAAATTAAGCCAGGGATATTCTTTTGTGGCGGATGAAGCAGGCCGGGGTATTTCAGATGTGGAACGATTGGACAGGGGAGACACCCTGTACATTCACATGCTGAACGGAAACGTGACCGCGGAAGTAACAGAAATTGAACGGGAGGGCATATGAGCCGGACAGAGAAAAAAGAACCGTCCCTGGAGGAAACCTTTCAGGAACTGGAACAGATTATAGAAAAAATGCAGGACCGGGAAGTGACGCTGGAGGAATCCTTCACCCTGTACGAACAGGGGATTCACAAACTCCGTTACTGCAATGAGAAAATAGATTATGTGGAAAAGAAAATGCTTGTCCTGGATGAACAGGGTGAACTGAGGCCTTTTGACGGGCCGGAGCAGGAAACAGGCAGTACATAAGAACTGTGAAAGAAAGCACAGGCGGCCATGAAGCCTGTTTCAGGGCAGGAAGGTTGTGGCGGCGGAAGGATTTTCAGAAAGGACAGGACAGATATGGATATAAAAGCAGAAATTGCAGTCCGGACAGAACAGATTGAAGCTGTAATCAGAGCGTATCTTCCGGAAGAAGAAGGCCTGCAGAAAACGGTGATATCAGCCATGAATTACAGCCTGCTGGCAGGCGGAAAACGTCTGCGGCCCATGCTGATGCAGGAAACTTACCGCATGTTCGGCGGCAGGTCCAAAGTAGTAGAGCCTTTTATGGCGGCAATAGAGATGATACATACCTATTCTCTGGTACATGATGATCTGCCCGCCATGGATAACGATGAATACCGGCGGGGGAAAAAAACCACCCATGCACAGTTTGGGGAAGCCATGGGAATTCTGGCCGGCGACGGACTGCTGAATTACGCTTTTGAAACTGCGGCGAAAGCCTTTGAGACAGAACCGGGAAATGCCCGTATCGGAAAGGCCTTCCAGGTCCTTGCCGGGAAATCCGGGATTTACGGAATGCTGGGCGGACAGTGTGTGGATGTGGAGATGGAAGGAAAGCCTGTGACAGAAGAAACACTGCAGTTTATTTACCGCCTGAAAACCGGGGCGCTGCTGGAAAGCGCCATGCTCATCGGCGCCATACTGGCCGGAGCCACCGGAAGCGAACAGCGGCAGGTGGAGCAGGCGGCCGGAGAACTGGGTATGGCTTTTCAGATACAGGACGATATTCTGGATGTGACCGGCAGCACGGAGGTTCTGGGCAAGCCCACGGGCAGCGATGAAAAGAATCATAAGACTACTTATGTGACCCTTTGGGGGATTGAGAAAGGGAAAGCGGAAGTAGAAAGGCTTTCCAGACACAGTGTGGAATTAATCAATACGCTGGTAGTGAAAAATGAATTTCTGACAAATCTGATGCTGGAACTGATACAACGGGAAAAATAGCCTGATGAACGGGTGATAAGTAACGATACAGGAGAAGGAAGGGGATTATCTATGGTATTGGAGAAAATAGAGGAACCCAACGATATAAAAAAAATGGAAGAATCAGAGTTACCGGTACTGGCAGAGGAAATCAGAGAATTTCTGATTCGGCAGGTTGCGGAGCATGGCGGTCATCTGGCGTCCAACCTTGGGGTGGTGGAGCTTACGATGGCCCTGCACCTGTTTTTTCAGTTGCCGGAGGATAAAATAATCTGGGATGTGGGACACCAGTCCTATACCCATAAACTGCTGACGGGCCGGAAAAAGGGGTTTGACAGTCTGCGGCAGTTCGGCGGCATGAGCGGATTTCCCAAACGGAAAGAAAGCAGATGTGACAGTTTTGATACGGGACACAGTTCCACTTCCATTTCAGCAGGGCTGGGCTATGCGGCGGCCAGAGAACTGACCGGAGAAGACTACAGGGTGGTTTCTGTTATCGGGGACGGAGCACTGACCGGAGGAATGGCCTATGAAGCCTTAAACAATGCTTCCAGGTTAAAGACGAATTTTATTATTGTGCTGAACGACAACAAAATGTCCATTTCAGAAAATGTGGGAGGCCTCTCCAGACATCTCATCAATCTACGTACGGCGGACGCTTATCAGGGGCTGAAGACAGGGGTGACCAATTCCCTGAACAAAATACCCGTATACGGGGAACGCATGGTGGAACAGATTCGCAGAACCAAAAGCGGCATCAAGCAGCTTCTGATACCGGGAATGCTGTTTGAAAATATGGGAATTACCTATCTGGGCCCGGTGGACGGACATGATATCGGCGGAATGCTGCGGGTATTCCGGGACGCTTCCAGAGTGGACGGGGCGGTGGTAGTTCATGTGCTCACCCAGAAAGGGAAAGGCTATGTTCCGGCAGAACGCCATCCTGCCAGATTTCACGGAACGGAGCCCTTTCATATTGAAACGGGACTTCCTCTGAAGAAAAGAAACAAAGCCAATTACACCGACGTTTTTTCCACAGTTATGCGCAAACTGGGAGAACGGGATGAGAAGGTAACTGCCATTACAGCGGCTATGGAAGACGGAACAGGCCTCAAACGGTTTCACAATATGTTCCCGGAACGGTTTTTTGATGTGGGAATTGCGGAGGAACATGCAGTGACCTTTGCGGCAGGGCTGGCAGCAGCGGGAATGAAACCGGTAGTGGCAGTGTATTCTTCCTTTTTGCAGAGGGCTTACGACCAGATACTCCATGATGTGTGTATCCAGGATTTGCCGGTGACTTTTGCCATAGACCGGGCGGGGCTTGTGGGCAGCGACGGAGAAACCCATCAGGGGATTTTCGATTTGTCCTGGCTTTCTTCTGTTCCAAATATGAGTGTTATGGCTCCCAAAAACAAGTGGGAGCTTTCCGACATGGTGAAATTTGCAGTCAGTTACGGACATCCTGTTGCCATCCGTTATCCCAGAGGAGAAGCCTGGGCAGAGCTGAAAGAATATCGGGCTGAAATTGTCCGGGGAAAAAGCGAAGTGATTTATGAGGAAAGCCAGATTGCACTGCTGGCGGTGGGAAGCATGGTGAAAACAGCCTGTCAGGTCCGGGAAAATCTGAAAAAGCTGGGGTATGGCTGTACTCTGGTGAATGTGCGGTTTGTGAAACCTCTGGACAGGGAACTGCTGGAGCGGCTGACTGCTTCCCATGAGCTGCTGGTAACCATGGAAGAAAATGTTCTGAGCGGCGGATTCGGAGAACATGCAGTCCGTTATCTGGAAACGGAAAAAGGGCCGGAACATGTTCCGAAATTCCTGAATATCGCCATCGAGGACGTATATGTGGAGCATGGAAATGTGGAACTTCTGCGGCAGGAACTGGGTCTTGACGCTGCTTCCGTCACAGACAGAATCACAGAAGCAATGGAAAGGCTGTAACAGGAAAGAGAGACGGTAAATATGAAAGAGAGACTGGACGTACTGCTGGTACAGCGCGGGTTTGCTCCTTCCAGAGAAAAGGCAAAGGCCATGATTATGGAAGGGAATGTATTTGTGGCAGGTCAGAGAGAAGACAAGGCGGGCACTTCTTTTGATGTAAAAGCAGAAATTGAAGTGCGGGGAAATACCCTCAGATATGTGAGCAGGGGCGGATTGAAGCTGGAAAAGGCCATGAAACAGTTTCAAATCAGCCTCGCAGACAGAATCTGTATGGATATCGGAGCTTCCACCGGCGGATTTACAGACTGTATGCTGCAAAACGGAGCTGCAAAGGTGTACGCGGTGGACGTGGGATACGGACAGTTTGCATGGAAGCTGCGGCAGGATGAGCGGGTAGTCTGTATGGAGAAAACCAATATCCGGTATGTGACGCCGGAGGATATCGGGGACGTACTGGATTTTGCCTCGGTGGATGTTTCCTTTATTTCCCTTACCAAAGTCCTTCCCCCGGTCAGAGAGCTGCTGAAAGACCAGGGCGAACTGGTATGTCTCATCAAGCCCCAGTTTGAAGCAGGAAGGGAAAAAGTCGGGAAAAAGGGCGTAGTCCGGGACCCCAAAGTGCAGGAGGAAGTAATCAGGAAAGTCCTGGACGCTGCAGAAGAACTGGGATTCGGAATCCGGAATCTGGACTTTTCGCCCATTAAGGGGCCGGAGGGAAATATCGAATATCTGGTACATATGCAGAAAGGTCTGAACAGTCAGGAGGCGTCTGTGGATGGAGCCGCTGTGGTGGCACTGGCCCATAAAACACTGGACGAAAAAGTATGAAATATTTTTATGTGATTGCAAATTCCGGAAAAGACAGGCAGTTAAAACTCACAGAGAAAATCTGCAGTTTTGTGGCGGAGCACGGAGGCGTCTGCGGATATCAGGCAAATCAGGGGCCTGACGGAGATTTGTTTGACCAGGAACAGATTCCGGAAGAGACGGAATGCATTCTGGTGGTGGGAGGAGACGGAACCCTCCTGAGTGCTGCCAGAACCATGGCAGACCGGAAAATACCTCTGATAGGGGTGAATACGGGCCATGTGGGCTATCTCTGTGAACTGGAAGCAGACACGGTGATTTCCGGCGTGGAACGCCTTCTGACCGAAGACACATATACTGTGGAACATCGTATGCTGCTGGCAGGGCGTTGCATGACGGAAGACGGAGAAGGAGAGGAATGGCGGGCGCTGAACGATATTGTGATTCACCGCTGTGGCAGGCTGCAGGTGGTGGATTTGATTATTTCCGTCAACGGGCAGTACCTGAATACCTACAGTGCGGACGGCATGATTATTGCCACGCCCACCGGTTCCACCGCCTACAGCATGTCGGCGGGAGGCCCCATTGTGGACCCCAAGGCCAGCCTTCTGCTGATAACCCCTATCAGTCCCCATTCCCTCAATGCCAAAAGTATTGTGCTGGACGGGGAAGATGAGATTACCATTCAGGTTGCCAGAAGGAACGAGGAGCAGAAAGAAAGCCTGGAAGTCAGCTTTGACGGGGAACCCGTGGGAACACTCCGGGCAGGAGAGGAAATTAGAATAAAAAAGGCTCAGGCCTGCACCAGAATACTGAAACTGAGCCAGCTCAGTTTTCTGGAGCGTCTTCGGAAAAAATTGCAGGGATATACCTGACAGGAGGGAGCCATGAAGTCGAAACGCCAGGCAAAAATTCTGGAAATTATTTCAAAATACAGCATTAAGACACAGGAAGAACTCTCCGAACATCTGGAGCAGGAAGGATTTCATGTAACGCAGGCCACCGTATCCAGGGATATCCGGGAACTGAAGCTGACCAGAGTGGCAAACGGTACAGGGCAGCAGAAATATATTTCTCTGCGTGAAAAACATACGGATTTAAGTGAAAAATATACCAGGATTTTCCGGGAGGGATTTGTGTCCATGGATATGGCCCAGAATATTCTGGTGATTAAAACGGTTTCCGGTATGGCCATGGCAGTTGCAGCGGCTCTGGACGCCATGGACTGCCATGAGATTGTAGGCAGCATTGCAGGAGACGACACCATTATGTGTGCGGTGCGTACCCTGGAGGATACGGAATCTCTGATGAAGCGTCTGCGGAAAATGACAGAGAACTGAGCGGCAGAAAAAGGACCGGGAAAATTACCTGAAAATTACGGAGAGTTAAAAGGAGAAAGGGATATGTTGGTAAGTCTGCATGTGAAAAATCTGGCCCTGATGGAGGAGGCAGAGGTGGAATTTGGAAATGGACTGAACATTCTGTCCGGCGAAACGGGAGCCGGAAAATCCATTATCATCGGTTCCATCAATCTGGCTCTGGGAGAAAAGGCGCCGAAGGAGATGCTGCGGGAGCAGGCAGAATATGCCCTGGTGGAGCTGATTTTCCGGGTGGAAAATGAAGAACAGAGAAAGCTGCTGGAGGAGATGGATATTTTCCCGGAAAATGAGGAAATTATTATGTCAAGAAAAATTACTGCCTCCCGGAGCGTGGGGAAAATCAACTCAGAAACTGTTTCCGCTTCCCGTATGCGGCAGGCGGCGGCACTTTTGATTGATATTCATGGACAGCATGAGCACCAGTCTCTGCTTCAGAAGAAAAAACATCTGGAAATCCTGGACGAGTACGGAAAAGAGCAGTTAGCCTCCAAAAAGCAGCTTTTAAAACAGCGTTATCAGGAATATCAGAAGTTGCTGGAAGAACGTCAGCAGGCCCTTTCCGAGGGAGAAGGAAGAGAGCGGGAGTTGTCTTTTCTGGAATATGAAATTCAGGAAATTGAAGATGCTGCCCTGGTAGCCGGAGAAGATGAAGAACTGGAGCTTTCTTATCGGAAAATGGCCAATAGCCGCAAAATTATGGAAGCGGTGGGAACTGCCTATGAAATGACAGGGGGCGGCGGAAGCGCCACGGAACAGCTTGGACGGGCATTGCGGGAACTGCAGACCGTGTCGGATTTTGACCCTCACCTGGAAGGGCTACGGGAACAGCTGGAAGAGGTGGACAGTCTGCTGAATGATTTCAACCGGGAATTGTCCGGTTATATTTCCCAGGAGGAATTTGACGGAGAAACTTTTTCCCAGGTGGAAAAACGCCTGGATGAAATCAATCATCTGAAAGATAAATTCGGCGGAAGTATCGAAGCAGTCCTGCAGGCAAAAGAGGAAAAGAAGCAGAAATACCATCGACTGAAAGACCATGAAGCATATCTGGCCGGACTGGAGGAACGTCTGGAAAAAGCGGAAGGAGCCCTTCAGAAAACCTCGGCGGAAGTGTCAAAAATCCGGAAAAAATATGCAAAAAAACTTGTAAAGCAGGTAAAGGAAGCGCTGGTGGATTTAAACTTCCTGGATGTGGAATTTACCATGGAATTTCAGGAAACCAAAGGTTATACATCTAACGGGACAGATGACGCGGAGTTTCTGATTTCCACCAATCCGGGTGAGTCGGTAAAGCCTCTGGGCAGGGTGGCTTCCGGCGGTGAACTGAGCCGGATTATGCTGGCCATCAAAACTATCCTGGCGGAAAGCGACCGGATTGAAACGCTGATTTTTGATGAAATCGACGCGGGAATCAGCGGAAGGACAGCCCAGATGGTGGCTGAGAAAATGAATGTAATCGGCAAAAATCATCAGATTATCTGTATTACCCATCTTCCTCAGATTGCAGCTATGGCAGATTACCATTTTCTGATTCGGAAGGATGTCATCAATCACGTAACGGTTTCCAATATTTCCCTGCTGGATGAACAGGAAAGCATTACGGAACTGGGACGTATGCTGGGCGGTGTGAAAATTACCGATAAAGTGATGGAAAGCGCCGGAGAAATGAAAGAACTTGCCCGGAAAATCAAGAGCTGAACGTAAGAAAATTTATCCGGAAAAATAAAAGCAGAAAAATAAAAAACTTTATCCGGAAAAATAAAAGCAGAAAAATAAGAAAAATTTATCCGGAAAGTTAAAAAATCCCAGATTTAAAACAGCAGAATTTCACATACTAAAAAAGGATTTCAATTTGAATAAGATTGAAGTCTTTTTTTGAGAGGATGTGAAAGGATGAAAGAAAACGGAAGGAACAGACTGGCGAAATTTCAGAAATGGATGGTGCGGGGAAGTCTGACGGCAGGGCTCTGCTGGGGAATCTTTTTTTCCTGGTATTCTATTAAGGAAGCCATTCCGGATAAAATCTGGATGGAACAGGGAAAAGAAGAAAATTTTGATTTCCATCTGCCCATTACCGGAGAAATGGACCAGGAAGGTCTGGAGGTTTTTGGAAATCAGTCTCCGGAGGTGGAAGCAGACAGAATCCGGCTGGATTTAAATGAAAGTTTTTCTCTGAAATCCAGGAATCAGGGAAGTTATTCCATGAGCTGCAGGCTGTTCGGCCTGTTTCATATAAAAGAAGTAGCAGTTGAGGTAATCGAGAAAGAGCAGGTGGTGCCCTGCGGTATTCCCGTGGGAATTTATGTGAAAACCGACGGGATTCTGATTATTGGAACAGGAACGGTAACCGGAAGCGATGGAATGAATTATGAGCCGGCGGAGAATCTGGTGAAAAGCGGAGATTATGTAAAGACAGTAAATGACCAGGTGGTGGAAACCAGGGAAGACTTAATTGAGAAAATCAACCAGTGTCAGGGAAAATCTGTGATACTGGGCGTTTTGCGCGGGGAAGAATATATTCAGTTAAAGCTGCAGCCGGTACAGACTTCGGAAAATGAATATAAGCTGGGTATCTGGGTGCGGGATGACCTGGCAGGTGTGGGAACATTGACATTTTATGATGAAGAGGGGGATTACGGCGCGCTGGGACATCCGGTCAGCGATTTGGATACCGGGACAAAAGTTAATATGGGAGAGGGGACTCTGTATGAAGCGGAAGTGGCAGGCATTACAAAGGGAGAAAAAGGGAATCCCGGAGAAATTGCCGGAGTTATCACATATCTTGACCAGTATCGGCTGGGAACCGTAGAGGAAAATACCAATGTGGGTATTTACGGTAATCTGGAAAAGATACCTGAAACAGTGAGTCAAAGCCCTTATTATCCCATTGGCCTGAAACAGGATATTGAAAAAGGAGAAGCCACCATTATTTCCACTGTTTCCGGGGAGCGGCGGGAATATTCCATTGTCATTACCGACGTGGATTATAACAGTGAAAATAAGGGAATTCTGTTTCAGGTGACAGATGGAGAACTTTTAAGTCTGACCGGGGGGATTGTGCAGGGGATGAGCGGAAGCCCCATTATCCAGAACGGAAAAGTCATAGGCGCAGTCACCCATGTGTTTGTCCAGGACGCCTCCAAAGGATACGGGATATTTATTGAAAATATGATACAGCATTGAGCCAGGTAAAGGTGAAAACTCCATGCGTCTCTGCTGCCAGCAGCAGGAAACGCATGGAGTTTTCAGGTTTATGTGGCTCGATGGCAAAGCCCAAAAGCCTGAGAATCCAACGAAGAAGGGTTATATCTTTGCCGGATGCCACAATGGCAGGAAGACATACAATTTCAGAACTGCAGTAACAGAGTTTTTATGGAATATTCAAAGAGGAATTCATCTGCAAATACTGTTTTTTATCTAACTGATAAACTAAATCAGGCAGCTAAGGGTTATTCTATCCGGAAACGTCGGTGGTAAGAATGATGGAGATACGCAGACGGTATGAATAAAATCCTTTGTTGTGCTTCCAGAAAAAATAGTTATAATGAGAAGTAGAAAATGTAAAGTTCATATGGGAACGGGCGGTGTCCCGTTCCTGCTGGAATTATGAGTTGGTAATAATGCAGATGAAAAATATACAGCTCAGTTATTCTGACAA
>Ga0137306_101379_pt1 | contig 25116 bp, 29 predicted proteins | sample Inofroosms_March_FD_97187 | JGI IMG/M metagenome (GOLD analysis project Ga0137306, IMG submission 97187) | Mouse cecal microbial communities from Vienna, Austria - N-Acetylneuraminic and N-Acetylglucosamine D2O microcosms_March | ecosystem: Host-associated > Mammals > Digestive system > Large...
ATCTCTTATAAGCCGACGCTCAACTCTTTCAATATACTGCTCATAAGAAGCGCACTTTTTAGGCATGTCATTAAAAGAGATGTGCACAACCGGATACCTGTTAAGGTATTGCCCATAGTTCTTATCCTCAGCAATATAAAGCTCCCGGAAAATATTTTTTGAATCATATGCACGAGAAAAGAACGAATCTATCATATTCGCCATAACCGTTTTTCCAAATCTTCTCGGCCTTGTGATACAGATATGATTATTCCCCGTTTCTACTAATGGAAATAATTCTTTCAGCATCTCACTCTTATCTACAAAATATGGTTTCTCCGTCTCGCTTTTATACAAAGTATATGCATTTATACTATTTAGATAAATTCCCATCTTTACACCTCTTTACCAATCATTATAACTGAAATCCCTCGATACCTCAACTTTATTTGCATACTTCCTCTTCTCCGATCCGCCTGCCCTCCCATGCGTTTTCGCATATCATCCTGTCCTCTTCACTCTCTCATTAGCAGCATCACACTTTCCATACAATCTCTATCATGTCATCGTATACTTTAATTTTTTCTATAAATGCCTGCGCCACTATCTTCTTTTCCTCAAAACCCAACTGGTCAAATATAATCCCCTGGTAATGCCGCCTCTTGTCATCACCCGGTTTCTGCCAGTCTTTAAGGAGCTGTTCCCTTTCCTGATCAAGCTGCTCAATTTCCTTATTTATGTATTTCATGGATACTTCCGACGCTTCTGCCATCCGATCTACGAGCCTCTGGATCTTTTCGTCTATCTCACAGATTTTCTGCCGGTACTTTATCTCTGCAGCATCATCCACGATCTCAACATGCTCCCGGTTGCATTCGTTAAGTATCAGCTCTAATTCCTTCTGAACCTCCAGTTCGATCTCTTCGGGTTTCTGCGAAAATGATTTCTTATCACAGACATGCAGGTTCCCCCTGCCACTGCAGCAAAGATATTTTCTGTCCTTCCATGACCTGACCGAAAGACTGTATCCGCAATTTCCGCATTTTAGCAGGCCGCTGAGCCACGTGTGCCTGCCCTTCCCCAAATTTCCCACCTGCCTGTTTTTGTCCAGTTTGTACTGACATGCCAGCCAGATATCTGACGGTATCCTTCCCGGGAAATTCGTCAGGGAAACCACATGCTCCGCAAGTTCCGTATATTTCCGCACATTACCGGTACGCTTTCCGACAATATGAGCTGAAAATTCACCGTTAAAATCTTCTATATTATTGGAAAACTTCTTTACACCCCGATTGCTGTAATAATGATATATCTGCTCATCCGCCTGCACATAAACAGGGGAGTGTAATATCCGTGCCAACGCCACATTGTCCCATCCCGCCCGTTTTTTGCAGGGAATCTCTCTTTCTGTCAGATCTTTCGCGAGCCCGCCAAGAGAAATATCCTCTGTTGCATAGCGATAAAAAATCTCTTCAACAATCTGGAAATCATCGTTATAATCAAGGGACGGAACCCTGCTTCCGTTTTCATTTTCAATCTTAATATTCGTCATGCCGTAAGGAGCAGGACCGCCCGGCCAGTTGCCGCGGCGTATCCTTGTATAGTAGTTGTCCGTCACCCGTTCTCCGATCGTCTCACGCTCAAGCTGCGCAAAAACCATGATAATGTAGAGCATTGCTCTGCCCATCGGCGTAGTCGTGTCGAACTTCTCATTGACAGACACAAACTCCACCTGATGAAGTTCCAGCTCACTCCAGAGCTGTCCGAAATCCAGGATTGACCGGCTTAAACGGTCCAGCCTGTATACAATGACCTTGCTGATCTTTCCCTCTTTTACATCCGAAAGCATAGACTGGACTCCCGGCCGTTTTGTATTTTTCCCGCTGAACCCTCTGTCCACGTAGACAAGCGCGGTGTCCGGATGACCGCACTCCCGCTTGCACAGCTCAACCTGCCCATCGATGGAAAGAGAATCTTTTTTGTCCTTTGACTGCCGTACGTAAATAGCTTCATGGGTGCCTGCCATCCGGATCCCCTCCTTTCCTGCCGTTTATTTGGGTTTAGATCGGGTTATATACTGCTCTTACGTTTTCTTTTTCTGTGAATTGAGCCGGATTATCAGGCTGCGGTAGATGGCGATGGCTGCCTGCTGGAAATCGGGGCCTTTGGTATCATTTTTGCGGATATTTTTTACATGCATCGTATCACCTCCCTCTATAAAATATGCCGCTCAGATTGTCCAAAATCGCAAGAATAGGGCTTTCTAGACAATCGCGTCGTGAAATTTGTATATGATTTCACTTTCATTTCTGTGCTCCCTCAGCTCTGCCATGTCAGTGATTATGACATCCTGCTGCGCATTGCAATCTTTGTTGTTACAGGATATCTGAATATATCTGTACCCCCGCTCACATAAATTTACAAACTCGCTGATCTCCGCATCTGTCGGCGATTTTAATTCCAGCAACTGCCACGTTCGCTTATAAATCTCCAAGTCCTTTGCAGAGATCACTGCGCAGGGTTCCCCACATTCTTTACATACAAACCGGACGCCTTTCTCTGCTAACCCAACGCTCGCCAATAATTCAAAATCGCTAAGAGATGCCGAACAGGAAATTTTGCAGATCTCGTTCTCGCCTACATACTGTTTACCAATATTTTGAGCAACAACATCCAACCTTGCTTTTTCTAAATCCGAAATATCCAATTTGCTAATTTACCGGTAACATAAGCTCTGTCGACTTTCGCCTGGCATAATATTTGCCGGCATGATATCGTTGCCGTTTAATTTAGGCAGCATATCTACCCGCCTGGTATCTATCTGATTGTATCGGAGCATTTCCGCAAAGGAAATTGACTCCCCCGGTCGCATTGGACCGGTATAATAGTATACTCGCTTACCCTGTCTGTCCCGGTGGCTGCGCCCTTTGCCGACAGGATGTCGTTGATTCCAAACTTCGCCATATCTTCCTACCTGCCTTTCCCGGTGTATGCCGTTATGAATTTCTTGTAATCCTGCGCCGCTCCGCAGCATGGGCTGTACTCGTAGATCGGCTTCCTTAAAAACGAATTTTCCGCCACTTTCTTTGAATAGCGAATGATACCGAGAATGGGATATTTTCCATAACGCCCGCCGCTCTCATCCTCCCACTGCTTTTTCAGCCATTCAAGACCAGCAGGTTCTCCATCGGTATTCTGATAGGAAGTGACCAGCACGCCTTTTAATGTAAGTAACGAATTGATGGCTTTCGCATCCTCAATCTGCTCCGCCACGATATCCAGGCCCTCTAACGCATCCTCGTCTATCTTTACCGGGACAATGACCTCATCGGATGCGGCAAGGGCATTGATCACATTGATGCCGATGTCTGGGGGATTGTCTATGATGCAGTAGTCGTATTTGGCACAGATCAGACTGCCGTCCTTAGAGGTTCCTTCCAGCAGGAACTTTTTGTACCGCTCTGTGACATCTCCGTTGTTTTCTTTCATAAGAGTACACGTTGCTCCGAACAATGACATGTTCGTGGTTATAATGTCTATACCGTCATAATCTGTTGACTGTATCAGTTCTCCGCTCGGCTCATCCGGGTGCTCCCATTCCCCGCCTAATATCCTTGCCGCCGGGGATATGCTTTCCGCACCTTTGTATGGTGCATATATTTTTCTGCATACAAAAAGACCGGAGCATCTCTGCTCCGGCTTTATCATTATTATAATATATAACTAAAATTCTTTATCTTCGCATTTATCTATATTAGAAATACTATTTCTTCCTCTTCTTATCTCCGCCGATTTAGATCAGCATCCATTTCCTGCATCAGATCCCATCTCCTTTATAAATAAATTCAAAATTGAATTGTTTCAAACCACCGCTATGAGTCTGTACTTCTTTTCCAACTATAGCTAATAAAGCCTTTATGCTTTTCTCTATGGAATAAAAAGCTCTGTTATTTGCAGCCCGGTTATTTTCATCCGAATACCAGATCATCTATGGCGTGGATATGGAAGAGAGGAATCCGCATCTGCATTTCAGCATAAATGCGTTCAGCTATCACCCGGACCATCCTGTCCTTACACCAGAGGTTATGCATGACCGCCTTAACAACCTGCAGAATATCCTGCGGCAATGGTATCCATGTGAAACCGTAACATTACAATTCCGGGGAAAGAAGGGATAATGATGTTTGAACAGTATGACGATATCCTCACTGTTGAAGAGTAGCGGAGATTCTTAAGATAGGAATGACCCAGCCTTATAAAATCGTGCGTTCAGGCAGTTTGAAGGGGTATAAAGAGGGCAAGGACTGGAAGATCCCAAAACAGGCTCTTAAGCAATATGTGATGTCCCAGAGCCGTCTGTAAAGGAAGTTATAGAAACCATATTAAAATCCCGACTAATATGGATTGCTATGGAAAAATAATACCTCCAACTCTTCTCGATTTTTCAATCTTTGTCAGTTTCAATTACTTTTCATCAGGTTGCGCAAACAATCTGCTGTATGTTACAATAAACAGGTAATCTATTGTAGTTTGAGAGGAAAGGGATAAAAAATGCTGAAAAGAAAAAAAGAATGGTTCATATTGTTATGCGTACTTGCCGTATTTCTGGCAGTTCCATGTGTAAAGACGGAGGCTGCACCTGCAAAAAAGAAGGCTGTAAAAGCGTATAAGGAGTTTCTTGCCAAAGAGAAGATCGCCTGGGATGAAAACTGGGAAGTTCCGGCAGATGAGTGCAAATTTGCAATTGTCTATATCGACAAAGATGATGTCCCGGAATTAGTTTTATACAATAATTCCACCGCACATGCGGGCGGCTTTGGCCGGATCTTCACTTACAAAAACGGCAAGGTAAAACGTGTGGGAGCCGTGGATATAGATGGCGGGAAATTCTATTATTACAAGAAAAAAAGCGTCTTCATATCCTGCTATGCAAATGGCGGTGTCTTTGACAATTACCGAAAAATAGCCAACGGAAAAATTGTTCACAAACTCCAGAAAGGCAAAGAAATATTTGATAATAAGACGAGATATTATAACTCCAATAAAAAAGAGATTTCCAAGAGCGTTTTTAACAGACAGCTTAAAAAGCTGGTCGGCTCTAAAAAGAAATCTTCTGCCAGGTTTTATTTGAACACAGCGGCTAACAGAAAGAGAAAATGCCGTTAATACATTTAGCAAAAGCTCTGTTTCTGACAGTATAAGGGCGCTGTTCTAGGTAATGTAAAATGGTTTGTATTTTTATGGTGCTAAGGAGCAAATTTGACAAATTATCTCACAAAATAATATTAACAGCGTAGCAGATGTGTATTCTCTTCACAAAGAAAGCTTCAAAAATATCCTTCAGAAGCTTATGGAAACAGAGCTCGAAGCTACCCTCGGTTATGAGAAAAATCAAAAAGCTGATTTTTTGACAGATAAAAAAAATGGCCATTCACCCAAAATATTCAAAAGCCACTACGGAGAATTCCAAATTGATGTTCCATGGGATTGGAATGGGGAATCGAATCATAATACTCACTCCTTCCGCAATCCCATTCTCCTTAGTATTATATCTTTCAGAACATAAAAACAACTGCCACTTCATATGCTATGGCTGCCTCTTATCTCCTGTTTTCTACACCACTTTTAACAATACTTCTGTAACCACAATAAATCCAGGATATCTGGAAGTGGCCAAAACACACCGCTATGCGTCTTCATAAACCAATCTTTCCAGAATGTGCTTATTCATAATAGATGCCAGAAACCGCCTGATACGGTTTTCCGGCATCTTCTCTTTAAGGGGAACAAAAGGATTTTTATTATCTATGTACTTCTGTCTAATAGAAGAATATCCCATATTTCCTCCAAATTTTTCACAAGATAATCTGCTCTATTCTGTACAAATCCAAATCGGGTATCTTCAATAGCTATAACCATAGCTCCCGCAGCTTTTCCTGATTCTATTCCATATTCCGAATCTTCAATGATCATACAAGTTTCCGGCAGAACTCCGAGTTTTTTGGCAGCTGCCAGATAAATCTCCGGATTAGGCTTACTTTCTACAAAATCTGCCCCGCTAAGCACAACATCAAAATACTTCTCAAGATTATTCGAGCATAGCATCATCTCTATATCCTTATGATCAGAGGCCGAAGCAAGACCTGTCAGTATCCTATGTTCTCTCAACTTTTGAAGCAATGTTTTCACGCCAGGATTAAGTACTTTTTGATAGTCAAAAGGATATGTATAACTTTCTTCCACAAATTCATACCAGAATTTTTTCCCCGCACTTTTTCCCATCAAGTCCATAAAAAAATCAGCAATCATAGACGATGATAAACCTATAGTCTTTTTCAGTATTTCTTTTGGAATATCATATCCCCGTTTTTTTGCATAACCTGTAATCCATTCCAGATAATCGCCTTCACTGTCTATAAGTACACCGTCCATGTCAAATATTACTGCTTGAATCATATTATCCTCCCTGCAAATCACAAAACAAATCCAGCCAATGCATACATAACAATGGCTATTGACGCGCTAAGTATAGCATACGGAATCTGCGTTACTGCATGTGATAAATTATCAATTTCACAGGTGACAGACGATAACACTGTAGCATCCGAGTAGAAGCAGGCATGACTTCCAAAGACCCCACCCGACACCACTGCACCTAATACTAACAATAAATTACTGTCAAGCGCAATCGCAAGCGGCACCACAATCGGAACTGCAATGGCCTCAATTCCCCAGAAAGAACTTGTTACAAATGTAAGAAGTGCTATCAGGATAAATATAACAACCGGAAGAATATTCCCGTTCAAAACAGGCTTTACCAAATCTATCACATATTCTGACAGCCCCATTTTCCCGCATGCACCACGGACCAAAAATGAGGACAGTAAAATCGCATTAACTGGGAGCATATCCGCAAACCCCTCAATAAATAATTCTCCATATTTCGTAAAAGTCATTTTCTTTCGGGGAAGATAACAGACTATTGTCACAAACAATGCACTCACAACTGCGATAAGCATATCTCCTGTAACCAAAGTAACAATGATCAATCCTGCCATTGGCAGCAGAAAATCTATGATATGTCCTTCTTGATTCACCTTATTTTCATCTTGAATTTCTTTCACAGAAATATTCTGGCAATTATCATATACTTTTTTCATTGGTCCAATCTTTGGTATAATCCCTGCTGCAAACAAAAAAACTATAAGCAGAGCAGCAATCGGGTAAAACATAAAAGGAATTGTATGGATATACGTATCAAGGCCTGAACCAAAACCTAAATTGATAATTTCCTGCTCCGAATAAAACACTCCTGCATAGAACACTGCCCATGTAGAAAACGGTAATAACGCGCATACTGGTGCACCTGTTGAATCTATAATATATGCCAGAGCCTCTCTTGGCGTTTTCTTCTTATCACACATTTCCCGCATACATGTTCCGATAGTGATAATATTGAGATAATCATCTACAAATATAACAACACCCATTACAAAAGATGTCAGGAGGATTCCCCTTTCACTGGTACAAATCTTTTCTACAAAGCGTGTAAATCCTCTTGTCCCTTTTGCCTCCTTAAGTAGTGCCACCAGACTGCCAAACAGGCCACACATCAGTAATATATACTGATTATCCGAATTACTGCACTCCTCAAGAAGCATTTCACACCATGGCCCTATGAATTTGTAACCATACATGATCACATAACCTACCAACGAACCAAACACCAATGCCTCAAATGATTTTTTTGTCTTAACTGCAAAGATCAGCATAGCCGCTGGCGGTAACAGTGTTAATATCCCATAGTTCATAGCCTCAATCCTTTTTCTTTTAATACTCTATTACGCGATAATATCTTCTAAGATCCAGAGAATGATCACGTTCTTTTTCCAAATGTTTACTCAGCACTTCAAACATCGTGCAGATTACCAGTACAGTAAGATATTTCCTGAATTTATCACTAATTCCCGGCAGTTCATAAGCCTTCGTATCAAATATGGATAATTTTTCTGTGTACTGCTCAGCAAATCTCTCAACTCTGTCCATAAGAGGTCTTGTTTCATCCTCACCCTTCATCAGAATTACACTTGTATCTTTTTCAACTAACTCCAATGTTCCGTGAAAGAATTCCGCTGCATGAATCGTCTTAGTCCGTATCCACTGCATCTCTTCCAGCACACACATTCCATAAGAATAAGTCTCGCCCCATACGCTTCCTGATCCAACTAGCATGTGATATGTTTCATCTTTATTCTTTTTGGCAAATTCGCTCATCTTCGGTTCACATGATTCCTTTACACAGTAAAGTGCCTCTGGAAGATTCTTGAATTCCTCCATCATCTCCTCATAGTCCGGGAATTCTCCTTTAGCTGCCATAAATCCAAAAAGCAGTTCAAATAATTGTATGTAAATAGAATCTCCGGCAAAATCATTCTCGCTGTAATTAACTAACACATAATCAGCAATCTCTGCCAATGGTGTGCCAAGTTCGCCTACAAGCCCTATCGTAGTGGCACCATGCTCTTTACAGTATTTCGCTGCAGCAACCGTCTCCTTTGTGGTTCCAGAAAGCGAGGATAACACCACTACCGCATTTTCATTTAAAAACTTACTTCCTCTTACCATCAGTTCCGCCGCGATTTCCGTCCGTACGTCAATCGTAGAATGCGCTTTTAACAGATAATCAAATGGAAGCATTATCGCCATAGACCCGCCTGACCCTACCAAAAATAATGTCCGGTATCCTTTCTCAGTAACTGACTTCACAATTTTATCTACTTCGGGCTTTACGTTAACTGCTCCTTTCATCACTTTCATAAATGCTTCTTTATCAAAATTTAACATAATTATTTTCTCCTTTTTTCTATTCTCCTATGATCGTTACCATAATTTCCCTGTTCTGAGGCCCGTCATATTCACACAAATAAATATCCTGAGCACTTCCGGATTTTACCTTCCCGTCTATAATCGGAAATACGCAATGGTTTCCAGTAAGATGCGCTTTTAGGTGTCCAGTGGGATTTCCTGCCATCGCACCATATGAATGTAAGAATCTTCCATGTGCATACTCACCGTCCTCCGGTACCAGTCTTTCCATCATACTCTGAATATCGCTTTCCAGACACTCAAGTCCTTCATTAACTGCAATACCAGTTGTAGTGTGGGCAGTGATCACAAAGGCAACCCCGTCACAAATACCGCTTTCTTTTACGGCATGTTTCACATCCTCCGTAATCTTTACAAACGCATTATATTCTTTTGTTAATATCTCTATCTTCTTATGTACAACCATCTATTCCTCCATTCCGAGAAACTCCAGCGCATTTCCTCCCAAGATCAACTCAATGGTAGACTGTCTCATATCCAGCTTCTCAATCGCTTTTTTCATTCGGATCATCTCCAGGCGCGGGTCATCTGATCCAAACATAATCTGATGCCTTAAGCTCCTGTCAATCCAGTGTCTGCCCATATCAACAGTAAAAGACTGTGCATAGAATTCCGGAGCATTATCAAAATATAACAATGCCGTATCAGCATAAACGTTGGGATATTTTAACATTAACATACAAGTCTCCTGTATCCACGGCCATCCAAAATGTGCAAGACAAAACTTCAGCTTTGGATGTAGATAAGCCAGTTCCTCAAAAAGCTTAGGCTCTGCATACTTCGACAGTGCGCCGGGTGCCGCCGACATGCCGCTGTGAAAGATAATTGGCTTATGATATTCCTCGCATATGCTGTAAATACGCTCCATGCAATCATCCATAGGATAAAAACGCTGCTTGGCAGGATGAAGTTTCAAACCAGATAGTCTGTGTCTCCCAAAAGCTTCCCGCAGAACTTCTTCTGCATCTTCTCTATGAGGATCGACACTGGCAAATCCAATGAACCTGTCCGGATACATCCCCACCAGTCTCTTCACCTGCTCATTAGTGCCCAAAACTCCCTGATAAACTGTAGTAAGATCAAGCGGCAAAAGCACTGCTTTATCAATTCCCGCACATTCCATTTGCCGGAATACTACCTCTTCCGGGAAAATGCCGGTCTTATACAATCCATACATATCCCTTGCAAATCTCTCCTGCTTTTCACTTTCACACACTGTTTCATAAAAAGCCGGGTGAACATGCATATCAATAACTGGATACTTCATCCTAAACCTCCTTTTCAGGCCACGGGCCAAATACACTTACTACTTTAGCTGCAATCTCTGCCCCTTGTTTCTGGCAGTCCAAAATAGAATATCCCTTTAAAATTCCATTCATAAACCCTGCCATAAAGGAATCTCCTGCCCCTATGGTATTCACTAAATCAGCTTCTTCAATCCCATACCTGTAAAATTCTTTGCCATCCCACGCAATGCTCCCTTCTTCACCAAAAGTTGCCACTGCTATCTTTGGTCCCTTGCCGACAATTTCTTTCAAAAAGCCTTTGATAAAATCATCCTCTTTTTCGTAAGAAAAAAAAGCGTAATCCACATAGGGAATTGTCTCTTCTACTAGCGGATCATTCATTTCCGTTGCATAATCGAAACATATTTCTGTTCCTGAAGCATGAATCTCCGGAAGATGTTTTTGGGCATTTCCCCAAAATGCAGTATGCACCAGATCATGTTCTTTTGCAAAAGCAATATCTTCTTTTGAAAACTGCACATCTTCCATAACACCTTCCACATAATCGCCATAGGTTCTTTCTTTATCAATCAGCTCCATGTATGAAACCGCCGTTCTTCCCTCTACTGTATGAAAATGGCTCAAATCCACACCTTCTGTTTCCAGCGTTTCCCGCATTTCCCTGCCAAATCTATCATTTCCGGTCACACTGATTATAGAAACCGGAGTTCTCAGGCGTTTCATATGCACGCCAAAGTCCACTGCATTTCCAGTACAGTAATAGCGATTAAGATTAGAATAAAAATCGACACAATTATCTCCCAGACACGCAACTTTTTTCTTTTGATATACTACTTTTCCATCGCAAATTGTAAGTGCAATTTCTACATTTCTCATTTCTTCCATAGGCACCTTAAAAATATCTCTGTCAAAAACTGCGATATCTGCAAGTTTACCTGCTTCCAAAGTGCCAAGTTCCTTTTCCCTGAAATTAGCATACTGACCGCCATAGCTCCATGCCTTTAATACTTCCGCTATACTGAGACCCTGCTCCTTCATAAATCCCCCTGCCGGTGTTCCATCTGGGAAATATCTCCCGGATACATAATAAACAGATTCCGGTACACACGGCACGTCCAGCGGCATATCTGTCCCAGAACACAAATTCACGCCTGCATCCGCCATTCTCCTGTAAGCCCAGATTTCATCCAATCTCTCCGCTCCGCAAGTTTCTTCCACATACAGTTCATCCATGGATGGCGTAAGTTTCATAATCTGGAAATAATTGCTGGCAGTAACACCAAGCTGTGCCATACGTTTTACATCTTCCGGTGATACCATCTCCAAATCTGTGATCACATGCCTCGCATCGCGCTCTCCATTCACTTTACGGCATTTTTCGTAAATATCCAGCGTCCTTCTTACTGCCGCATCTCCTTCCGCATGAAGGGCACACCTGAGACCTCTTGCATCCGCTCCGAGAACCATTGCTTCAATTTCATCATAAGGAATATCCACGGCGCACTTCACGCCCGGCATATCCTTATATTCTTCCAGCATATCCCCGTCATGCTCTGCAATTACTCCGTCCACCATAATATTGTATCCCATGAATCTGAGAAAATCTCCCGTCATCTCTTTTTTACACTTTATACCATATTCATAATCAACAGGCGAATCCACTGGCTGAGATACCAGATTGACCCTATGCATTAAGTTTCCTTCTTTTTCCAGCTTCTTCAGCACTTCGGCAAAGCCACAATAATCATCAAAACCGATTTCTTTAATCGCAGTGATCCCTCTGCTTGCCAAAAGCTCTGAAAACTTTTTATAAGCCTTTTCCATAAAATCCATGTCATCAAACATTCTTTTCATATGAAGGCTCTGTTCTTCTGCACTCTCCGTACTGTTTCCCAGCGTCCCCCAGACGTATCCGGCAAAAAACACATGATTGTCTAAAAACCCCGGACATACTGTCTGATTCCCCAGTTCATATATTTTCGTTTTCTCACCGATATATTCACCGCCGTCATCTTCTTTAAGAATAGCTGTTATCTTATGATCATTTATAATTACAGTTCCTTTAAAAGCTTCCATATCAACGGCATTAAAAATACTGTCCGACCGTAAAATCATATCTGCTGTCTGCATTAAATCCCTCCTCACTATGCCAGGATAATTCCCGCTACCAAAAACGCTGCTGCCGACAATACAACGGATATCGCAAGATATACAAGCTGCGAAATATTCTGCTCGTAAAGATCTATCTTACAAGCACTTGCTACAACAACGCCATTATCCGAAGAGAAACTTGCATTGCTTCCCCATACACCGGCGCAGACAAGCGCTGCTATCGCAAGATATACATTGCATCCCACCGCCTGTGCAAGCCCGATTACAGACGGAAGTGCGATCAGATATAACGTCCAGTTAAACGTTACCAAGTACTCTGTAAATGCAAAGGCTACAAATACCACTACCGGAAGTGCCCATGGTGTCATAAATCCAGAGATTGCTCCAACTACAAATTCGGTAAATCCGATTTTTGAAACAAATGCCGCCATTGTCATGCCGACCACCAGGAACGTAGTGAGTTCCACTAGATCCACAATTCCTTCCAGTGCGATTGGCACAATATCTGAAACCTTAACAATTCCCTGTATTACATATAAAATAACCTCAACTACAATAGCAGCCATAATACCATTTACCATATCAAACTCAAAATAAAAGGCTGCTGCAACCAGCGAAACGATCGGTAAAATAAAGCTTAGTAAATTTACTCCTTTTTTAACTTCAATGGATTCCTCCAATTTTTCAACATGTCCGCCCTCAGGAGCAACCGGCCCGCCGCTTTCCACTCTTTCATAAGCCAACTTTATACCGCCAAGCTTGGGGATCACACCCATAATAACCAGGAAAGAAATCAGCATTGCTATAATATTGAAAAACAGGAAAGGAATCACATGGATATATTCGCTCAGACCCTGCCCTTCTGCCGCAAACCCGATGCTCTCCAACGTAGTTGCAATAAAAATTGCCCACGCATTCAAAGGATTCATACAGGCTGGATTCACATTGACTGAACGAATAGTATAAGCAGTCATTTCACGCGGTATCTTTCTCTCGTCATTTACCGATGTCATGGCTGCGCCTATCGTAAATCCCGCCATAAACTCGTCTACAGACAATACGATACCCAATATCCAGTCAATAAGAAGCAAGATCTTGGGATTATCCGTCTTACTTCCCAGCCATCCTGCGAAATACGCAGCCGCACCGCTTTTCTTTAAAAAGGCGATAAAAATACCGATAAGAAGGAAAATCATGATCAAATATACGTTATCTGCATTCGTAAGAGTCTCCTGGATTCCTCCCATATATCCGGTAAAAAATCCGCTCTTTTCAATCATAAATACAGCAAGTACACCGCCCCATATAAAACCTTCAATCACACTCCTCGTCATAATTGCAAATATAAACAGCATCACCGGCGGCAAAATACTCCACGCACCATACGCTTCCTGTCCGCTTTTTGTAAAAATCCCTACAAGGACAAAACAAATCGCCACCATCAGATAACCGGCTCTTTTTTTATGATCTTTTAAATAACTCAACATTCCTGTATCCTCCTATCCCTCCATTAATAGCTCTTCTTATATCCAAATGAACCTTCTCTCAGGCAGTTTTTAGCAGAAAATTCTGCAGCCGTCTCAAAACTCTCCCTGATTGCCTTTTCCGATGGTCTGGTATCTTTGTTCCATCCTCTTTTAAGCAATGTCATGGTAAACGCAGTCATAAAGGAATCTCCTGCCCCCATAGTATCTACCGGCTCTACCATATGAACCTCTCCTTTATAACATCTTTCTCCATCATAAAATGTCTGTCCTTTTGATCCCTGTGTCATCAATACATATTTCGTTCCATACGAGCATACGTGCTTCGCAAATGTTTCCATCTCCTCATCTGAGAAATCATCTGTAGAAAATTGGGCAATATCAATATAAGGACATACTTTTTCCAGATATTCATCCTCTTTATATTCCTCATACTCAGAAAAATCAAAAGAGAGGATCGCGTTTAAATCCTTAAGCTTGGGAAGCTCGCTCTCTAGATTGGCATAACATCCGGAATGAATAAATGCAAACCCGGAAAGATAATCTATCTCTTTTTTGTCAAGCGCCATAGGCTCCTTCGTAGATATCCCGCCTTCGTTCCACTCCTCGAAAATACGGTCTCCATCCTCCAGCCTTACATCACAAAATCCACTCTCACCTTCTTTTGTCACACAATGACTGATATCTACGCCAATCTCCGTTAACGATGCTTTGATATGCTCTGCAATATCATCATTTCCAAATACGCCAAGATAGGAAGAATCCATGCCTGCCTCTTTGGCATAAACGGCAAAATTCACTGCATTTCCGCCCGGAAACATAATCCTGGCATTCGTGTAACGATCAGCCACATTATCTCCAAAACCAATGACTTTGTATGTATCACCCATCCTCTATTCCTCGCTTTCTACATACGGATTTTCTCTAAGCCATCTTGCCGCTCTCTGCACCGCTTTATCAGGATTGTCAAAATACATCTGATTATTAATCTCCAATGTAACAGACCCTTGATAATTTCTATCTGCAAAAACCTTTAAATAATCATTCAGCGGGTTACTTCCGTCTCCCGGGCACATATGCCCTGTCGGCTCTCCATCGGCCAGATGAACATGATTGATCACCCCAAATGTATCGTAATATTCCAAAGGGCTTTCTCCGGCTGCGGCTGCAGCCACACAGTCCACACATGCGGTCAGGTATGGGGAATCTACAGCGCTAATCAGATATTTTAAAGTCTCTTTATCATAACAGATGTTGCATTCATACGGCTGGAGCTGCTCCATTACCATCTTTACGCCAATCTCCTTTGCGTATTCCGCCATCTGACAGAGGGACTCAACCGCCCGTTTAACAGTTTCCTCTTTATCCTCATCAAAAAGTCCGTATCCCATCTGCGCAAAATAATAATCCGCTCCAAACTCTTTTGTATCCTCCAGATACTGCTTTACGATATCCATACTGTTCCGCCTGACATATGGATTCGATGACGCAACATTGATTGGATAGAGACAAATCTGTTCTGCTGTAAATACAGACATCTTCAATCCTCTGTCATCCATCATCTTCCGAATTTCCCGAACCCTTCTTTTTCTTTCACCAGGCGGTGTATCAAATGCGCAATAGTGAGTTGCTCCTCCCCAGAAATCTACATATCTAAATCCATTTGCCGCCAATGAATCCAGACAATAATCCAGGCTATACTGCTGATACAGAACGGACATTACCCCAAACTGTGACATTTTCAACCGATTCATATCTTACCTCCTACAGATTCTTCATATATGCCAGACTCTCTCCATAGTATTTCTCCGGATCCTCTGCATATTCTTCCATATTAAGTTCCATTGTTACCGCGCCCTTATATTCATACTTTTCAAGAACCGACATATGGTATCGAAAGTCTTGTTCTCCTTCACCCCAGACTAGCTGGTCATTATCCGGCACACTGTCGGATAACTGGACCATCTCGATCCTATCCCCAAAAATCTTAAAATAATCTTCAAACGTTTCCTTTGCATAATATGCCGTACAAGAATTGACACAGCATTTCAGATTATCCGCTCCTACCTCATCCATCATCTGTTTTACAGTATTAGAATCTGTCATAAGACTGGAGATAAAATTAGAAACTCCCTCCAAAAGAACATTGACTTCATACTTTTTTGCAAATTCACAAAGTTCTGATAAGGACTGCCTGGATCTCTTCCATGCTTCTGACGGCGGGTAATTCATAAAAGCCTTTCCCGGATAAATGATAACTTTATCACAATCGAACGCCTTGGCGTTCTCTATGTAAAATTTCATCTGTTCCACACTCTGCTTTCTCAGATATTCATTAACAGCAGCAATATTGACTGGCAGAAAATTTTGCTCTGGCATAACAGCACTTACAGTTATTTCATGATTTTTAATTTTTTCCGCCATTTCCCTGACTGGAAAATTCTTATGCTCATACACCGTAAAATGCGGATGACAACCACATAATTCAATATGCTTTATACCAAGACGGTTAACAGAATCCAAGAAAAAATCAAAACTATATCTTCTATAGTTGAAATTGTTAATCCCAATCATAGAATACATTGCTGATCCATTCATACGCATTTTCTTCCTCCTCTTCATTTTTATATTAAATACTCCATTTATGCTTTTTATTATACCACTTCCCCCTTTTAAGTCAATGTATTTCCCAGAGATCCTCATTTTTCGTAATGTTAACTAATTTTTCTTTTTCTTTTTTAGTAATAAGCAACAAAAAAAGAAGAAGTCTATTCATTTTCAACTTCTTCTTTCTGTTCATTTTATACTTTTGTCTCAGGATAAATCTGTAGACAGCACAAAACGCTCACTCGCTATATATGCACGGTTATATTCTATTATTTTCCCTTCCTGATTTTCTGTAATATCACTGATCAGATAAGCTGGATCCCCTGTTTCTTTATTCAGATACTGAGCCTCTGTTTCCGGAAGTTCAACTGCAAGAATATCCTCTGTCACTTTTGTAGGAAACTGGCCAAAACTCTCCATCACTTCAAAAAGAGAATAAATATTTAAATCAAACTTTAACAAATCCGGAAAAATATCGAGGATATAGATTGTCTCCAATACTATGGGATTTTCTTTATCATACAACACTCTGACACATTTATATACCTCATCACACTTTTTAATATTCAATACTTTCGCAACACGATATCCTGCCTCAACCTTTTTGAAAAACAACACTTTCTTTTCTGTTTCCACACCTTCCTGTCTAAGAAGCCCGGAAAAGCTTTTCAAATTTTCCAAAGACAATCGGATATCTGGCTTGCATACAAAAGTTCCCTTTCCTGTAATACGTACCAGCAATGATTCCTCTACAAGAAGATTTAACGCTTTTCGTATCGTTTTGCGATCACAGGAATATTGTATTTCCAATTCTCTCTCCGTAGGAAACACTTCCCCATATTGATACTCCCCAGCCAAAATCTGCATACGAAATTTTTCCCACAGCTGAAGATACAATGCTTTTTTTGCCATATCGATTCTTCCTCATATACTCTTCTTTTAAACTTCGATTTTATAAATGGTTCAATGCATATCTGACACACTTTATTGGTTCCCATTCCCTGCCAATGCCAAAAAGGAATTTCTTCTGAAATTCTTCCATATCTATTACTTTGGTGCCTATACATATCTGTTCTTTTTTTTCCTCACTGCAGATTGTAATACAGTCATCCTCTACAATCAGCGCCACCCTTACATTTCTTTCTAAAGCCTGATCAACGTACATCTTTGCCTTCTCACGCTCCATTCTGTTCAGGATCAGGAAATCTGCATAATTACTGATATACCGCATCATCAATTCCATCACATCATCCACCAGATAAAAACATATCTTAGAATTATTTCTTTTCACCTGCGCAAGCGCCTGATCCACATGTTCCCAATACATAGCTTCGATTGAATCTATTGCATATCCCTCCTGCCGTTTTAGCTTCTCCTCATTACACAGAATACTAAGCTTTAATTCATCCAGCATCAGAATATCTTCTCTTCTGCTCAGCCGAATCCGATATTTAGCTCGTTTTGATGAGATAATACTCTTCGTATACTCAACAATCCGGTTATCTACTGTTCTCGCCGCTGCCTTCTCTACATACACTAAATCGCCTGGTTCGATCTCCAGCCGTGCCGCTTCCTGATCTGAAGCTCTTGATAACTGAATATTCAGCTCTTGGTTCATGATCTCAATTTTATAATCTCTTTCCAGAATATGATACAAGGACTCTTCCTCAAATTCATATCTTTCAAGTCCAGGAACTATAACTGCCGGAAGATAAGCCGTCTCAATCATCACAGGCTTTCCATTAATCTTACGGATCCTGCACAGTGAATACACCTTATCCTCACTCGAAATATTCAGCTTTTCTGCAATCATTTCCCCAGCCTTCATCATTTGAAAAAAAATCACCTTGCTACTGGGTATATTCCCTTCCCTCTTCTCCGCAGCAGAAAAAGACTGCATATCATTGATGTCCACGCTATGTCGTTCCGCCTCAACAAAATTCCCTTTTCCATGGATTTTATAGATTTTCCCTTCGCATTCCAATGCTTTCAAGGCTTCTCTTACTGTTCCCCGGCTCATCATAAGTTCCTCAGCCAGCCTTCTTTCAGCCGGTAAAGCATCATTTTCTTTCAGCCCATGAACATCGATATACTCCTCTATCGCATCAAGCGCTTTTTCAAAGCAAAGATTATTATGCCTCGCCATATACCGCTCCTCCAAACCTCCCCCAATTTTATCTCCTACTATACCTTATTCCCGCAAAAAATACAACTATATTGCAATAATAAAAATGTACCGCTTATCATTTTTAAGATAAACGATACATTTTCTTCTACTTCTTATGGCAATTCATGCATAATTTCTTTGGTCGCAGCATACAGCTTCTCGTACAGTTTCTGGTATTTTTGATAAATCTGGAATCTCTCTCTATCGGGTTCATATATTTTGCTTATCTGAATATAATCCGAAAGCTTATTAAAATTCTCTATGTGCCCTGTTCCTATCGCTGCGATCATGGCATCTCCATAGGACGCCCCCATAGTTTCTTTTGCAACCTTTACCGGTTTACCTGTGATATCCGCAATAATCTGAAGCCATTTTGCATTTTTAGTTCCACCTCCCGCACAGTAAAGGTTCCGGATTTTTACCCCATGCTCTTCAAATATTTTCATATGCTGATTAATAGAATATCCGACGCTTTCCAACACTGCATTACAAATGTGATCTCTGGTATGATTTAATAAAAGCCCCATCACCACCCCTTTTGCCTGATCATCGCTAATTGGAGTCCGCTCTCCAGCAAAATAAGGAAGCACAATCACACCGTCAGACCCCGCCTTAATACAATTAACCCTTTCTGACATCCTGCTGTATGCATTTTCACCCCCATTTTTTTCCTCCCCAACAAAATCGGGATAATATATATCCCTCACCCATTTGGTCAAGGATCCCGCTGTATTCGTACCGCCGTCCAGACAATATGTCCCGGGAACCAGATAATCTTCTGTCCAGATACGCTCATCCGGAATCATTTTGTCCGAACAACAGATAATATAACATGTAGATCCCAACTGCACCATCGTATCTCCGGGAGATAATACACCCGTACTAATAGCCTCCGCACCCGAATCATCTGTCCCGGTAACAACCGGCGTGCCTTCTAATAATCCAGTCTCTGCTGCCGCTTCTGCGGTCACTGTTCCTACCACATCCTGTGTTTCTCTTCCTTCCGCCAACTGATCCCATCTGCAATATAATTCTTCTGTAAGTTCTTTATCAATCGTTAAGTCTTTACTGTAGCAAGGCGCAAAAGATGACACGGCCAAATATCTGTCAATTGCATATTTTCCTGTTAATTTTGCTGTCAAATAGGAGGATGCTGTCAAAAACTTATATGTCTTTTTATAAATATCCGGTTCATTATTTTTAATCCATAAAATCTTTGGCATGCAATCAGAGGAACACAGTTCTCTGCCATTCAGCAACTCCTTTAGGCGCTTCTCTCCATACAGGAACATCTATCTGACGCCTTACATCCGCAATCCAGTCTGAATTTGCCTCTTCTCCCGCATATTGACCCATAACGCAAAACGCATCTGGATTGCAGTTAAAAATAGTTGATTTGGCAATAGATAAAAGATCGCGTTCCACAATATACTCATCTGCCTCGTTGTTTAGGAAATATAACATCTTAAGATCTTCTAACCCCAGCGCCTTTTTTCTTCTAGTAACAGCCGCAATATCCGGCTGCATCAGCCCCATATCACCTGCATATACACCTGCAAAGGTGCCGCGTACAAATTTTGCCTCTACTGCCGCTGCCAAATCAATAGTCGCAATAGCATCCGACTCGCAGTCCACTCCATACGGTACCTTAATCTCCGGCATAAGTTCTCCGATAATACGTGCCATGGCTGCAGGGCCGATATAGTCAATCTTTCTTTGATATGGAAGACTGAACTCATTTGAAAAAAGAACTCCGTCCACTCCACCGTCCTGCAGCGCTTTTAGATCTGCCCTCGCGCATTCTACTGCTTTCCCCATAGAATCACCTTTTTTAAACATAGGATCACCAGGAAATGCATTCAAATGCAGTAATGCGATAATTGGTTTTTCTACCCCAAACACTTCTTTTGTCCAGCTCATAGTCTGTCCCCTCCTTATCTTCATTTTGATCTATGTATTATTGTCCATAATATTCGAACTCTGAATCTTTTAAATCCAAACTGCTTTCCCAATCATCCAATAGCTCTTTTTATAACAGTTCCTTCATTATCAATCCGATAAAATAGATTTTTGTATATACCCCATTTATATTTATTAATGTACCACTTTGCTTTTTACTTGTCAATAAATTTATTTAACACGCAGTAAACTAAATGCGATAATCCCCGAAATATCAATTATATGAAAATAATCACAATTTTCGAAACATTTGTCAGAAACCTTATTCTGACAGCAACAGGGCACTGTTCCACGAATATTTTCCGCACAACAGCGCCCTGTTATCATTCAGTCAGAAGCAAGCCCCGATACGATTCCAACCACGATCAATATCGGAAATGCTATGTAGATCAGCCCGCCGAGCACCATCCCGATCAACACGACCGGCAGCAATATAATTGTCAGCAGAAATCTCGATATCCCCCAGGCCGCCCTAAATCCCAAGACGAATAATTTTCCAAACACCCATATCATACATACAAAAAATATCAGCGATAACATTTTCCTTTTCTTCCTCCTTCTGTCTTTCCAATTTTGAACTCTGACTTGTCTCTGATTCCCAGTTTTTCACTAAACCCCGGATTGCTCTTTATCTTCCCAAGTATCCGGATCAACCGCATTCTCTTTGCAGAATCCATCCCGTCACCCCATTTCCTCCGACTTACCCTTGCCGTTTTATTATGATTCTATTATAATGAATATCAGATAATAAATACACATTGAATAAAGTGAATTGCCTTTGCGTATTTCTCAAATTCCGGGATATAAGGGAGACAATCATCATGGGAAAACAATCTACGAGACAGAATAAGAACATTTATCAGCTATGCCGTGAAGCGCAGGGACTGACACGTGAAAAAGCCAGTGAAAAGATGTCCGGCGTATCTGCGTCAAGAATTGAAAAGATCGAATACGAACTGCAGGAACCTACGCCTTATGACATTATCCAAATGGCGGATTGCTACAAAAGACCCGATCTGTGCAATTACTACTGTTCCCACAAATGCTTCATCGGCGACCGCTACGTCCCTGAAGTTGAAATATCAGAATTGTCCAACATCATTTTGGAGACTATAGCCAGCCTGAATGAGATCAATCCTCTGACCAGCCGTCTCATCCAGATCGCGCGGGACGGTAAGATCACTGACGACGAAATCAGGGATTTTGCATTTATCAGCAAAAAGCTGGACGATGTGTCTCTCGCAATTGATTCCCTGAACCTGTGGGTAGATAAAACTGCCAGTGAAAATAATATTAACATTGAGCTTCTTAATGCTGAAAAAGATAAATTAAAATAAAATTTGCGGGCAGTAATTTTGATTTTTCACCAAAACCACTGCCCGCCGTTTTACTGATAATAACCGACTAATGATCGTTCAGTCTCCTTAGGATATCTTCCACCTGGCGGATTGCTTCTGACACCTGTTCTCTTGCTTTATTGATCCGGTCCTGGACCATACAGTCTACAAAAAATCCGTCAAAAAACCAGTCTGCAAAAGAAAGAAAATCGCCCTTCTCGATATCCAGATCATAAGATATGTTTACGTCTCTCAATTCCTGACTGAACCTGTGAAGATCGTATTTCGCCCGCTCCATATTTTGCTTTGAGCTGTCCATTTTGGATTGCTTCAGCATGGTAGAGATCAACCCGCCGCCAAACATATCCCATAATCCCCAGTTCTTCGCGCTGTCCAGATTCTCCCGCGCCGCCCGAAGGCTGTCTAACGCCCGATAGCCAGCATCAACGGCTTCTCTTTTTTCTTTTTGTAAATCATACGTCATTACCCGTTCACCCCTTTTATTTTTGAGATAATTATAAGATATAACGTCCGGGTGATAAACCATCAGTTCGCAGATATATATAGCTTTATTTATCAGTTTCAGAGAAATATGACCGCTCAGTCTGTCACATGATATTGAAGCATCTCATACAACAGCTTTGTGTCTTCCATGATCTCCGGCGTCAGCAAGGCACGCGCCACCTGTTTCAGCTCGCTGCCGGGGTCTTGCAGATTTTTCAGCATGGTATGCTCGCCTACCTGTTGGATTTCGACCACTGCGGGTGTTTCTTGAACCACGCCCGCTCTCCATCCGGCGTGACCGTCATCTTCTTAAAATAAACGGGGGAACTCGCTGACACCCAAATTCCTAAGCTGCTTTTCCCCGGCTTCTTTCCATATACGCCATTTTCTTTCTTCTCTGGCTTTGTTGTACGCCATAAGCTGTTACCTCTTCCTGCTATATCTATAAGAAAATGCTATCTTCCGCTATTTTTTTATTGATACTCTGCCTAAACGACTTCCTAATTGGCTTAAAATCTCATTTGATATAGTGTTTATACTATCTGCAAGGTCAGCAGCCATGATTTCACTGTTTCCGCTTTTCCCAATAAATATGGCTTCATCCCCGCAAGACACGCCCTTAATATCTGTCACATCTACCATTAACTGGTCCATACAAACACGGCCGACAATGGCTGCTTTCTGCCCGTTTATCAAAGCAAATCCCTTATTTGACAATTCACGGGGAATCCCATCTGCATATCCGACTGCAACAGCAGCAATCTGCATTTCTTTTCCAGCCTTATAAGTCAGACCATAACCGAGTGCTTCACCTTTATGTAATCGCTTTACACACGCAATTCTGGCTTTTAATGATAAAACTGGTTTCAATTTTGTATTAGAAATAATTCTATCTTTCGGAGAGCTTAATACACCATAAAGTGCAATTCCCAAACGTGCATAGTCGAACTTCAAAGAGGGATAATTCAATACGCCATAGCTTCCTTGTATGTGCGTTTTAAAATGATGTATTCCTTTTCTATGCAGCGAGTTTATTACCATATCAAATTCCTCAATTTGTTTCAGAGTAATATCCCGTTCCACATCACTAGCCCCATCGGACATACACAAATGTGAATATACGCCTGTTATCTTCAGATTCTCAAACTCCCACATTTTATAAACTTCCTTTATGTTTTCGCTTCTTTCCCCTAAACGATGCATACCCGTATCTATTCCAATGTGGACAAAAATAGCTTGTCCAAAGTCATTCAGCAGTTTTGCGTAAGGGTAATCAACTACGGTTTGTGTAAGATTGTACTTCACCAAATCAGAAAACTGATTTGGCGAGGTATATCCCAAAATCAAAATCTGCCCTAAAATTCCTGCTTTTCTAAGCAGGGCCGCTTCATTTACTGATGCCACGCAAAAATCTTTAATTTCCAAATCCTGCAATGCTTTTGCAATAAGGACAGCACCATGTCCATAGGCATTTGCTTTAACGGCGGGCATAATCGCACACTTAGGAGAAAGTATTTTTCTGAATTGCCTGATATTGTAAGCCAGATTGTCTATATCCAGTTCAATCCACGCCCTGCCTTTTTGATACATTTCTATCTCCCCTTTCAAAAAATATTTGAATAATAAACATGGCTGCCAATGACAATAGACAGACCGAAATATATTGGAAAAAGGAATTGTCCACAAGTATTTTTGTAAGTCCTGTCACTTTAGCGATTAACCGTTGGGCAACAATTACCGCAGGATGAATAATATACAGCACCATTGAGCCATTCCGTATCCAAGCGGGAGCTTTCCCAGAAATTTCAAGCAGTAATTGAAACAAAAAATACATCCCTGGCAGCAAAAAGAAATACATACTATTATGCTTTTGGATATGGAAAGAATAAGTAATCCATCCCTCTAAAAGCATAAGTAACGATGCTAACGCAAGTCCCCATTTACATACCTGTTCCCCGCAATGAAATTCGGGAACAGCCAGCAGCATACCGAGCAGGATATAAATTGGCGCAAAGAAAATACCGTTTCTTGTATAACTGCTGACATAGAAAATGCCAGTATATAACGTGCGCAGTAAAGGCACGTTTTCTATAAGGCCATAATAGGAATCACCAAATACTCCTATCACATAAGCAATGAGCGAAAAGTAAACTGCTGCCTGAACTGATTTTTTTGTCAGACACGCAAGAAGAACACACCCAATAATTCCCGCGGGAAAATACCACAAATGATAGAACGTGCCGTCAAAAAAAAGCTGCTTTATAAACTCCAAGATAGATTTTGGCATATTCCCAGAATATATTGAAATAGGTATATAAACAGCGGTCACAATGAGGTACAGCCTTATATTTTTAACAAGGTATTTACGGAGAGGATATTTCTTTTTAAAATTACTAAGCACATAGGGAGCTAATACAAAATATCCTGTCGTCATAAAGAAAAATGGAACAGCAATTCTCCCAATACAATAGGTAATTAAATAATCAATTCCCTCACTCCAGACTGACAATGGCGATATATGAATTGCAATTACCATGAAAGCAGCTATTAAGCGGAAATAATCTATTCCTGCAAATGTTTTATGACGCATAATATTCCCTCCATCTACTTAAAATAGCCCCTCCCTCGTTTGTACCCGAAATCATATACGGCGACATCTCCGATACATCAAGTTTTATAGAGTGACCGCTATCTAAAAAAACATACGAAATTTCGATTTTGTCCGCTTTAGAACTGTTATAAATATAAGGATGCCTTAAATCGGTAGTTTCCTTTAAAAAGCAAATGTATTCTTCTAAAGCCATATCCTTTTCTGCCATAATGACAGAATGGGG
>Ga0137306_101380_pt1 | contig 25112 bp, 25 predicted proteins | sample Inofroosms_March_FD_97187 | JGI IMG/M metagenome (GOLD analysis project Ga0137306, IMG submission 97187) | Mouse cecal microbial communities from Vienna, Austria - N-Acetylneuraminic and N-Acetylglucosamine D2O microcosms_March | ecosystem: Host-associated > Mammals > Digestive system > Large...
CCAAGGGAACCAGTGGCAAGCACTTGGGCGGTCCGCCCTACGGCTACCGCGCTGACCCGCAGGACAAAAACCACTGGATATTGGACGAGGATGCTGCCCCAATAGTCAAACGTATTTTTGACCTGACCATTGCTGGAGTAGGCCCGTCCCGGATCGCCCGTATCTTGGAGGCGGACGGGGTGTTGACGGTCAAGGCCCTCTATGCCCAGCAGAAGGGAAAGCCCCTGCCGGAGCGCCCCTGCCACTGGATTGAGCAGTCCGTGGTCAACATCCTGGAACGGATGGAGTACACCGGCTGCACCTGTAATTTCAAAACCTACTCCAAGTCCTATAAGCTCAAGAAGCGTATCCCCAACGCCCTGGAGGATATGTTCATCCTGCCGGATACCCAGGAGGCCATCGTGCCGAAAGAACAGTGGGACAGGGTGCAGGAGCTTCGCCAGCACAAGCGCCGCATGACCAAAGCGGAGCGGCAGGGGCTGTTCTCTGGTCTGGTGGTCTGCGCCGACTGCGGGAGTAAGCTCCACTTCGCCACCTGTAAGAACTTTGACGGTAGACAAGATCACTATGTCTGCGCCAAGTATAAAAGCGGACGGGGAACCTGTTCGGCCCACTATATCCGTGAGGATGTTCTGCGGAATGTGGTGTTGGAGCGCATTCGGGCCGTGACGGAATATATCCGGGCCGATGTGGAGGGCTTTCAGGAGGACTGGCTGATGTGCCAGCGGGAGGAACAGGAGAAGTCCATTCGGGAGGACAAGCGGCGGCTGGAGAAAGCGAAGAAGCGGCTGGCGGACATCGACAAGCTCATCACCCGTATTTACGAGGACATGGTACTCGGCTCTCTGAGCCAGGAGCGATACCAGAAGATGCTGGAGGGCTACGAGGCGGAGCAGACTGCGCTCAACAACGAGGTCATCGGTCTTGAGGACTGGGTTGCGACCCGCGAGGAAATGGAGGACAATGTTGACCAGTTCCTTGCCCTGATGGAGAAGTACGTGGACATCCCGGAGTTGACAACCACCATCGTGAATGAGTTTATCAAGCAGATCATCGTCTATGCCCCGGACAAGTCCAGCGGCAAGCGGACGCAGAAGGTCAAAATCGTTTTCAACTTCCTGGAGGAAGTTGAAGTACCGGAAATCAGCGAACCTGTTATTACTAAAACTACCTATGGACGCAGAAAGACGGCGTGACACACGGTCACGCCGCCCTCTGCGGCAAATAGTTACTTGTCACTATTAAGCCTTTGTCAAGGGGGATTTCACCCAAAAGATGAAATCCCCCCATAAACTGGAAATTATATTTTTATAATCCTGATATGACAATATAGATATTCTTAACAGGGTATATATTCGTTCTCCAAATCTCATCAAATTCCTCTGTGCTGAGTTTTCTGTTATACCAGCCGCCATTTGCATTGACGTTATCAGAGATTGAATCTACCAGATATATGAAATTCTCATCATATCCAACAACTACAACATAGTGCGTATCATCAGGCGTGCGTATAAATGCGATAATAGGCACTCCTGAAATTAAACGTTGCTTTAGAGTGTTATTATCTCCATGATAGGCTTTTGCTGTATATCCATAACTTTGAAACAGGCTAACAACAGAATTGACAGAAACGAAGCCGAATACACGGTGAATATCATTATACAATTCAGAACCTGCAACCTGTCTACCTAAGTGCCGCATAACGTAGGCGGCGGCATATGCTGAACACTCGTTTTCCATCTGAAAATCAATATGATTATTGCCCACATCAATGTTAAATTCCTTCGGAAGATTTCCAATCTGTATGTTATCTTTTGATGGAAGACTACCATAGAAAAGTAGCAGTCCGATTGCTCCTAACGCCGAGAGAACACAGGTCAAAATATTGACTACATTTTTTCTCTTTTTTTCGCGCACCTTCATCACTGTCCTTAAAATAGAGTATACCATGACAGCAAACGACTTTCAACACTCTTTTATAGGCGCTGATAGTAGTAGCAAGCAATGCCCCGGTATATACCCGGCGCAGCTTATTGGTGGCCGATGGCCCCCAAGCCCCCAGTGCATCGGCGCAGCTCCGCCCGATGCACAAGCCGCCGGTGGCGTCTGCTGGCCTGTCCATACTGGGCAGGGAAGGGCCGCCCGGCGGGCCGCCCCTCGGAGAGCGCACGACTGCCGCAGGCAGTACCACCGCCCGCTTGCGGGTGGTGAGTAAGTGCGCTCTTAGTATAATTACATGAAGGGGAATGGAGCGCCCAAGCCATCCCCGGACGCTCCCGCTCGGTTTTCTCCTGCTGGTCGATCACCGCCTTTTCAGCCTCTGTCATTCTGCCACAAATGAACCGCCAGCCAATGTGTATTTGGGTGGTGAAACCACCCAAATACACAATACATCTCAATACGGATTTGGGATTTTCAGCGATGCTTTATCAAAAAGGGGAGGGGAACGCTCTGCAAAAAGGAAAGACAAAAGCAATTGCCGTTCAGGGCGTACTGTTTGCTCTGATGTCGGCGCTTTCTTTTGCGGAAGGCTTCCTCACACCCTGGCTGGGACTGCCTCCGGGCGTAAAGATCGGCCTTGCCAACACCGTGGTGATGTATGCGCTGCTTTGCCTTGGAAAGGGCAGCGCGTTTACCTTAACCGTGCTAAAAAGTATGTTTGTTTTTTTAACACGCGGAGCGATGGCGGGTGCGCTGAGCCTGGGCGGGGGATTGCTTGCCGTTCTGGCCATGTCGCTGCTTTATGGCCCGAAGCGGAAGGTTTCTTTGTTTATGCTCTCAGCGGTAAGCGCGATCTTACACAATCTGGGACAGCTTATGGTTTTGGGCTTTCTGATGCGGTCTGTTTATACACTTTACTATCTGCCCATATTACTGGTATCCGGGCTTATAATGGGTTCGCTGACAGCTTGCTGCCTGAAAGCGGCTGCGCCGGCATTAAAAAGATTGGGCTATTGGGATCCGGTCGATCCGCATAAATAATATTATATATCAATAAGCACTTGACATTGTTTAGAAAAAATGATATAGTAAAAGTAGGCAAAAATTGCCAGATAGAACCAAAGAAATAATGGGAGGAAATGAATAATGGCTAAATTTGTTTGCACCGTTTGTGGTTATGTTCACGAGGGAGATACGGCTCCGGAGTTTTGCCCGCAGTGTAAGGCGCCCGCATCCAAATTCACCGAACAGAAGGGCGAGATGGCATGGGCCGCAGAGCACGTTGTGGGCGTTGCACAGGGCGTAGATCCCGAGATCGTAGAAGGCCTGCGCCAGAATTTTAACGGCGAGTGCAGTGAGGTTGGCATGTATCTTGCCATGGCTCGCGTTGCGCACCGTGAGGGCTATCCCGAGATCGGTCTGTATTGGGAAAAGGCGGCCTATGAAGAAGCCGAGCATGCCGCAAAATTTGCCGAGATGCTGGGTGAGGTTGTTACAGGCAGCACAAAGAAAAATCTGGAAATGCGCGTAGAGGCCGAAAACGGCGCCACTGCCGGCAAAACTGCTCTTGCCAAAAAGGCCAAGGAGCTGGGCCTGGATGCCATCCACGATACCGTGCACGAAATGGCGCGCGACGAGGCCCGCCACGGCAAGGCATTCCAAGGCCTGCTGGAGCGTTATTTTGGCTAAAAACAAATGTCTCCGTACATATTGAAGGGAAGGAGGCGTTTCGGATGGACAAGTATGTCTGCCCCTGCGGCTATGTTTACGATCCTGCTGTGGGCGACCCCGAGAACGGTGTCGCTCCCGGCACGGCATGGGAAGATGTTCCGGAAGATTGGGTTTGCCCGGTTTGCGCTCTGGGTAAGGACGCATTTGAAAAGGAATAACTTTTTCCGAAAAAGTGGGATCTGCTGTCCGGTTTGCGGCGGCAGATCCTTTTTCTTGTATCACGATTTTATGCATCCCGATTTTGCTTGTATCCCGAAAAAAGATATGGTATCATAGACAAAACGGCAAAAGCAAACAGGATATATCAAACTGCGGCGGCTGCGCCATATGGTTTGGATCCATGTTATGAACAAAGGAAGAGCTTTTCAAAAGTAATCCGGCAGCCAGGGACAGCGTACAAAGACAGCTGCAAAAAAGATATGCAATTTCGCTAAATATAAATTTAGCGAAATGCAGGGGAACCTTGAAGCCTTTAAAGCTTTCTCCAAAGCTGCCTCTAAAGCTTCCTCATAAATCATAAAGCGGCTGCACCATACCGTATTTGTTTGGATCATGTCTTGCGCACGCAATGGTCTTCTTCGCACTTTCCGGATGTCAAATGGAACAGCGTGAAATTCAGATCGCTTTTTCTTACTGGATATGATGCAATCAGATGCAATCCATGGCCGGTGGAACCGAACCGAAGCTTTTGCTGCTCTGTATGCCGCTTTTGCCTGAGGATTCATCATGAGGATCTGTGAATATGAGTACTTACATTGATTCGCGTCATCCCAACCAGCATGGCGATTATCAGGATTGTCCTTCCTATGTGGTTCGCTATTTGCAGGATAGCGAAACGATCCGTGGGCTTTCTCCGCGCACCGTCAACGGATATTATATCGATCTGCGCACATTTTTTCGGTTCCTCATGCGTTCACGCGGATTGGTTCCGGAGGATACGCCTGTGGAAGAAATTGACATTCGCGGGATCGACCTTGCCATGATCCAAAGCGTTACCACCAGCGAGATCTATGAGTTTATGTATTATATTACCCGCGAGCGCGATAATTCTGCGGCTGCGCGCGCACGCAAACTGTCCAGTGTGAAGGGCTTTTATAAATTTTTAACAAACAAAATGAAGCTTTTGGAGAAAAACCCTGCGGATGACGTCGGTACGCCCGCGCAAAAAAAGCGTTTGCCCAAATACCTTTCGCTGAATGAGAGCATCGAGCTGCTGAAAAACATTCGATCCGATTTTTACGAGCGGGATTACTGCATCATCACGCTGTTTTTAAACTGCGGAATGCGCCTGAGCGAGCTGGTAAATATCAATATCACCGATATCCATGAGGACGGTACGATCCGCATTGTGGGCAAGGGTGATAAGGAGCGCCTTGTATATTTGAACGACGCCTGTATTTCTGCATTGCGGCGCCTGTGTGAGGCGCGGGCAAAGCTGCCAAATCTGCAAGACCAAAAGGCGCTGTTCGTCTCCGGAAAAACCGGAAAGCGTTTATCGGCACGCCGCGTACAGCAAATCGTCGACAGCTGCCTCAAAACGGCGGGGCTGTCCGGCAAAGGCTATTCCACACATAAACTGCGGCATACGGCGGCCACCATGATGTATCAGGAAGGCCATGTGGACATGCTTGCACTGAAAGAGATTTTGGGACACGCGCATGTTTCCACCACAGAGATCTATACGCATCTGGGTACCGAGCAGCTGCGCCAGGCCGCAGATGCTTCCCCTTTTGCAAAGCTTGATTTTGAAAAAAAGAATTTGACCGCGCGTAAACCCGGAAAAACAGCGCGGGCCAAGCATCAAGAGAAAGCGCCGGAGGAGGAGTGATCTCCCCTCCCCTTTTTATTTTACAACGCAGTGCGTTTTTTGCAGCGCGGCGAGCTCTTTTTTACAACGCAGCAACGCTCTTTTTTACCGTGCAGTAAAGCTTTTTTACAGCGCGGTAAGGTTCAGCAGCACCGGTGCAAAAACCGCCGCGAGCAGGCCCTCTATTACAGAGGACAGCAGAAGGCCCGTTGAAGAAAAAACAAAACAGCGCAAACAGCGGCCGACCTTTGGCCCGACAGGGGTGGATGTTTTTGATAAAAAAATGGACCGAAACAGGCCGACCGAGGTGTTAAGCGCGGCCGCAACAAAGAAAAGCAAGCATGCCGCCTGCAATACCTCTGGGATCCATAACAAAATCATATTTGCAATTAGCCCGCGTGAGCCCATTCCGGTGTATAAAAACGCGGAAATACAGCCGATGGCGATGCCGCGCAGAAACGGAATACACAGCAGTACCGGCGCCCCAATGCTCGAAAGGCAGAAAAACAATGTAAGGGTCTGCAGCATCATGGCGGAGAAAAACGAACCGAACATCACTGAAACAAAACCGCCGCCATGCTCTCCGACAAGATATTGCTGTACAAAATAAGAGAGATATCGATTGGATTTTGCCAGATAGGGAAAGAAGCTGCCAAAAGCCACGCCGGCCAGCAAAAGGCATGACAGCCCCACCATTTTTTGTCCAAAATCGGTTTGATGTGCTTTTTTTGGATGCTCCGATCTTGTTTTGCGTAAAGCCGGCGGCCGCAGTTTTCGGAATTCCCGCATTTCAAACGACACTTCCTTTTTACAAATTTACAAAGCATTTACAACGCCTGTGCCCCTTTACGGGCAGTTTGACACGAGAACAAAGCTTTGAAACGGAAACAAGGCTTTGGCACGGAAAGCAGAGCCTTGGCACGAAAGCAAAGCCCGCTTTTTTACCGAACTCGACGGCGACGGTCTTGCAGTACGATCCCAAACAGGCCGCCAACCGCACCGGAGCAAAGCAACGCCGCCCCTTTGATGGCCGATAAAGCGGAAAACTCGGTTTGCCCCCGGGTAAGCGCAGCGATCCACAAAATTGCATAGAAGACGGTTCCGATCAAAAGGCCGCAAAGCAGCCCCTTTTTTTGATGCAAAGCAGCCAAAATAAGCCCTGCAAAAAGCACGGCAATCGAAAGAGCCACCGTCGCGATCGGTGATAAAAGCTGCGGCGCAATGTCCACCTTGCAGCGAAGCGCGGCCAACCCGCTGAATAAAAGCGCCGCAGCCGCAAATCCGCCGATCATGCTCGCACCCGCCTGCATCGCAAGATGTACCGCTGCACCGCGCTGTGCATGCTGTGCATGCGGTGTGCTTCGTTTTTGCTTTTGCATACAATAAACACCCCCATGTCCTCTACCCAAAAGTATGCATGGAGGTGTCTGTTTCATTCCTGATCGTGCCCATTCCGCGTTGTTTTGTGGTGCGGAAAATACACGGCCGGGATGTTTTTAATTTATTGGAAGCTTTCGGTTATTTAGCGCTTCCGGAATCCGTAGTGGTATCCAGAGTCAGCTTTTCAACTTCCTGAATGGCCCAACGCTTGAAACGCATTTTTACGCGGTCGTTGCCGGTTTCCAGCACAAAGGTATCCTCTTTGATGCTGACAACGTGTCCGACAATTCCGCCAATCGTTGTGATGCCGTCGCCAATTTCAATGGAGTTGCGCATATTGGCTGTTTCTTTTTCCTTCTTGCGCTGCGGGCGGATCATCATAAAGTACACAGCAAGGAGCATGATTACCAAGGGCAAAAATGTAAAAAGAATACTTCCGGTTTCCGGATTCATAGAATAACCTTCTTCCTCATATTTAGCATTATCATATAGTATACCGAAAATCCAAGGCACTTGCAAGCCTTTTTCAGCGCTTTTCGATTTTTTTCAAAAGAAAACAGCCATGCCGCAAACAGAGTTGCGGCATGGCCGGGGCATATGCGGGGCGGTTTTTTCGAATTTGGGATCAGAACGTACATTCTTTTTCTTCAAATTGTTTGCAGGCCTCGCAAACCTTCTGCTGCGGCGCGGGCTTGGGCTCATACCAGCCGCGTTTTTGCATTTCGGTAAACAGCTCAAACTGCATGTCATGCTCTTCGGAAAGGATCCCCATCAGCTTGTCCTTGCGCTGTTTTGTGGCGCATTCGCCCGCATAGTGGTTGTAATCCTCGGTAATTGCTTTTTGCGTGTTCAATGCATCTGTCATTTTTGCCTGGTCGTCAAAACAATTCATTGCGGTTCCCTCCTTACTGCAGTTCCTGCAGAATGGCATCATAATGCTTGGTATGGCGCTGCGCCATATCTTCGCACATTTCCTTCAGCGCCGGGTCTTCGCAGGTTTGCGCATAGCACTTATACTTTCGGATGATGTTTTCCTCGTGCGTGAGCAACTCGGAAAAACCGGACAGTTCAACATTGGTGATCGTGTCCATCAAAAATGCCTCCTTTTCTTTGATAAGAATAGCATTTCCCCGTTTGACCGCGATATGCACAAAAAACACCCCGTGAAAAATCACGGGGTGAAGCTTTTTTCGCTTTTTTCTCAGGCAAAAACGGAGGCAAAAACGGAGAGATCTCTTAATACATCCCGCCCATTCCGCCGCCGGCCATTGCAGCATTTGCCGCGGCTGCGGCGGCCGGATCCTCGGGCTCGTCGGCCACAAGGCTCTCGGTCGTCAGCACCATGGAAGCTACGCTGGACGCATTTTCCAGCGCGGAGCGCGTTACCTTGGTCGGATCAACAATGCCGGCCTTGATCATATCGCCATATTCTTCCTTCTGCGCGTCAAAACCATAGTTTGCATCGTTCGCCGACATGATCTTGTCGATGATCACGCTGCCTTCCAGGCCCGCATTGGCCGCGATCTGGCGCAGCGGGGATTCCAAAGCCTTGCGCACAATACGCGCGCCAGTGCGCTCGTCGCCCTCCAGCTTAGCGATCACGGCATCGACAGCATCGGTGGTGTGCAGCGGAGCCGTGCCGCCGCCCGCGACGATGCCTTCCTCCACGGCAGCCTTGGCCGCATTCAGCGCGTCCTCGATGCGCAGTTTCTTTTCCTTCATTTCCACTTCGGTAGCGGCGCCCACCTTGATTACCGCTACGCCGCCGGAGAGCTTCGCAAGGCGCTCCTGAAGCTTTTCCTTATCAAAATCGCTGGTGGTCTCCGCCATCTGTGCGCGGATCTGACCAATGCGGGCGTTGACGGCTTCCTTGTCGCCCATACCGTCCACAATGGTGGTATATTCCTTTGTCACCTTTACCTGACGCGCACGTCCCAGCATCTCCATGGTGGCATCCTTCAGCTCATAGCCCAGCTCCTCGCTGACAACCGTGCCGCCCGTAAGGATGGCGATATCCTGCAGCATCTCCTTGCGGCGATCGCCGAAGCCCGGCGCTTTCACGGCTGCAACCGTAAAGGTGCCGCGCAGACGGTTCACGATCAGCGTGGACAGAGCCTCGCCCTCAACGTCTTCGGCAATGATCACAAGCTTTTTGCCGGATTGTACGATCTGCTCCAGCAGCGGCAGAATGTCCTGAATGACGCTGATCTTCTTATCGGTGATGAGCAGATAGGCATCGTCGAGCACAGCTTCCATGCGCTCGGTATCCGTAACCATATACGGCGTAATATAGCCGCGGTCGAACTGCATGCCCTTTACAACCTCGGAATAGGTCTCGGCCGTTTTGCTCTCTTCAATGGTAATCACGCCGTCGGCGCTCACCTTCTCCATCGCCTCGGCGATCAGGCTGCCGATTACCGCATCACCGGCAGAAACGGTTGCAACACGGGCGATATCGGCAGTGCCGTCCATCTTCTTACTGTTCGCCTTCAGCGCCTCTACAGATGCCGCAACAGCCTTCTGCATACCGCGCTTCAGATCCATCGGATTTGCGCCGGCCGCAACGTTTTTCATCCCTTCCGTAACAAGCGCCTGCGCCAGAACGGTAGCTGTGGTGGTGCCGTCGCCGGCGGCGTCGTTCGTCTTGGTGGCTACCTCTCGCACCAGCTGCGCGCCCATATTCTCGAACGCATCCTTCAGCTCGATCTCCTTTGCGATGGTAACGCCGTCGTTGGTGATGACGGGAGAGCCGAATTTTTTGCCAAGTACCACGTTGCGGCCTTTGGGACCGAGCGTAATCTTAACGGTATCCGCCAGCTTGTCGATACCGGCGCAAAGCGCCTTGCGGGCGTCTTCGCCCATGAGTAACTGTTTAGCCATACAAAACAACTTCCTTTCAGAAAAAGAATTAGAAATTTTTACTCAACGATCGCAAGAATATCCGATTGACGCACGATGGTGCATTCCTCGCCGTCCACTTTTACTTCCGTGCCGGCGTACTTAGCAATCAGAACCCGGTCGCCCACTTTAACGGTCATATCTACCTGGTTGCCGTCCACAAGGCCGCCGGGGCCAACCGCAACAACCTCGCACACCTGCGGCTTTTCTTTGGCCGAGCCGGTAAGAATGATACCGCTTTTTGTAGTTTCCTCTGCTTCAATGTTTTTAATGACAACCCTGTCAGCGAGAGGTCTGATTTTCATAAAACGTTCCTCCTAAAAATGATAATGTTTTTAGTTTAGCACTCTTTGACTTTGAGTGCTAAATATATTGTAACCATATTCGGCAGAAAAATCAAGAGGGAAAAATAAAAATTTTTTATGAATAGAAAAATCTGATATCCGTCCGTGCCGTGCAGACGTAAAAACGGACGCAATACCGCAAAAAAACGGGAGGCATCCGAGAGGATGCCCTCCCGGCAGATTCGGATGTTTTGGCTTTATTCTGCCGCTACGGCTTTTTTTCCGCCGAACGCGGCATAAACCGGCACAGGCAGCACAAAGCGCGCCGCCATCGGTAAAACCCTTGCAGAGAGCCCGGCCGCCGGCGCGCATTCGCCGTCGATATTTACAATGATCCGGTCGGCCTCCATCGGCTCGACGCATACGCTGTGCGCTCTGCGGTATTCCATAATATCGGAAAACGCCGGAACGACCTCTCCGTTTTGAAGGTGCAGACCGTTTTTGTATTTGCTCAATACGCCAGCAATGCGCAGCCGGCTGATTTTTTTTACAATGATGATGTCCAGCGTGCCATCCTGCAGATCCGACATGGGTGCGGCGAGATATCCCCCGCCGTAGGTGGCGCCGTTGCAGACGGCGGCGATCAGATAGTTTCCCGTCAACGTTTCGCCGTCAACGGTAATGCGCATCTTTTTGCCGATAGGCCGCAGCAGACGTTCTACAATAGAAATATTATATGCCATTTGGCCTCCGCACAGCGGAAGCCTTCGATATTTGGGGATCCCGTAAGCCACCTCGGAATCGATGCCCACTGAGCAGATCGCCGCAGAGATGCCGTCGTTTACGGCGATCAGGTCGATGGGAACTGCCGTTCCCGTAAGATTGTCTTCTAATTTCAGAAAATCGTCCGCAGAGCCAAAATTGCGCACAAAATCATTGCCGGAGCCGCAGGGAACGCTGGCAACCTCCGCGTTCCGGTACGGATACGCGCCGCGCAGCACCTCGTTCAGCGTTCCGTCGCCGCCGCAGGCATAAAGGCGCACCGCTTCGCCTCCCTGCGCATATTGCTGCGCCAATTCCACGGCGTGTCTGGGGCACCGCGTCAGCTCCACGGCATATTCCACACCCGCCTGCTCCGCCGCCTCGATCAGTTTCGGTACAAGATACAAGCTCGCATCCGCCTTGCCGGAAACCGGATTGACAATAAATACATGCTTCATGAAGGATCCCCCCTGTTTCTTTATCATACCGCATTTTTCGGCAACATACAATCCCCGCGGCGCACAAAATCCAGCCGATCCGTCTGCCGGGACGCATATTCTGTCTCTGGAAGGGAAATGCTGATGGAAAGCAAGCTTTGGATCGGCCGCCGGGCATTTTCCCTGCGGCGGTCCCGGAAAAAGCAACAAAAAGGAAGGCGGTCCAACCCATGCAAGACATTCCCCACATTCTGCTCACAAGCCTGTGCTCGATCATTGTTCTGTTTTTTCTCGCAAAGCTGATGGGCAATCGGCAGGTGAGCCAAATGAGCCTGTTTGACTATATCAACGGCATCACGATCGGATCGATCGCGGCGGAATTTGCCACGAGCCTGGAGGATGATTTCTGGAAGCCGCTGTCTGCCATGGTTTTATACGGTGCGGTCACGGCGCTGATCTCGGCCGCGACCTGCAAATCCATGCGCATTCGAAAATTTATCAACGGGCAGCCTGTAATCCTGTATGAAAACGGAAAACTGTACGAAAAGAATCTCTCTGCCGCAAAGCTGGATATCAACGAATTTCTGACACAGTGCCGAACGGCAGGCTACTTTGATCTGTCTCAGCTGCACACCGCGATTTTGGAGACAAACGGGCAGCTGAGCTTTTTGCCGCTTGCGCAGCAGCGCCCCGTAACCCCGCAGGATCTGCAGCTCACGCCGCAGGCGGAGCGTCCCTGCGTGAATGTGATCCTGGACGGCAGCATTTTGGCGAAAAATCTAAAATATACTGGCAACGATGATATGTGGCTGCAAAAGCAGCTGGAAGCGCAGCATATTGCCCGAGTGGAGGATGTTTTTCTTGCTACGGTAAATGCGCAGAATAAACTGACGGTTTACCCGCGCACTGGCGAACATGTTGCGCACGAGATGTTTGAATAGCCCTTGCAGCGCGCCGATATTGACGCTTTCCGGCCATACTTGACAACGCGGGAAAAAGAATATAAAAAAATATAAACTGAATAGCAAATACAGCCGGGTGAGATGTTACCCGGCGCTTTGTTGTGGGGAGCGATGGATTTTTGAAAGCAAAGGCGTTTCGGACGGCCTTGCCCTATACGCTGCCGATCTGCGTGGGATTTCTCTTTATGGGGTCATCCTATGGCTTTTTGATGCGAATTTCGCGGATGATTTTTTACATACCCCTCAGCAGCCTCTTTCTAAGAACATACCGAAAAAAGCATGAACCGCCTTACAAACAACGCCGCCCTGAAAAACAGGGCGGCGTTGTTCAATGCGTCTTTTTCGACAGAATGTGGGGGCGGAGGCAGATGCTTTCCCTGTTCCCCGCTATGGATGGCGATGCTTTGCACACTGTATGCCTACCGTTACAGCAGGCCGATCGCCTGCCGCACATACGAAACGCCCAGCAGCTCCATGCGCTCGAATGCGTCGGGATCCAACTGTTTCAAGCTGTGCTTTGGGATCACGGCGCGTACAAAGCCCATACGCATGGCCTCTTTCAAACGATATTCCAGATTGGGCACGCTGCGCACCTCTCCGCCAAGGCCCACCTCGCCGATGGCGATCATATCGTCCGGCACGGGCTTATCCATCAGGCTGGAGACCACCGCCAGACACACCGAAAGATCGCACGCGGTCTCGTCCAGCCGCAAACCGCCGACAATGTTGATATAGACGTCTAAATTTCCGAGGAAATATCCCGCACGCTTTTCCAGCACGGCCAGCAGCAGATTGGTACGGTTAAAATCAAAGCCGGAAGAAGCGCGGCGCGGTGTACCGAAGCTGGTTTTCGTTACAAGCGCCTGAATTTCGGATAAGATCGGCCGCGTGCCCTCCATTGTGCAGGCGACACAATTTCCGCTTACGCCAATGGGGCGGCCTTCCAGCAGCAGCAAGGAGGGATTTTCGATCACCTTCAGTCCGCTGCCCGTCATATCGAACATACCGATCTCGTTTGTACTGCCGTAGCGGTTTTTGGCCGCGCGCAGCACCCGGTACGGCAGCATTTTGTCGCCCTCAAAGTACAAAACCGTATCCACGATATGCTCCATCACCTTCGGGCCGGCGATGGCGCCGTCCTTGTTGACATGTCCGACAATAAAGGTGGGGATCTCCCAGGCTTTTGCCACCGTCAGCAGCCGCGCCGCGCATTCCTTCACCTGCGAAACGCTGCCGGTAGAGGACGAGATCTCGGCGCAGTGCATCGTCTGGATCGAATCCACCACCACAAGGCCCGGTTTTGTCTGCTCGATCAGATCGCAGATCGCGCCGATATCTGTTTCGGCCGCGAGCATGATATTCTCTTCTTCCACATTCAGACGCACCGCGCGCAGCTTGATCTGGCGGGTGGATTCCTCACCGGTGATATAAAGCACGTTCACCTTTGGGGAAATGGCGCCGCACAGCTGCAGCAAAAGCGTTGATTTGCCAGCGCCCGGCTCGCCGCCCAGCAGCACAACGCTGCCCAGCACGATCCCACCGCCCAGCACGCGGTCCAGCTCGCTGATCCCCGTAACGATGCGGCTCTTTTCCTCGGTGGTGCTGATATCCTTCAGCTTGCTTGCGGTAATGCGCACACTGCCCGAGGAGGAAGCGGCCGGTGCAAACAAGCCCCTGCCTTTTGTCTCGCGAACAACATCCTCGTTCATGGTGTTCCACTCGCCGCAGGAAGGACACCGCCCTAACCAACGGGGACTGGTTTCTCCACATGAGCTGCAAACATAGACGGTTTTTGTTTTTTCTTTTGGCATCGGCGAGTGCCCTCCTCTGCTTGAAGCTGATCGGTCGAAGCGAATAGAAAATCTCCTGTGGAGTGATCCAAGGGCCGATCGTCACCCGCGGCAGGAGCGTGCGGCCCAGCAGGCTTTTCCGCCAAAAGCCGCACCGGACGGCTGGTTCAAAGGCTTTTTACGCGTTGCTCAGGTTTCAGCTCCGGCCGATCCTGCCGCGGCGTCCAGCGCTGCCAGCAGCGCACCGGCGTTTACCCGATATTTTTTATCACAGAAATGACAGCATACCTCAATGGGCTTTTGCTCCTGCGCCATCTCGCGGAGCTCCTGCCGGCCCAAGGAGAGCAGCGCCCGCTCCACACGGGCTTGGCTGCAATCGCAGCGATAGGATACCGCACGTTCATCCAGAACATTGGGCGAAAAGCCCTTCAGGGCGCGCTCCATAATTGCCTCCAGAGTGGCGCCGTCGCGCAGCAGCCGTGTTACGGAGGGCATTGCGGCAATATTTTGCTCTAACTGTGCGATCTCGGATTCCTGCGCGCCCGGCAGCAGCTGGATCAGATACCCTCCCGCTGTCAGCACGGAAAGATTCCGATCCACCAGAACGCCCAGAGCGCATACGGTGGGCGTCTGTTCGCTTGCTGCATAATAGGCGGTAATATCCTCGGCAATCTCGCCGCTTACCAATGGAACCTGCCCCACATAGGGCTCCTTCATGCCAAGATCCTTTACCACGCTCAGCGTGCCGGCGGTGCCAACGGCGCCGCCCACGTCTAATTTTCCGTCCGCACGGGGCGCAAGCTCTACAATGGGCTGCTCCACATAGCCACGCACATTCCCCTGCCCGTCCGATACGGCCAGCACCGTTCCGGCCGGGCCGCCGCCCTTTACACGCAGCGTTAAAGAATGATCGTCACTTTTCAACATGGCGCCCATCATCGAGGCCGCTGTCAGCAGGCGCCCCAGCGCCGCCGTGGTGACGGCGCTTGTTTTATGAATGCGCTCTGCTTCCCGCACTATGGCGGTGGAATCGACCGCGTAAAAAATCACACCGCCATTTTCCGATATGGCGCGAATCAATCTTGACATGACCGTTCCTCCATTCGTTCCTTTACGGCGGTAAACAGGTAACGCGCGCTGTCCGGCCGCAGCGCGCCGAAATCCTCGCCGTCCACAACCTGTTCTATGTGCAGTCCCGCGTCCGCGCAGGCATCTGTTATTTCCTGCAGGGTGTAACAATATTCGTCAAAGCATTCCGTATCCCGCTCCGAAAGATCGGGATAACTGATCTCGATAGAAATATGCGTGCAGCCCGCCGCAGAATCGTATTGGTTGCGCCAGATGCAATAGGCGTCATCCGCCTCGATCTCGTAGATGTTGTCTGCCAAAAGCACCCTGTGCTTATACGGCGTATTCAAATCGAACACAAATATGCCGCCCGGTTCGAGAAAAAGTGCGGCGCGGCGCACCGCCTGCCGCAGCTGCGGCAAGGGGCCGATATGATTGAGCGTATCAAATGTAGATACCGCGGCGCGCACCGTACCGTATAGATCAAGCGCCGTAAGATCCTGACACAGCAGCAGAATGCCGTTTTGCTGCTGCTCCCACGCCTTTTCGCGCAGGATGCTGAGCATCTCGGAGGAACGGTCCACGCCGATCATATCATAGCCGCACCCGGCGAGCCGAAGCGTCAATTCGCCCGTTCCGCAGCCGAGGTCGGCAACGATGCCGTCCTGTATGCCATGCGCGTTCAATACGCCGCGCACATGGCAAAACAGCGCGTCGTAATTCGCATCCTCATTCAACGCGTCATAAACGCCCGCAAAAGCCTCGTATGCCATTACACATCATTGCGCACAAGATCCGCATAGGTCTCGCGCCGCACGGCAAGGCTGTCGGTTCCCCCCTGCACCATTACAACGGGCGGGCGGGGCACACGGTTGTAGTTGGACGCCATCGAATAATTGTATGCGCCTGTGGAAAGCACCGCTAAAATATCTCCCACGCCGGGCGTTTGGATCTGTGCATGCTCCTGAATCAGATCGCCGCTTTCACAGCAGCGGCCCGCGATCGTAGCTGTAAAGTCCTTTTGCTGTGCGGCTTTATTGGCGATGACGGCTTCGTAAGATGATCGATACAGCGCATAGCGGGGATTATCCGTCATGCCGCCGTCGATAGAAACATAGGTGCGGCAGCCCGGAATGGTTTTAACGCTGCCCACGGTATACAGTGTGAGGCCCGTATCCCCTACGATGGAACGCCCCGGCTCGATGCAGATAAACGGCACCGGAAGCGCCTTTTCGCGGCAAAACTCCAAAACCGCTTTTGAAACCGCTTCCATATAGCTTTCCAGTGCTTTGGGATCGTCCCGCGGCACATAGCGGATGCCAAAGCCGCCGCCCAGATTCAGTTCTCCGATAGTATAGCCGCAGGTTTCGCGCACCTTTTGGATAAAGCCAAGCATCACTTCGGCGGCATGGACAAACGGATCGATCTCGAAGATCTGCGATCCGATGTGGCAATGAACCCCGGCAAAATGAATGCCCGGCATCGAAAGCGCTTTTTGTACGGCTTCCAGCGCCTCGCCCGTTTCGAGCGCAAAGCCGAATTTGGAATCGATCTGCCCGGTGCGCACAAAATCGTGGGTGTGCGCATCAATACCAGGCTTGATGCGAAAGAGGATCTCTGCTGTTTTTTCGGCGGCCTTAGCCAAAGCGCTCAATAGTTCCAGCTCCGCAATGTTATCCACCACAATGCGGCCCACGCCCGCTTCCAGCGCCATCGATAATTCGTCTGCGGTTTTGTTATTTCCGTGAAAATAGATCTTCCGGGCGGGAAAACCCGCCTCAAGGGCGGTGTACAGCTCGCCCCCGGATACAACATCCGCACCGAGGCCCTCCTCGTCAACAATCTGATAGATGCGTTTGCAGCAAAAGGCTTTGCTGGCATACAGCACCATCCCGTGCTCGGAATAGTGCAGATCCAGCGAATGCTTCAGCGCCCGACAGTTTGCGCGGATCGCATCCTCGTCCATTACGTACAGCGGCGTGCCGTATTTGGCCGCAAGGGACACCGTATCCATGCCGCCGATGGTCAGATGGCCGTGTTCGTTCACGCCCGTGACTGTTTTCTCCCCCATTGTTATCCCTCCAAAGCAAATTGATCGATCCAGTCGCGCAGCTCCGGAATGCCATAGCCCGTTTCAGAACTGGTAAGTAAAACACCTTTACAGCCGTAGGGCGTGCAAAGCTCTGTAAAGTGCGCCGCAGTTTGCGCATACTGGCTCTTTTTTATTTTATCTGCCTTTGTCAACAGCGCGATAAACGGGATCCGGTAATGCGCCAGGTATTCCAGCATCATCCGGTCGTCGGCGCTGGGTTCATGCCGGCAGTCCAAAAGCTGCGCAAGCAGGATCCGCTGCGTTTCACGGCGCTCGAAATAGTGATTGATCAATCGATCCCACCGCTGGCGCTCCCCCTTTGCCGCTTTTGCGTAGCCGTAGCCGGGAAGATCGACAAGATACAGCGGATCGACTGTATAAAAATTGACGGTAGCCGTTTTGCCCGGCGTGCTGCTCACACGCGCAAGGCTTTTGCGGTTGCACAGCTTGTTGATCAGTGAAGATTTGCCCACGTTGGAGCGGCCGGAAAATACGATCTCCATGCGATCCTGCTCCGGAAGCTGCGAGGAAAGCCCATAGGACGCATAAAATTCCGCATTGGCAAGGTTCATAAATGGCCTCCTTCCTGTTCGGATCCACTCTGATTTAAGAGGTTTTAAGCGATCGCATTCTCTCTCGCCGGACGATGCAGGCTGATCCTAAATCGCCGACTGCCCGCCCGGCCGCAGCCGAAGGCCGACAGTCGGCGATGGCAGTTTGCGGTGGCATAGCGGCTGTGGCCGCGTAAAAATTATTGCCGCAGCCCGAGCGCGGGTTTTGTATTTTCTGGCGGGGGCGTTTGCGCAAGATGTTCCGTTCCCTGCGGCGATGCCTTTTCTGCTTTCAGCTTTTTCGGCGCCGGCAGCAGCGCGGTGCGCAGTACCTCCTCCAGGGTGGAAACCGGCCGGAACGTCAGGCCTTCCTTGACGGCACTGTCCACCTCATACAGATCCGGCATATTTGCCTTTGGGATCAGTACAAGCTTCATACCCTCGCGAAAAGCCGCCATGCTCTTTTCCTTCAGGCCGCCGATGGGCAGTACCTGCCCATGCAGCGCGATCTCCCCTGTCATGGCGATATCGCAGCGTACCGGACGACCCGAAAGACAGGAGATCAGTGCCGTCGTCAACGTAACGCCTGCCGAGGGGCCGTCCTTTGGGATCGCGCCCTCCGGCGCATGAATGTGGATATCGATCTCCTTGAAGATGGCCGGATCGTATCCGTAGGCATCGGCATGCACCTTGGCGTAGGTAATGGCCAGTTTGGCGCTCTCCTTCATCACCTCGCCCAGCGAGCCGGTAAGCTCCAGATGGCCGGAGCCCTTCGGGACGATCTGCACCTCGATGGGCAGAATTTCGCCGCCGATGCTGGTCCATGCAAGGCCGTTTGCAACGCCTACGGCATTGGCACGGCTCAGGAAGGCCGGCTTTACACGCTTCGGGCCGAGGATGCTCTCCAGCTGCTTTTCGCTGACAGAGATTTTCTCCACATCGCCCGCCGCAATGCGTTTGGCGCATTTGCGCAAAAGCTCGGTGAGCGTCCGCTCCAAATTGCGCACACCGGCTTCCTGCGTATATCCGTCAATTACTCCGTACAGTGCGGAATTCCCCACACGCACACGCCCCTTCAGGCCCGTGTTCACAAGCTGTTTGGGCAGCAGGTGGCGCTTTGCGATTTCAAACTTTTCTACGCGCGTATAGCTGGAAAGCTCGATCACGTCCATGCGATCCAGCAGCGGGCGCGGAATAGTATCCGTTGTGTTGGCTGTGGTAATAAACAACACATCGCTCAGATCAAACGGAATATCTAGATAATGATCCTTAAACGCGACGTTCTGTTCCGGATCCAACGCTTCAAGCAGCGCGGCAGCGGGATCCCCGCGGAAATCACTTGCCAGCTTATCTACCTCGTCCAGCAGCAGCAGCGGATTTGCGCTTTTTGCGGTGAGGAGCGCGCTGATGATCTTGCCCGGCATCGCACCGATATAGGTGCGGCGATGGCCGCGGATCTCGGCCTCATCACGCACGCCGCCCAGCGACATGCGCGCATACCGGCGGCCAAGGCACTCGGCAATGGAGCGTGCGATCGACGTTTTGCCCACGCCCGGAGGGCCCACCAGACAGATGATCTGCCCCTTTACCTCCGGCGCCAGCTTGCGCACGGCCAGAATTTCAAGAATGCGTTCTTTTACCTTTTTCAGGCCGTAGTGCTCCTTATCCAGCTGTGCGGCCGCCCGGTTTACGTCCAGAATATCCTGGGTTTTCGTTTCCCACGGCAGATCCAGGCAGGTATCCAGATAGGTGCGGATCACCGTTGCCTCCTGCGAGCTGCCCTGCATACGGTACAGCCGGTCGGTTTCTTTCAGCAGCTTTTCCCGCGCTTCCTCCGGCAAGGCCAGTGCCTCGATCCGCTCGCGATATCCCTCTGCTTCCTCCCGCGTATCATCGGAATCGTCCAGCTCATCGGAGATGGCGCGCATTTGCTCGCGCAGATAATAGTTGCGCTGGTTGCGTTCGATCTGCTCGTTTACCTTGCTTTGAATGTCCTTTTCAATATGCAGGATACGCGCCTCGCGGTGCAGCACCTCGAGCAGCTTTTCCAAACGCGTAACAATGGTGCCCTCGTTTAAAAGCTCTTGCTTTTCGGCATATTTCAGCAGCAGATTGGCCGGAATAAAATCACACAGCATCGCCGCGTTGTCACTCGTGAGAATGGTGTAGACGACATCCTTGGAAATGCGCGGATTCAGGGACAGATACTCCTCAAACGCCTCCTTTACACTGCGCACCAGCGCCTCCACGCGGGCGGTGTCGGCCGTTTTTCCGCCGCGCACCGGCGCTGCCTTTGTGGCCGCCAGCAAAAAACGTCCGCTGGAATCCAGCGTGAGCATTTTGGCCCGGTATTTTCCCTCTACCAAAACCTTTACAAGATCGTCCGCAACGCGCAGCACCTGCTTAATCTCGGCCACTACGCCATAAGGATACAGATTTTTAAAGCCCGGATCTTCCACCTCCATATCCTTCTGCGCCGTCAGGAACACCGCATTATTATTGTTCATAGCCCACTCGATGGCCGCAACAGATTTTTTGCGCCCTACCTCAAAGTGGATCACATTGCCCGGAAAAACCACCAGCCCGCGCAGCGCAATGGCCGGCAGGCGCAGAATATCGGAATTTTTATCCAGAATAATTTTTACCCGTTCTGACACGAAGCTCCCTCCTTGATGGATCGATTAGATCGTCAAACCAAAGCTTTCCTTATTATATACGAAATTTGTGAACATTTCAACAAAAAAAGATGACGCTGCACCGGTAAAATTGCCCATGCCTCGTCATCTGTTGCGCCCCTGCGTCAGTTCGCGTATCCTGTGCCCACCGATTTGTAGCGTCTTCTGGCAGCGCCGTATTCGATCTTCGGCTTTTCTCCGTTGATCGTTTCCTCGTCCACCGTTACCTTAACGATCGTCGGGTCGCTGGGGATCTCGTACATGATGCCAATGAGTGTCTGTTCCATCACACTGCGCAAACCGCGCGCGCCGCTTTTCAGCGAGATGGTCTTTTTGGCAATGGCATGCAGCGCTTCGTCCGTAATCTCGAGCTCGACGTTATCCAGCTTGAGCATAGCCTGATATTGTTTGACCAAACTGTTTTTCGGTTCCTTCAGCACACGAACCAGCGCATCCTCATCCAGGGGATCGAGCACTGTTACAACGGGAATGCGGCCGACAAGCTCCGGGATCAGGCCGTACCGCACAAGATCGTGCGGTTCCACCAGACGCAGCAGATTTTGCCGTTCTTTTTCCGGGTCGCTGCGCAAGGTGCCGCCAAAACCCAGCGCCGAGGTGTCGGTACGCTTTTGAATGTTTTTTTCCAGCCCGTCGAACGCGCCGCCGCAGATAAACAGAATGTTCTTTGTATTGATCTGGATAAATTCCTGCTGCGGATGCTTGCGTCCGCCCTGCGGAGGAACATTGCTCACCGTTCCTTCAATAATTTTCAGCAACGCCTGCTGCACGCCCTCACCGCCCACATCGCGTGTGATGGAGGGATTTTCGCTTTTGCGGGTGATCTTATCGATCTCATCAATGTAGATAATGCCGCGTTCCGCGCGTTCGATATCAAAATCGGCCGCCTGAATGAGCTTGAGCAGAATATTTTCCACATCCTCGCCCACATAGCCCGCCTCGGTGAGCGTTGTGGCGTCCGCAATGGCGAACGGCACGTTCAGCATACGCGCAAGCGTCTGCGCCAACAGCGTTTTGCCCACACCCGAAGGGCCCAGCAGCAAAACATTGCTCTTTTGCAGATCGACATCCGTCTTTTGCGCGCTGAAAATGCGTTTGTAATGATTGTACACCGATACCGCCAGAACGATTTTTGCGTTGTCCTGGCCGATCACGTACTGATCCAGCCCGGCCTTGATCTCTGCCGGGGTGAGGATGTTGACCTCCTGCTTTGGCGCATGCTGCGCGGCAGGCTGTCGGCTGCGGCGGGAGGCCGGCCGCGGCGGACTGCCGGCGTCCTCCAGCAGGGCATAGCACATTTCAATGCATTCGTTGCAAATATTCACGCCCGGCCCGATGAGGATCCGGTCTACCTCATTCTGAGACTTGCCGCAGAAGCTGCAAGCCAGATTTCTGTCCTTGTTCTCTCTGTTTGCCATACAGCACCCTTATCGTTTGTAGATCACGTCGTCGATCAGGCCGTATTCCTTTGCCTCATCCGCCGACAGATAGTTATCCCGCTCGGTATCCACCTCAATGCGTTCCAGCGGCTGGCCCGTACAGGCGGAAAGGATCTCGTTCATCCTCTTGCGCGTGCGCACCAGATGATCCGCATGGATCTTGATGTCCGTTGTCTGGCCCTGAAGCCCAACCCGCCCGCCGATCAGCGGCTGATGGATGAGGATCTCGCTGTTGGGCAGCGCAAGACGTTTTCCCTTTGCGCCGGCCGCCAGCAGAACGGAAGCCATCGAGGCCGCCATTCCGATGCAGATCGTGGAAACATCACACTTGATATAGCGCATGGTATCGTAGATGGCCATGCCGTCTGTGATCGAACCGCCGGGGCTGTTGATATAGAAGTTGATGTCCTTTTCGGGATCCTGTCCTTCCAGATACAGCAGCTGCGCCACCACAAGGCTGGCCGTTGTGCTGTTCACTTCCTCGCTCAGCATAATGATGCGGTCGTTCAGCAGGCGGGAAAAAATATCATAGGAACGCTCTCCGCGCGCAGTCTGCTCAACAACATAGGGAACTAAACTCATAGAAAACCTCCATCATTTCAAAGCGGCAAATGACCGATACACGCAATGCTTACGGGTATCGGCCAGATGTCGCGCGCTATGAACGGAAAATTATTCTTTTCCGTCCTTTTCCGCTTCTTTTTCATCCGTTACGTTCCGGGTGGTGATCTCGGCGTTTTCCTTCACAAAATCAATGGCCTTGTTTACGGCAAGATCCTTCTTCACATCGGCCTCGGGCACAATGCCGCGCACCTTTTCCACTTCCATCTTATAGGCATCGGCAATGCGCTGCAGCTCTTTTTCAAAATCTTCGTCGCTGGCAACAATGCCCTCGGCGCTTGCCACGGCCTCCAGCGCAAGGCGGATCTTCACCTGCTTTTCGGCCTGCTCGCGGAAGCCTTCCCGGAACTGTTCCATACTGCTGCCGGTATACTTCAGGTAATCCTCCAGGCCAATGCCCTGCTGCTGCATGCGATACTCAAAATCACGCACCATCTCGGTAATCCGCGTGTCAAACATGACGGGCGGGATCTCGCCCTCCAGCGTGGCGACAATTTGATCCACCAGCTCGTTTTCCACATCGAGCTCGGCGTTTTTCTCGTTCTGTTCCTCCATACCCTTGCGGATGCTGGCCTTCAGCTCATCCAGCGTATCGTACTCGGATACATCCTTGGCAAACTCGTCGTCCGCCTCGGGCAGCTCGCGGGTTTTTACCTCATGCAGCAGGATCTTAAATACCGCGGCCTTACCGGCAAGCTCCTTGGCCTGATATTTCTCGGGGAATGTAACGTTTACCTCAAATTCCTCGCCCGCGGCGTGGCCCACTACCTGATCTTCAAAACCGGGAATGAACTGGCCGGAGCCAAGCGTGAGAGAGAAATGCTCGGCCTTGCCGCCCTCAAAGGGAACGCCGTCTACGCTGCCGTCAAAATCAATATCCGTGATATCGCCGTTTTGTGCGGCGCCCTCCCGGGTAATAATGCGCGCGTTGCGCTCGCGCATGCGGTCGATCTCCGCCTGAACGGCAGCATCCTCCACAGTATGGACTTTTTTCTCCGCCTTTAAACCCTTATACTGGCCCACCTTCATCTTCGGCTTGACGGTGACGACTGTCTTCAGCACAACACCGTCCTCGGTGCTGGCGGAGATGATCTCTACCTCGGGGCGGTCTACAGGCTCAATGCCGCTCTCGCTGACGGCCGCTTCATAAGCGTCTGGGAACAGCGCATTGATGGCATCATAGTGGAATACATCCGCGCCGAACATTTTTTCGATCATATGGCGCGGTGCCTTTCCCCGGCGGAAACCGGGAATATTGTACTTTCCGGCCTCGCGCTTGAACGCCTTGACGATCTCGGCGTTAAACGCCTCGGCATCAATGGCGATGTGCAGCTCATGCTGATTGTTTTCCAGCGGTTCATTTTTTACGAGATTCATACTGCTTCCTCCAATATTGAACTTACAGATTAACATTATAGCACAGGTTTATGATTTTTTCCATACAAAATCAAATTTTATATGGAAAAAAACGCAGCGCATCGGCACTGATGAGCCGATATTCAACACCGTCTGCCGTTCCCTGCACCGCGCGCGGAATCGACGCGCCATGCAAGTGCCCGTAAAAGCATCGTTTTACGCCAAATTCGTGCAGAATGGCGATAATCTCGGCCGCATTGGCCTGTGTGGAAACCGGCGGATAGTGCAGAAAAACGATTTTTTCGGCATCCTTTGCGGCGCAAAGCGAAGCGCGCAGCCGGCCGCATTCTCGCAGCATCACCTTTTCATCGTGCGCCTCGCCGGCATCGAACAGCCAGCCCCGTGTTCCGCACAGGGCCACGCCCTGTGCAAAAACACAGTTGTTATGCAAAAAGGAAAGGTCGGTAAAGCCGCACTCCGAAAGATATGCGTTCATTCGGGCCATCGTTGTCCACCAATAATCGTGGTTGCCCTTTAACAACAGCTTTTTTCCGGGCAGGGAATGCAAAAAAGCGAAGTCCGCAGCGCAGTCTTCCAGCTTCATGGCCCAGGAAGTATCCCCCGCCAGCACCACGGTGTCTTGCGGCGAAACAGCTGCCAGCCAGTTTTCCCGCAGACGCTCCACATAATTTTCCCATCCGCGAAAAATATCCATCGGCTTTGTGGTGCCCAGAGAAAGGTGCAGATCGCCAATCGCAAAAATTGCCATAGCATTCCCCCAAAAACATTTTATGCATAATCGCGAAGCCGCAAAGCCATACTAACAGCGAAAAACGTAAAAAGGCGTTTTTCGCATTTTTTGAATGGATGATCAGGAGGCGACCGAACATGCAGGACGAAAAGATCTTGGACGGCATTTGCTGTGAGGTGGAAAACTGTGTGCACAACAACGGCAACTACTGCTGCACCGCACAGGAGATCAAGGTGAAAAACCGCATGGCCGTGCTCGGCGAAGAAACCATGTGCGAAACCTTTGAGGAAGCCTGAGCTTGCTTTTGCAAAACACATGCATTGCAGCATCACGGTAAAAACCGGCCTGCACCGTTTGGCGCAGGCCGGTTTTTCTGCTTTTGGCACAAAAGAAGCAGCAAGCCGGCAGCGCAGCGCATCAAAAATCAGCCGTAAAGCGAACAGCGCGGTAAGATAAAAGAAAACAAAGTGCCCCAAAGGCCCGCGCGGCGGAGCCGCGCCGCAGCTTTATGTTCTTACCGAACCGACCGCAGCCGTCTGACACCTGTTA
>Ga0137306_101381_pt1 | contig 25111 bp, 27 predicted proteins | sample Inofroosms_March_FD_97187 | JGI IMG/M metagenome (GOLD analysis project Ga0137306, IMG submission 97187) | Mouse cecal microbial communities from Vienna, Austria - N-Acetylneuraminic and N-Acetylglucosamine D2O microcosms_March | ecosystem: Host-associated > Mammals > Digestive system > Large...
AACTGGCCGAGTTCCAAATCGATGGCGGGGCATCTTCAAATAAGGCCGGGTACTTCCGACTCCCGGGCACCATGAATACGGTGGCCAGGCGGACGGTGCTTATCAAGGAGAGTAACCAGAACACCTACAGCACCCATGACCTTATTAAATGGGCCAAGGGCTGGAAAAAGGATAATGTCCTCCCATCCGCGACCCCGCCGGAACCCCAAACCACTTTCGCTGGTCAGTATTCCGATGGAGATGTCTATATTCTAAAGAACCTCCATACAATGGGTTTCTTCAGGGTCCGGCAGATGATTCAGTTGAGAATCTTAAGAGACAATGATGTGGGTGAAGAGACCAGGAACAACATGTGCTTCATCGTCTATAATGCCCTGTGGGACAAGCTCCTCTCATTCAATAGTGGTTTCAAGCAGCCGATGACAGAGGTGGAACTGCACCACACGATAGATACTGCCCATAAAAAAAACGGGTACAGGTATCGAAACGAAACCCTGATTACATTTTTGGGTATCACTCCGGCCGAGCAGCAGGCTATTGGACTGTTCGCACCATCAAGTCCATTTACTCCATACGCCCGTCTCGCTCCCAATGCCTCTCGCAACGCCTCAAAGAAAACCCTCAAAGAGGACCGAAACGCCAAAATCCTGGCACTTTCCCAGCAGGGCCTATCTAATGTTGAGGTGGCAGCCCAGCTTGGGATAAATCGGGATACTGTGGCTGCGGTCATCGGACCCAAAGCAAGCGGATATGCTGAGGCGGCTGCCCGCTTTGAGGCTGGGGAGAGCAACGGCGAGATAGGACAAGCTCTGGGCATTTCGGTCCGGACACTCCAACGATATAGAAAAAAATGGAAAGAAACCGCAGATGCGACATCTGCGGAAAAAGTGTTCTATATATGATTGCTTTTTGTTCTTTGTCCTTTGGGACAAGAGTAGAAACTTCCACAATTTTTTCCACAGTCGTGTAGGTTGAGGATGGGTACTCCCTCCGCGAGCTGGGGATGGTAGCTTTCGTGTGGTTTCTTTTTGCTTGGGTAGACTGCTTCTGTCTTTGCTTGGAGGTAAAAGTCTTCCTCCTTTGCTGGTTGGTGGCGGTGCGTGTTCAGCGCCATCTGGCAGGTGGTGTAACCACTTTTTGAGTTTTATTCTGTTGGAACTATCTTCCTGTTTGTTCTTCTAAAGGTTGGTGCCTCTGCCCTGCCTGTCAGCATCTGTATTTTTCCTGTTTTGTTTGGCGGACAGTGTAACCACTTTTTGTGTTCTGTCTTGTTGGCCAGTTTTGTTGAGTGGCGGATGACTGCGGAGTCATGGCCCAGGGATGGCATCAGGTTTTCGTAACTGGATGAGTTGACTGGTTACGTTGGGGCAGGATATGCTTCCTTATTGGTTTACTTTCAAGTTGGCGTCTTCCTTTGCCCATCAGCGTCGGTGTGTGTTTGGCGTCGCCCGGCAGTGAGTGCAACTACTTTTGTGGTTTGCGAGTGGTTAGATGTTTTTGGAAAGCACTACGTAAAAAAAGTTTGCCGTTCCTGCAATGTAATCGCAGGGATTCTGTAGTTGTTGTAATGCAATCGTAAAGGCACTCATAGATGAGAGCGCATTTAGTAATTGTCTTTATCGACCCGGTGCCTTTATGTCGGTTACTTGTAGTGTTTGCCGTTCCTGCAATGAAATCGCAAATAGTTTTTGGGTCCCGTTTGGGTCTCCCTTAATAAAATTTTTGGTTTTCGCATATCAGGATAGGAATACAGCTTGATGTGGCTGAAAATTTTTTGAGAGGAGTAATTGTGTATGCAGGACCTTTTGATTGCTATCGACCCCGGCTTTGATTCCATGAAGGTTGTGGCTAACGGTCGGGTGTTTAAGTTCCCCTTCAATGTGGTGGAGACAGATGAACGGAAGATGACTGATTACCGGCTACGGGACGATTTCATGCTTTACCAGGGTAAGGACGGCGCAACTTACCGCGTGGGCCAGTATGCCAGGGAGATGGCCTTTGACAACAAAGCTGACGTGGCTTCTTTTTATACGGAGAAACGCTTCATCTCCAAGGAGTTTCAGGTTGGCCTTGATACGGCTGTCGCCCTGGCCATTGAAAAAAACAACTTGTATGATTCCCAGGCTGCCCTCAATATTCACCTCATGGTTGCCCTGCCCCATGCCTGTCGAGATACTTACGCTCCAACTATCACTGGTGCGGCCGCTGGGCCCCATGAGTTTTCATTGAGATGTGGCCTGGGAAAAGCCAGGATGTATCAGTATACCGTTCAGGAAACCAATATCCATACAGTGTCTCAGACCATTGCTGCCATTCTGGGCGAGACATCCGATGATTCTGGGAATATCGACGAGGAGAAGTTCTTCTACCTTTCCAATGGTCCCACTTTGGTCTTGGACGGGGGCTATTATACCATGGGTATGGTGGTTGTATCCCGGGGCGGGAGTGTGGACGAATCCAAAACCGAAAGCGATGTTCGTCATGCCATGGCCAATGTTAATCAGCTGGTCGCTGACGCGGTTAAGGACAAACGTCCCGATATCAACCATTACGCAGTCGAGTATTTGATTAGTAAAGACGAGGGCGCCATCAAATATCTGCAGGATGGTAAAGCCGTCAGCGTCGACCTTCGCGACATCCGTGCCGAGAAGATGAAGGTAGTCAGTGACGACCTGATTCAATACCTGAACGGAAAGTACAACAGTCTCCTTGACCTGAAATACGTGCTGGTCACCGGCGGCACCGGGGCCTGCCTCTATCCCTATCTGCTGGAATACTACAAGGCTGCCAACCTCCTGGATGAAGAGCATCTCATGCTGACGTCCGGTGTTCTGCGCGGTCAGAAACACTCTATCGAATACGCCATCACTATTGGCGCTTTCAAAGGACTCAAAGGCATTGTCTCTGCGTAAACCCAAGCCCTCCCCTGCCTAGTCCTTTTTACTGGGTAGGGGATTATCTTTGCCATTATAAATTTTCTGAGGAGGTGCGTTCATACGTCTAAGAAAAATACGATTGGGTTTGCCTTGACGAAGAAGGACACCGATTTGATTGAGTGGCTCAATATGCTGCAAGACAACGGCTTGGAACCGGCAACCTGGGTGCAAGCTGCCCTGCTCGCTGAACTCGCCGGCCAGGACCTCGATATTGGCGGCGTTTATGTGCCGCCCACAAAAAAGAAGTCCCCCTCCACTCGACTCTTTGGTGACGACACTGCCCATAAGGAAGCCTCCCCAGCCTATGGCTGGAATGTTCGGGGTTTGGGCGGGGCTTTTATCCCAGGTAGTGTTTATACTATCAATGTTACTCGGCCCATTGTTTTGTTCGCAATCGATGATTGTTTGAGTGGACGTCTGATGATGTCCAAATACCTTCGTGCTATTCTTCGTAAAAGAATCCGGCGTCTTTTGCAGCCGCCAAACGAGCTGCCCAAGGTCCAGGACATTGAAGACGTTTTTATCTTGTATGAAGGGTTCTTTCCAAAGTTTAATCCGAGGAACTCTGTTCCTGGGAAGAAACCCTCCAAAAAATCCCGTATTTCCCCTTCACGGCCCACTTCGGCGGAGGCAGGTTTGGCCCAGACTCCCCAGACTCGCTCGATTGCGCAGGATGAGGAAGGTGCGAAGGAGGATAACGGGGGTAATGTTGAGATAACGAAGAATCCGTTACTGGCCTATATCAATTAGGTTCCTGTCAGGATACAAAAAAAACAAAGAGACGGTTGCACGATAATGTACGTTTGCCTCTTTAATAGTTATTTTATGCGGTGTCTGCGAAGACATCGCATATTTTATATTTTTTTCCTATTTGGGATATCAGAAGGTAAATACCACGCTGGCTGCGTGTTTAAGGTGCGGCGTCCGTTTCAATAGAGATGGCTGCCATCATAGCAAGGTAGGCTCCATAGCACCAGAGTCTCTTCCCTTTTATTTAGCTGGGGCAAAGGCTGTTTTTATACAACTATTTTGAAAAGGAGATGTACATTTATGTTCGAATTTCGTAAGGATTTTACAACTGTTGTTTTGACCCATTTTCTGATTGAGGATTATCAGATTCTTCAGAACGCCTACCGGACTGGCAATTGGGAGGACGTCCAGATTGTGATGGACAACATCGCTACCGTTATCGACCAAAGCACTCTTCCCCCGCCGGACCTGGTCCGAAAAGTCAAGGTAAGCGAGAGTTCCGTCATCCGTCCCAGCCACCAGGAGGGCATCCTTATCAAGAATGGGCAGGACATTATGTGTATCAATGGCCAGCCGGCTTCCGGGGCTATGGCGGCTGGGGTATGCCAGTGTGATGAGTCCTGTCCCTATTTTGAACACAGCTGCTTTCCCGAGATTGGGACTATTCTTTACGACCTTAGCGCCGATGAGCTTCATAGCCTGGGCCTGAAAAGCGTGGATGAGCTGGGTATCGAGAAGGGCAGGCCACTCCCCAGTCAGGAGCTGTTTTAACCCAAAAAGGAGGTTTGTAATATGGAACGCATGACCACTGCCACCATCCGAGAGGCTTTTGAGCGGTCTTCGAGGACTTTGGCAACTGAGCATAGCTCAGTCAGCCAGGATGTAAACCTCTCTACTATCGCAACCATGCTTATTCAGAGTGTGGGGCGGTTTGCCGAGAGCTATGCGTCCGACTTTATTATTTCCTGGGACACGGTCAGGGACATTATTAAAAATGCGGAACCCGGCACAACCCACATCGAGGTTTTTGCAATCCGTCGTATGGGTGTAGACGGGAACAATTACCTTATGGCCAGGCTCAAGGAAACGCTTGACAGGTATACCGGTTTTGTGCGCCCTGAACAGAACTATCGGAAAATTCTGGCGGTCAGAATCAGCCTGCCAGAAGACGGCGGTATCGACGTGTGTCTAAAGGATATCACCGACGACTGCTACAAGATGGCTCAGGAGGATATTGATGCGGTTGCAACCTAATTAAGGGCTTTTGGAACTTCGTGGTGGATAACACTTGAAGTGTAGGAGCGCAGACACATATTAAGGAAGGAGGAAAGGCCCGTTACTTTTTGGTTTTGCTGCCAAGATAACGGGCCTTCAAAAAATGAAAATCAAAATTTCTTATAAGTACGAAAAGCCTTACATTCCGCCTCGTTGCCGTAAAGTGCGCTATCAGGAGGAAACTACTGATTGTGTACTTAATATCCCTGTTGTCACTCCAGACAAAGCTCCCATTGCCTTCCGGCATGAGGACGTATTCAGGGGGACTGTTGAGTATCGGTTCTACAAGGGAAAGCTGTACCGCCGCATCCGGTGGGACGAAAAGCTCTGCAACGCAAAAGGTTTTTGGCCTCTGGATGAGTTCCTAAAACAGATTCAGGGCGAAAACACTTGGGCCTGTGTGCGTACTGCCAATTTTGAGATGGCACATTCTGAGACCGAATGCATCAGGGCTCTTCGAGCTAAGTATCGGGGTTATCTGCTCGTTCAGAGCGATACCAACACCGAAGTCTGGCAGCGCACCGGCGAGCCCCGATATGTGATTGTTACCTTTGGGTTGGGACACAACCATGCGAGCACCGATTATTTCATCGAGACCAGGTACAATCCCAATATCTCCAAAAGCCGATATTTCACCGCCCTGCAGCATGATGCAGTTGTAAAGGAAGCCCTTCGGGTCGCTGCCCGGCGCGGTGATACGAATTCTTTCCAAAGTATTCTTAGCGGCCCGGTGATTGAGGTTCTGATTCCAGATGCGGTCAAATGCAACCCAGCCAAAGAAGCTGGCAAAGGCAACCCTTTTATGGGTCAGGTAGAAGCCATGATTGATGGTAGTGCCTCGGCCAACGATGCTGCTGTCATGGCTATTGCAATGGCGCTTCTCAATAAATAATAAAATAACACTTTTAGATGTCATTAGGCGAGACTTCACGGCAATGGAGTCTCGCCGTTTTGCTTTAGTGACTTGACGCGGGCTGCTTTGGTTACTCGCAGCCGAGTAGTTATCTCAAAAATAAGGGAGAGGCGGTTTACACCGTCTCTCCCCTATTGATAGCTTTAAAGCGCATTTGTGCGCTGAATGTATTTGTACCATTGCAGTTCCGGAGGAACCGTAGCCACAACCACCTTCCAAATGCGAGACTTTTCCGCATCCTTAGCTTGTTTAGTTTTTAGTGTTTTCTGGTTTTTATCGAATCTCGCCATTGTGATATCTCCTTTTTTACATCTCGCCACAACAGATGTGCATCAGCAAAGGGCTTTGCAAAGCAATCCGCACGGTGTCTTGTTGTCTTTTTTTGTACTCCTCCTCGATACAAGTGGGGTCATCCTGCATTTCCCAATAGCACCACAAACACAGGTGCTTCAGGCCGTCACGACCTTCGTTCCAACACCTAATGATGTCGGATTGCTCAATGCAGGACCAAATGTTGAAATTTGGACCGACCGGCGCGCTTTGATAATGAATAACTGTACCAGGATTCCTCCCGTTTTTATCGGCACAGTACATCATGCTGCCGCCTCCCATGTGCTCAAAATAATGCTTACCGATACGTTTGATGTACAGCTCAAGCTCGGAGAAATAGGGCCGGGCCCCCTGTGCTTCGAATGTTACGATTGCGCCCGTGGGATGAGACCAGATTTCACAGCCATATCCTTTGGTAGTGAATCCAAGGAAATCACGATGTTCAACCTTGGCCCGCCGGTATCCGCAGCACTCAAAGCCGTGAGCTGACAAGAGTTTCCGCTTGACGCCGGAACTGTAGTAGTATGTGATACCATAGTTCCGGTTGCAGAAAAAGTTTTGGTTATTCACGAAACGGAACCAGACAACCTGGCTCATGGCTTCGTCGTAGTGACCCGCTTCACTGTAGGAGTAGCGCTCGACACCACACTCATTAAGCCCGTATGCCACCTGCTGGCCTTCTGGACGGTAGGTTTCTTTATCCAACGTAGCCAAGTCGACCTGCTGCCAGCCCATATAGGCACTATTACAGGTATCGGCAAATTTGGCGGGAACAGCAAGTTCAGGAGAAATGCCGTCCATGAAGAACTCATCGGTCAGGATGTAGTAAATTTCCCGCTCCTTCTTCGGAATCAATTCGGGATGCTTGCCGGGTGCCAGTTTGATAACCTGCAGGATTTTGTCGTTAATGATACGCCCTTTACAGTCTTTCATAACGATTACCTCTCCCCGCTCATGGCGGTTAATTTTTTTTGAGTTTGTGCTTATTTAAAGGTCTATGCTGCTCAATTTTTTTACCTGCGTCTGAATCGCTTTCAGCATTGCGTTGTCGCACCCCTCACCTGTCTTTAATGCCTCATACATAACCTTAATGACAGAATCCATATCAGGCATATTTTCTACATATGCCTGAAGTTCCCGACCTTTTTTCTGCTCAATGATTTCAGTAAGGTCATTATGGTTTCCAAACAGCAGGTTGCTGCAAACGTTAAAGTCGTCACGGCCCTCGTACGGACCAGACAGGATGTGACAGGTGCAAATGTCGAAATTGGGATGGCACATAACAGAGGCAACATCAGCCCTGATGATACCTTCCCAGATGTCGAAGCAAAACCAAACTGGCTCGCCTTTTCTAAAGCGCTGAGGGTTAGGATTTTCTACCATAGTTACCTCCTTATTCTTTCTTTGCTGATTGAGCCCAGCATGGACCTAATTTGCCGTTCAGTTCACGCATAACCCTGGTCATCTCACAGCCCTCTTCCTCACGCGGGAAAGGGCCGTGCCATAGATTTGCCAGAATTGCGACGCTTGCCATGGAAATTGACTGTGTTTTGTTCCTGCACAATAATCAACGTATCACAGTCTTCGAGTTTGGGCCGTTCAAATGTGAAGTGCATCTTGCGGATGACATTCGGCGGAACAACTCTGTCCCTGGCGGCATTGCGTTCCAGACAGGTTTTAAGGCTGGTGTTCATCCATACGATACCCACCGCCGTTTCTGCCGGTGCCAATGCTGCCACATTAGCTCGCTGCTTGCGAGTAAGATGCGTGGCGTCCGTAATGACGTCCTTCCCTTCCTCCAATAGCTTTTTGGTACGAGTGCGTGCGATGTTGAAGACCTCTTTGTTTTTGGACTGGTCGTTGACATCGCCACAGATTTCTTCGCGAATGGTGTCCTTACAGACAACAACCGCATTGGGGAGGTTTTCCTTCGCCCAGGTGGACTTACCACTTCCAGGCAGACCTGTCAGAATGTACAACATTATGTATCACCTTTCCTTTTTTTGAAATTGAATAATTTGCAGTATTTATAAACTCCTTGAAATTTACATCCTACATGGAAATTGATTATTTATATCCAAACACCTAAAAAAATATAAAGTAGGTGTTTCTAAAAAAATTACTCCTTTATGTTGACTTTGATATTACTTTTTAATATAATACTCACACGGTGACCGTGTTGTAGGGTTGTCGTAACTTGAAGTGGTAAGGTTTTCCACATCGTCCCTCTCAAAAAGAGCCACCCGTCAAATGGCGGGTGGCTCTTTTATTTATAGAAAAAAGTGAGAGGCCGCTCTTGGAGAGCGGCCTCAAATTACACCCAAAATATATCAGGAATGCCATACTCGATATTCTTCGTGCTACGCTGGAATATCAAGTGCCAAATTGTATGTTTCTATCTCAGTTTTCACATAACTGTTTGTATGCAAAATGAAGAAAAAATATCAATACGTGGCAAAATATGTGTAACAAACAATCCGGTAGGAATTCCACACCGAACTCGCAGAGCGTTATTAAGAGCAGTATCTTTTGAGTACCCTTTGTTTATTGTGGTTATTCGCAAGCGTTCAACAACGGCGGCAGACCACTATCTGTCACTCAAGACATTACTCTTAAAAATGCAGCGCATTCACCCCCGACCATCGCTTCGCTTATGGACGGGGTCCTCTGCGCAAATGATAGAATATTCCTTAAAGTTTTCCTTTTCGCATCTCAGGGTGTTCCTCTAAGTAAGCATCTATTGCTTTAGTAACAATATCTTCAACATCTACATACGCAGACTGAATCATACGTTCGCTTATGATTGATTTCACCCGCGTTGCAACATCTTTTAAAGTCACTGTCTTAGTCTTTTTTTCACCCAAAAGGATGCTTTTAATGGACTCATCATTCCATTCCATCCCAGCAATGTTGCCCTTTGCAAGTTGCTTCAATTGGACAGCAGTAGCTGTCTTGTTGATGTAACTTTTATAAGGAATCAAGTCCGCTTGTTGAGATGGATTTAAGCTGGCAAGTTCATATCCTGCGTCAATACCGAGATGCCGTCGGTCAACCATATTTAAAAGCTCGTCTATCAAGTCATGGAGCTTTGCATATCTATAAATCGTTCGTTGACCTTTTTTTGCTTCCTCCACAACCTTAGAAGGAATTAGACCTTCGCTCACCATTTCACTGATATCAGCTTGGCCTTTATATCTTGTGGCTTGTAAATAGTGCCACCATCCATTAACTTTATCTCGAATGGTGTTATTTCGGCGAAGCACGTTTGTAGCGCTAAAAATACATTCAGCCTTTTCGTCACTACAATCAGCAAGAACACGAGCAGGAATAGTTGACCGTCCAGCAGCCTTTGATGCCTTCCAACGATGTTCCCCAGCAATCATCTCATATGTTCCAGGTACTTCTTTTAAGGGTCTAACAATAACGGCATCAAAAACACCGTTGGCCTTGATAGATTCAGTTAAAGCATCAAATTCTTCTTCTGACAAACTGTGAAAATCAGAATCATTTTTATTCTGAAATTCTACAATATTCTTGCATGGAATTTCGATGTATTCAGTCATAGGATTCAAGCCGCCAGCTAAATTTGTCGGCATTCTACCTATGGCAACAGCGGCATTAAAGTCGCCATCAAATTCCCTGTCACTTACATCTGAAATAACTCTTTTAGGCATGAGTTTCCTCCTCGTTAATGCAGGTCAAAAATTCTTGAACGAAAGTTCTGTAATCCTCAGTCGTTTTACCTTTTGGGTCATAACGAATCAAGTCCATCCCAGACGCTACGTAATCTGTGGCCCGTACGCTTTGCCTTATTTTCGTGTCAAACAGCCTGGTTCCCATTTTAGCGGCAAACTTTTTGAATAATTTTTCATGTTGCGCAAAAGCCACAGTACGGAAATTGCATTTGGTCATGAGAATTCCCAGAATCTTAATTCTTCTGGAATCACCCGTCATCTGATTCAAATAATTTAAGCTCAAAATTGTACTATTCATTTCCTCAATAGCCGCCGTTGATTGTTCCTCAGAGAATGCAGGGATAATTACATAGTCGGCAGCAAAAAGACTGTTAATAGTCAAAAGGGTCAAAGATGGGTTTGTATCAACAAGAATAAAGTCATATTTTTCCTTAATAGATTTTAATCGCTCATAGAGTATTGCTTTTGTCCCATTTTCGTTAAGTATTCTCTCATCAAGAATTGCTTGAAGCGCAGAAAGGTTATCTCGAACACCTTCATATTCCGTTCTTGATATAATCTGCTCCCCACTCCATTGTGTCAATTGGCTCGAAGCTCTGGCAAGGTCACCTATTTGTGTATGTACGATTACTTCCTCAATAGGGCGACTATTATTCATTACATGAAGCATACTCGGAGTGTCAACATCAAGTCGTTTAATCGCTACGCTTTGTCCAGAAGGAAATTTTCCCGCAACCATATCAAAATTTCGCTGTGGGTCAAGACTAATAGTCAATATATTGTGACCCTGAGCATAAAGCAGCGACGCCATGCTGGATGCGGTAAGCGTTTTTCCGACACCACCTTTTTGATTTGCAATTGTAATTATTTTGCCCATCCAGGCATCACGCTCCCATTTTTATTTGTATTCCTTAGTATATCATATTGCCGCAAAAAATCAATCATTTATTGTTGAAATCTTGAAATCTCCAATAAAAATGTCTTTGGGGATGCAATAATTATCCGCATTGCAATAGCTATAAATAGTTCAATGTCAAATGAAAAAGCTCTTGGCGAAACCAAGAGCTTGAGTAAATGAGGGAGGTGAATTCCCTATATGTTGTGGCGGGTGAGGAGTCCCGCTACAATTGAAACTATACCATATCGCAAGATTCATGTCAACAGCTTTTTGCAAAAATTTCAGATTTTTAGGACTACTTTATGGAAGACAAATTATGTTGTTTCCATACCATGCTTTTAAGTTTGTTTTGCACGTAACATAAGTACAATTAGTTTTTGCTTTTGCCGTTCCGGCAATGAAATCGCGGCAGGATTTCCTTATCTTTGCCGGTCCGGCAATGAAATCGCGGCAGGATTTCCTTATCTTTGCCGTTCCGGCAATGAAATCGCAACCGAATTTCTCTATCTTTGCCGTTCCGGCAATGAAATCGCGGCAGGATTTCCTTATCTTTGCCGTTCCGGCAATGAAATCGCAACCGAATTTCTCTATCTTTGCCGGTCCGGCAGTAAAACCGCTAAGCATCGATTACAATCTGAATTTTTAGGTCTGGCAAAAAGACTTGACCACTTACAGCTTAACAGGTCACTAATAATAAAAAGTTCGGGTTTTGTATATAACAAATAAAATGAAAAAGCTGTGCTCAAAGGAGGAAATACCTAATAGAATACAAAAAAATGAACTTCGCCTGGCTAAAAGTCGGGATTGACGACTACACATTACCGATAGCAATTCCACAGAACCCGACTTATAATGGGGATATCCTCAAGTTCGTGTCTGGTATCAGCTCTGGAAAATCTGAAAACTCAGCGACCGAAATTACATGGATAAGACACATAATATATCCATCTTTGTGGCGGACAGTGTCCAACTAAATAATATAAATTGCGTTTCTTAATGAAAGAAGGAATTACTACTGAAGATTTGGTTGGTGGCAGAATCATCTATATCGACGGCGTACCTTTCTGCTAAAGGCTATTGGATGTTGGAACGAATGCGGTCAGAGGGAACCGACTACGTCAACCGAGTGGGATGTATGCCTATGCATTGCTGGTGACTGGAATCACCTTTGGTATTGGTAGGAGAAAGGATTCTGGGGGAGAGAGTACAGGTAGGGAACCATCCATATATCAGCCGTTTCATGGATACTATTCTGCAGATTTTTGGAGTGAAACAACCGAACTCTCTACAGACGAGAAAATTGATTTTCGCCTGGTGAATGCACTACTTCAGTCGATACCGTTATACCAGTACAGCGAAATTGTGTTAGATGCGCAACCGTTTTGTGAGGTTCACTTCTATCTTGCATTATATCCACAAATGTATCTCAAAAATGGGAACATGCAATTTGCAGATAATGAGGGAAGAGCCCATTCAGCAAAATAGACCGCCATATGCATTTGGATTATACATCATGGTTGCGCTTTTGCTACACAAGATATTCTCAAGGACATCACGATTTGCAAACTCATAAAAACAAGGCTATCTGCCAGATTAAATTTAAAAGGTGGTGACTCTATGCATTGGGAATCACTTCGTTTTGGTCAAGTGTATCAGGATGGAACACCTTTACATGTTCCGCATAATCCCATTGCTGCAGGGGACTTTCCAATATATTTTTTGCATTCCGATATATCCATAATGGATAACGAAAATGACAATGCTATTACTTGGATAAAACCCGAGGGCATGAACATCTTTGTTGCAGACAGAGCGGTGCTGCGGTTTATGTCTTGGGACGAACTGAACTTCCAAGGATTCGTTAAAGGCAGGAAGGTTTCAATAAACGGGTGGAAATATCTGTGTCGACTTCTCCGCACTATAACAACAGACGGGATGAATGAATGGGACACAATAGTAAATGCAACAACAAGTGCAAACTATCTTTGGCATTGGAAAGCAATGCTCTTTTGGGAGTCTGGTGTTTCATCTTCAGCGTCCAATCGTCAGGTCGTTCGCGGAGGAATCTCAGCACAGCATACGGATACATTTGCCTCTGACATGGAAGAAAATGTGATAGGTTTTCGACCTGTACTCGAACCCTGCGCTTTTGAGACTACTGTTTCAAATTGTACGTTGGAAGGACAGGATTTCGAACTCAACTCCATTTGCGATTCCACGCATTTTTTGCCAACGTTACAACCCGTTAAGAAGGATATCTTTGCAGACATCCCAAATGGCAGCAAAATTCACATGTACACTTTTCTCAAAAATGGAAAGCCCGTGCATACAGATACACAATCTAAATTCAGAGATAAGCGCCAGCTTAAACTAACTGACCACTATTTCGGAGACGAGTATCTGGTGCCATGGACCATTTCTAATGGAATAGCAATTTCAGATAGGTCGTTGCAACTAAACTAATTTGACCGAAAGTTTTGAACTACTCGACTACAAGTAACCGATACTTTCCGTGCCAAGTCATTAAAATACGCAAAAGAGGTCACCCGGAATTTTCCAGGTGGCCTCTTCTTGTGCGATATCACAAAATTATGTCAACCAGTCTTCGAAATTTGCTCTCACAGAACGCTCGTTAACACCCCTCCAGAGCTTTCGGAATGATAATATATACCCAAGTCGAACCCCCTCGTAAAACGCCTCCTAAGGCCCTTTACAACGGTTTCAGTCAAAATCGGTCAATGTGTGAGCATGTGAGGCACTCTGATTCAATGCAGTCATCTCCAAAGACTTGATATCATCCTGTGTGAAGAGAAAGTCTCCGGCACCTGCGTTCAAGACCATAGCCATTCCCGGGTTGGCATCCAGGAACCCCTTCCAGTCTTTGTAAGTGGGAGTAGCGGCCACCGAACAATCCTCGGCAGACAACCCAGCCGCCTCTGCATAAATGTCCACGAATCCTCCATCTGTGAAACAAAGAACGGCAGTCGTTCCATCATCCAGTGTCATATAATGGAAGTCGCTATTTTCATCCGTTAACGTTTCTCCAACCTGGAGTTGGCGTGTGGGCTTCTTCGGAGCATACAGTTGACTGTCCTTCAGGACATTCCAAAAGTATGCTGCCAGCGCGTCATTTTCGATGCCCGCTGCTGAGAACTGGGCAAAGCAATATAGTGCGGGATTCAGCAGGGCATTGCGCAGAGGAGTCTGTTGGTTCAGAATCCCATTGTAAGTAGCAGCAGGGGCCACATCGGTAATCCTGACAAGCGCAGAGTCATCCAACGACAGGTGCGTCGCACCCAGGTCTCGGTATCGCTTGAAAAGAACGGGTGCCCAGTCAGTGGGTTCGATGAGGACAGGGGTGGTCATAAAATTGTCCCGGGCGAGCTCGTCGCATTTAAAACTCGCCTGCTGCTCCGTGCTGTACAGGCCGAACATAACCTGGTCATTGACAGCAAACACATAGGGCATTCCAGTGTCCGTGGCCGCGATAACCCAAAAGGATTCGCCATCCAACAGTTTTTGGCAGAGGAACTGGTAGCCCTGCCCATGCATGCCCAATGCATAAGGGATAATACCATGCAATCCGTTAGCATCATAGATGGCTTTCAAATTTGCCATAAAGTCGTACCTCCGTTTATTTTTTCAAATCAGTTTCTTATATGCAAAGAAAAAAAATTTTATTGGAGGACGTCTGTTATTTTGATATTTTTTAAAAGAGTTGCATACAATAGCCTCACGCACCTTGGAGAAAAACTGTCCCCTGATACTTTCTCTCGGCGCGAGATATAATAATAACATCGGCCCTGAACTGAGGAGCAGGGGCCGTGCGGTCGTTTTTGCTCCTCGCTACAAAAACGGCTGAAATACAAGGAATGGGCTTCCTTCGGCTGTCATAGCAGAAAAGGCGGGTATCCGCTATCCAAAGGTATAGCCTTTGGTAAGTGTTGAGAGGTCAATCACTTCGTAAAACAACCTTTGACGTGCCGGACGGGATTTCATCACCCATATGGACGCCAGAAATTGCCGTAAGAGGGTGCCGGTCCCCATTTAGGGCTTAAATAGACCGCTTTTCGCGTTTGTGGTAGAGCCGCAGAAAACCACACAAAGAGCTGTGCTCAGCCAAAGCAGCCGCTTCATCGAAAGGAGTGGCCCCACCTGGCGCCGGGCCCTATAGCTGGCCGGCATCCGAAAGGAGAACACAGCATGTACCGTCCTTGTTGCCGTAAGGCAAGGGGAGGCTGATGGCCAGTGATACTGGATGGCGTTTGACGCAAGACCTTGGCCAAGCGCTCGGCGGGTCCGAGCAAAACATCAGCATCCACGCATCGCAAAACTGAACCCTGAGGGCACCCATTGCAACAATGGGCGCCTTTTCTCGCCCAATCTGCATGGCCCGGCCATGCCGGACTACGTTCAGCCGCGATGCGGGGACCTACAGAGATTCTTTCGGGCATAGTCCGAGCGAACGAACTCCTTAAGGAATACCCTGCACAGCATTCCCCAGAGGAGTCGTTCGTGCTCAGGGGCCTGGAGACAAAGGACTCGTTGGTTCTGCGTGAGGAAAGCATGAGCAACAACACGGTAGCGCCAGTGGCAACGTCGACGTCAGCAGCACGCTTAACCCGTTCTTCGTGACAACGGAAGCCGGTAGTTACAAACGCTGAGCGAAAGAAGACCCAGGATGTACAAAAACAGAGCGAAACGGCTCGTCCGGCAATCAGTATCAAAGCCCCCGGGCCGGCCACAAAAGCCGAGACCGAGGGCGCACTCCGAAAAGGTAAAGTTGGACGCAGACAGACGAGTAGAGGGAGACGGAATAGCCCGAAAAACGGGGGCTAAAGCAAAGATTGCTGCTTTCCAAAAAGCCAACCCATGGAGCAGGCTGCTGCCTCTTGCACGCCTGCTCAAGAGCATCCCGCAGGATGCGATATCCCCGTCAGTACCAGTTCTTGCTTAGCAAGCGCAATGATATTTTTAATGCGTTTGGGATATAAAAAATCAACCATTCTACATGGTTGAATAAAAAAGGCTGTTAAAGAAAGGAAGACTGTTATGAAAACTGTGGACTATCGTGAATACAACAGGGCTCTGAAAGAGCTGCGGGCTGAACTGCAAGTGCAAACCGGCGGCCTCAACGTTGAGCTGTGTGAGATGAACGGCTGTGAGCAACCGGTTCAGTTAGGTGTCAACTGGGCTGGCATCGGAACAGTTAGCATAGACAAGGCAAAAGACTTCGCTACGGCTATTTCCAACGCCGCCGGCCTGGCCGAGGGCTTCATTTACGCCGGTTATATGGTGGAATACTAACGGTAAAATCCATTTAAGAAGGAGGAAATTTTGCAAATGACATTAAACGAATATCAGGCTTTGGTTCAGGAAATAGAGCGTCACAATCATCTGTACTATGATGACCGGCCAGAAATCACAGATGGGGAATTTGACGCCTTGACCCAGCAACTCAAAGCAGTTGAGGCTGAGCACCCAGAGTGGGTAACGCCTGCTTCCCCGACGCAGCATGTCGGAGCTGGCCACCTTCTTGGGAAGAAAACCAAGCATCGCTTCAAACTGCTGTCCCTGAACGACCTGTTCGGCCTGGATGATGTGCAGTCCTGGCACGCTGGCATTGACAGCCCAGAGACTGTCGTCGAGGAGAAAATCGACGGGCTGACTATTGCTCTGACCTACATTGACGGCAAGCTGGCCCTTGGTGCAACCAGAGGCGATGGGCTGATGGGGGAAGTTGTCACCGAACAGGCAAAGCAGGTCAGAGGGGTGCCTGAGGAGCTTAAACTCCCGCCCGGTGTAGCGCCCCACAACACGCTGATTGTTCGTGCTGAGGTCAACCAGCTTGTGGCTGAGTTTGAGCGGCTGAACAAAATCCAGGAGTCTTTGGGCAAGAAGCCGTTTGCAAACCCTCGCAACTGTGCTGCTGGTGGTTTGCGAGCGAAGGACCCCAAGGTAACGAAAGAGCGCGGCTTGCAGGCAATTGCGTTCCAAATCATTTATGCGGAAGGCTGGGATGTGGTTCGCGCTGGCCATTCGCAGACCCAGGATGTGGCTCTTTTAGGGTTTTTGGGCTTTACTCCCGTAACCCAATATCGCTGTAAAGACTTCCTGGAAATTGAAAAGGCTATTGAAAAGATTGGGGCAACCCGCAATCAACGGGCCTATTGGACTGATGGCGCGGTTATCAAAACGGACAGTCTGGATTTACAGGCCAAGATTGGCGCCACGGAGAAATACCCGCTGCACTCTGTGGCTTATAAGTATCCTGCCGAAAAAAAGCGGACCACAATCCGCAATATTGTTGTGCAGGTCGACCGCACTGGAGTCCTGACGCCTGTGGCGGAATTTGACTCCATCCAACTCTCTGGCACAACCGTGACGAAGGCGACTCTTCACAACCAAAAATTTATCAACGACCGGATGCTTAATGTCGGCGCTGAAATTGAGGTTCTAAAATCGGGCGAAATCATCCCAAAGGTTGTCGGCGTACCGGCCCCGGCCAAGACCCCGTTCCAAATCAAGACCTGCCCCTGCTGCGGCACTCCTGCCGTCCTCATGTCCGACCCAGACGACCCCAGCACCGAAATCATGTCCTGCCCGAACATCACGGGCTGTCCTGCTCAGAAGCTGCGCTATTTCGAGTTCTTCTGTTCTCGGGACGTTATGGATATTCGGGGGATGGGCCCCTCCGTTATCGCCGCTTTCATTGATGCCGGCGTACTGAATGAGATTTGGGACATCTATTCCATCAAAGACCATGTGGATGAATTGGCGGCAATTGAGGGCTATGGCAAGAAAAAGATTCAGGCCATCACGGCCGCCATCGAAGCATCCAAAGGCAATGACATTGACAGGCTCATCAAAGCTCTTGGCATCCCTGGCGTCGGCCGGCATATCGGCAAGGCGTTGGCTGCTAAGTATCCTGACATGGAGGCCATTGCAAACCTGACCTACGACGACCTGATTACTGTTGATGGGGTCGGTGACATCTCCGCTCGTGCCATCCTCGATTTCTGGGCCAATCCCGAAACCCGAGTCCGTTACGAGGCGCTGAAAAGGGCTGGTGTCAATATCAACTCCTTGAAAGCTGTTCAGGAGCCGGCAGGAACCGTCTTTGTTGGCAAGACCTTCGTTGTCACGGGCACGCTGCCCACAATGTCCAGAGAGGAGGCCAAAACGCTGATTGAGGCGAATGGCGGAAAGGTCTCCGATTCCGTGTCTAAGAAGACCGCATACCTGCTCGCTGGTGAAAAGGCTGGCAGCAAGCTGGACAAGGCTCAAAAGCTCGGAGTAACCATTATTTCTGAAGCTGATTTGAAGCTGATGCTCAGCTGATTTTAAAAACGGAATGGCTCACAATATGTGGGCCAATCCGTTGATATTTATTGCGGTTTTTGCATATAAAATAACAGCACCATTTAAAAGAACCGGTGCAAGACAGAAAGCAGCCGCATGCCGGCAGATGCAGTTATCAAGGCCATTCTTGAGGCTGGCGGCATTCCGGTGTGGGCACAACAGGTGAGAAGCCGGTTGGCCAGACGCAGTTCCAGGAGATGCTGGACGAACTATCCCAGTTTGGCCTCAAAGGGATGGAGTGTTTCTACTCAAAATACCCGTTTGTAACCTGCGCAGAGCTTAAATATGAGGCGGAGAGGCATAGGCTCTTGATTTCTGGCGGGAGCGACTATCACGGCCAAAACAAGAATGTTGCGTTTGATACGCTCAACGCAGAAGGAGTGGCTATCCAGCCCAATCGGCTCAGTTTATTTGCAGAATTGACCTAATCCGCACATTTTGAGCACTTGCAAAAGAAATTAAAAAATTTTCTCAATTTTCCTAATATTTTTTCCGCGCTTTGCATATAACAAAACAACTTAAATGGAAAGGGTGAGCGTCAAGATATAGCGGTTAACAGGCAGGGGAGCATAATCCCCACTCATTTTCCTCAAATCAACCGATAACCTTAAAGGAGGGCTCGTCGTGAGCGGATTTAAGTAGCTTCGGCCGGATGAAATAGGCCGGCGATAAACTAAGCTATGATGGCAAGGCGTCTAATAAATATGGCCCTTATAGTGACGCACAGCAAAACGGCCGCAAGAGTGTGCCTGCCGTCAAATTAGTCGAAGAGTCAAATGACAAAATCCATAAAAAGGAGGTGAAGAAAAGGTGTACACAAGCATTCGTTCGCAGGCTATGTGGAAGATGCCGGAGTGGTACTGGTTCAACATTCACGATTTCCCGGCACTGAAACTGCTCCGGAAACGCAACTCACGGAGTGCGGGGCAGAGGCTGGCTGCGAGTATTTTCCTGAGCGGGTTCCGATAGCTGTTGCCGGATGGAGCAATCCGGCGGTAAACAGCTAATGCTCAAGTGTATGCTGCAAGTACAAAATGAAAGGAGGTGAAGCAGATGACTAATCATATGAGGGAGTATTACGCGTTCGAGGACAGCTTCGGCTGCGAGCGCGCCAATGGCCGGAGGGCGGTGTCCCCGGAGAAGTCTCCCTTGCGGGTGCGGCAATGGGCCACAGTGTTTTCGACGAGCGGTTTCGTGTAGCCGCTTCGGCGGCTAACACAAAAACCATCATCCAACGAAATGTAGACGGTTGCTTTTTGGCGGCTGCTCGCCCACTTTTTGGCGGAGCGTCCGCCCGGCGCCCCTGGGGAGGCATGAGGCACACAGTGGAGTGTGCCCGTCCCCAGGGCTGGCGCCCATGAAGGTGAAAAGGGTTTCTGAGGAGTCTCCTATAATTCACCCCCCCCATTTTCCACGGCCTGGCAGCATACTTTGCTGTCGCCGTGGGCACAAAGAGTTTTGGCGGGGCATCCGCCTGGCGCCGCTGGTGGCAGTCTGGAGAACGAATTAGGCGTTCTTCTCCCTCCGGATTGGCGCCGTTGATGCAAGTAACTTCCCTATTCGGGTTCGGCCAATGCCAAAGAAGAGAATGGCATAAAGAGCCGAGATAATGAAGAGGTCCGCACAGCGTGGCGGGAACCCCCAACCCAGTAATGGGCGTGAACGCATGAGTATAGCGCACATAGCGCAACCCTGTGGCCGTGATGCCGTCATCGCCGTAAAATCAATCAAGTTGCATGTGGATTCGCCGATATGGTTCGGCTTATTGGCGGCAGTGCCGCCCACTTCGAATCCATCCGACTTGGTTTGGGGCCAGGGTATTGCAAGCCACTTTACTTTTTGCTTGCTCCTAGTCCATAAAACCATGAAAACACGTGGTTTTACCCATAAGATTTGGCCCCCATTTTTCCCAGAGCAGCCCCTTGTGGGGGCTGCTCTTTATACTATATCAACATCCTGGATGACTGGAACGATGGCCGCAACTTCGTCCCAGCCAAGGACGCACGGGTTTTCTTTGCCGCTTGGAATGGCGAGGCCATCAATCCGCACAGTTACAAGGATTTTGAGTCGTTGCTCCTGCTTTTAAAAAGCCGACTTGTCGACTGATTTTGACCCTGCACCGCCCCCCCCTCTGGGGCGGTTTTATTTTTTTGTCACTATTTTTCACAAGCTACTAAACAAGAAACTTTTTGTTTCACTCCTTCCTTTTGATAAAATCAAGCTGTTTTGCATATAATAATATTGTTTTTACAAAAAAAATGAAAGGAGGTCTCCCGCAACCCCCACCCCACTTCCCTGCCGGGGCTTGCGCGGAAATAATCATGCGAAGACTAATTTTGTCCATACTGACCTTGTGCCTAATGCTTTCCAGCTGTGCTGTTCCACAGCCATCCCCCTCCGAATCCCAGATTCTCCCCAGGAACCTGCCGGAAACACCATCTGCATCTGACCGCTCCCCTACTCCGCTGAAAGATGGATATGACCTGATGCCGGAGGAGTCTCCTCTGGAAGAGGGTATGGCCAGAAACGCCGCTTATATCACAGCCATCCCCTCCACACCATCCGTCGAGCCGGAAGATTCTGCGACGGCATCCCCTGCTGGTGCGTCCGAAAGTATTGCGCCGGATGAGAGCACGGAGGTTGACGGGGAGTTGGAGGAGGGCGTGGTGCCCTTCTTTGTTGGAAATTCACTGGTAGAAGGGTTGAGGCTGAATTCTGACGACGGATATCCATTCTACTGTGAGGTTGGTATTTCCCTGCCGACTCTCAACCGCAAACTGGCCCTTCCCGATGATTATGACATCGCTATTATCGAGATGGGCTCTAATGAGCTTGGAGCATATAGCGAGGAGAGTTTTAAAAATTCTTATCAGGAACTTATTGAAATTCTCGACTGCCCTTGCTACTGTCTTAGTATTCCGCCTATCAATTGGACCAAGAGCCGGTATGCCGCCCGTGTTAACAATACGAATGTCCGTCTGTACAACGACTATATTCGCAGTGTTTGCTCGGAAACAGGGGCTACATTTGTGGACTGCTCGGCTTTCTTTGGGGACACGCTGCCGGCAGAATGGACTCGGGACGGGCTGCATCTGACCAGTTCGACTTACGCCAACTGGTATCAATGGATTATCAAAAAAGTTGGATTAGACCAATACTGAACGTTTGGTACAAAAAGGGCCCTGACGTGGAAACGTCAGAGCTCTTTCTTCCTTTTGTGGCTGGCTATCATCCCACGGTCAAAGACCATAGGTTTACGCGCCGAGCTTTATAAACTTTGAGCCCGGCGCACTGAATCCGCACTGTTTGCAATCCCAGATGTCATCCATATCCGGGTAGTGGGTGACCTCAATGCAATCATTCAGGCACTTCTGAAATGTCCCGGAGCTATCCAGTTCCCAGTCCTGGGTAACATGGGCTGTGGCACAAAATTCGCTCCCGCCGCAGTTAGGGCAACGCAGAGATTCGCCTTCTTTCAATATCATGATATTTCCTCCTTTTCATCGCCGACATTCAATTCGGAGAGCGGGCGCAGTGCCAGGGACCCGTCTGGGTCCTCTACCACAGGAATAAGCTCGTCGTACCGGTCCTCGTCACACTCGTCCGTCGAACGGAACTTGCAGCCCAATCCGAGAGCCTCGCATATTTTTGTACAAAGGTCAAGACCAGGCTCATTGCAGCCCCGGGCAAACAACGTGATAGACCCGTCATCCTCGGAGCTATAGCCTTCACTGAAAACTCCCAGACTATAGTCATCGTCATCAAACTGCTCCAACGTCTTGTTGTCGAAAATCAGCGGCAGCCAATCCTCGTCTGCATTGATATTGGAGAGGTCAGGCAACCTGTCAAAGTTCTCCATTAGGGTAGTCAGGTGCTCAATAATTGGCTGGCTGCCAAAAAAATTGGCCGTAATGGTATAATAGTTTGCCATACGATTACTCCTCCTTTTCAGGGCGGAGCTTCCAGCTCCGCTCCAACTCGTCCATAAAGTCGCCGAATTCTAACTGTTCGTCTACCACCTCAAATTTGTGCTGGTTTCCATCAGAACACAAACACACGTCAGTGATTTTGGCCTCGTTGGGTGGACAAAGATTGCACTCGTTGTACCAATCTTTATACAGGGTACTGAGGCTAACTTGTTTTTGGCGAATCCGAGTTTCGGCATCATTCTCAAATGTGAATTCCACCCAAACTTTACCGGGATTGGATGACATACAGCCTTGAATGGCATCATACAAACTGACTTTCATAACAATTCTCCTTTTTATTCGGGTTCAGTCGGTCCGCTGGTATGCACAGGTGGTTATGTTCTGCCAGTGCTTCTCAACGTACCCTTCCTTGGCGTTGCGCGGGTTGAAAGTGGTCAGCTGCAGCAAGGCACCGCTCAGAACCTCCTTTGACGTGAGCCGGTAGTTCAACGCCTCAACAAGCTCTTCGATAGAGTCAAATGCGTGGTAATAGTCACCACGGTCGGAGTTGCCATTGCGAATGAGAAGCGTGAACTCCTCGAAGTCCTTGTTGACTTTGAACGCGGAATACTCAAGCCCGCCGCCGCATATGGGGCAGGTTATGGGCATGTCCCCGGATACCTTGTCGCATTCCAGAGTTGCCCCACAACCGCCGCACAGAGCACGGCCATCATCGGACAATTTGACTATGTTGTTCATGAGTGAATCCTCCTTTTTTCAGCTTCGGCACAAAGCCTGATATTCCTTGATAGCGTCGGCCTTGATATGCTGCACCAGGATGTCCGGCAACTGCACCGACTGGAAGTTCCAATCGAAGCGCACGTCGTCTACCGTGGTGCCGAGGTTTTCGGCCAACCGGGCAGAAATTGTATCGTCCGATGCAACTTCCGGGTCAGCGGCCTCAAATGAATAGCTGGGGCTGGCGTAGCCAATATCGTCGAAGATTCCATAGTACAGGTCGATGTAATAGTCGTGGTCCATAAAATTTTCTCCTTTCTTTTTTATCCTTTCGAGGTAACCAAAATAGGGCTTGCTCTTTTATATGCAAAAATCCCTAAAAATATTAACTCCCCAGCCAAAAGCAAGGGAGCTAATATTTCGTAGAATTTTTTATGGGTTTCGAAAGGTTAAAAGAATGACATCTGCTCCTCCGACAACTCTCCGCTCACAACCTCCTTCGGGCGTTTTAGCGGGGATGGGTCCGAAAGTTCCGGAATATTCACCCCAGTTTTCCCCTCCCACCACTCGGCAAAAGCCCGCCTATGACACCACACCTCAGGTCCGATGCGGATGTCCTCGTAGCACAGCAGCACTACATCCTTGCCGTAGCTTTTGAGGTAGTTTAATGTGGAGGCAATCCTCTCAACGCCGGTGCGGTCCAACTGCTGGAAGTATGTCTGCTTGAAGGAGTCGTAGGCGGAGTATTTGCCGAGCAGGCCGTATGGCATGAGGTCTGGCATGACAACATCAATGATATACCCAAGGCTCCACTTCGGCGTGCCCAAGGAGATGCGCACCGTGGTGTAGTCGCCAGAGAGAAGCTCAGGATTTTGATAACGGCTGGTGTAAAGCATATTCGGCGCCATCCTCCTTTCTGTACCGAATTAAGGCGTGACATATTGAGAGTTGCGACATGGGCTCAATAACGATATCAACTTTATCCTCAAACAATCCCTGGTCGCGCAGCGAATTCCAGCTGATATCGCCCAGCAGGTTCCGGTCCGCAATGGCGATGCCATCGCAGATGACCCAACCCACCAGGGTGTTGTTTGAATGAAATCGGTCAGTAAGAGCAATGCTGCTCCCTACCATATATAGCTCTGGGTCGTCTATGTCTGCACGGACAGTCCTCCCGCCCATGATGACAGTGTACATCTTTGCCCTTGTGCCATTGGGAAAGTGACCAAACACCTCCGGGTCGAAGCTGTCCTGGGGTGTGAGGGGGATAAGTATGGGCCGCCACCCGATTCCATCGAAGTCATCCTCAGTTGTCTGGTCCAAATTCTTCTCAGGATATTCTATCCCACAAATCCGACTGATGTACTTTTCAGTTGCCATTTGGTCGGATTCTTCGCTTTCACTCTGGCACCAAAACCACCCCAGGCCCTCCCCTGTGTCCACCGAACGCAGTTCGGAGCGGAGGTGGGCCCATATGCTGTCAGGGGCGGATTCTGGGGGAAGACCGAGGAACTTCCCAGGTAGGCACAACAAAAAATGTTGTTCATCCAACACTAGGCGTTTCCCGTTAAATATCATCTATGTCACCTCTTTAATTGACGTACTCCCACGGTAGGAACACCGTGGGATTCTGGGATGATTCAAGCTAAATATTTCTACTGAACAGTATTCTCCCAGTTCAGGGTTGCGCCATGACCCCGTCCTACGGCAGAGCATATAGCTCCGTAGGCAGATACCCTGTTACCAGGTATTTCAGGCGGCAAGAATATTGACCGCACCGACTCTGCCCCGATAGAAATTTCGGCGATTCCATCATATTGTGTAATCTCTTCGATTTTCTTCGGTATATGAGGGAAATTGTCGCTGCCCCGATGTAGGGCACCAAATGTATAAAACACAAATCCCATTGAATACCATCCTTTTGCGTCTAATCCTGTTTTATTAGTGACTTATTTACCACAGCCACACCATTTGAGATAGTCCAAGGAACAAGATATTCGTCCCCGAAATAGCGGTCGGTGAGCGTCAATTTGCTCGCATCCTTTACTGGCTCTCCAAAAGGGATTGGGTGGCCATTGTTTAGGAAAGTGTACATTCTGACCTCACTCCCAACCGTAATGGCCGAAAAGACGTCTTTGTTAACAGGTTGCAGAATTGGACAGAAATCTCCCCCGGGAAGGCTGGTCAGTTGGAAGTCTATTCCGTCCAACTTGATATTGGGGGTAGGGGTGTCAGAGGGCAAGGGTTCAAGGGCGGGGCGAAAACCGACGCCCACGCTCCGAGACGTCGCATAGTGGTAGGTCCAG
>Ga0137306_101382_pt1 | contig 25109 bp, 21 predicted proteins | sample Inofroosms_March_FD_97187 | JGI IMG/M metagenome (GOLD analysis project Ga0137306, IMG submission 97187) | Mouse cecal microbial communities from Vienna, Austria - N-Acetylneuraminic and N-Acetylglucosamine D2O microcosms_March | ecosystem: Host-associated > Mammals > Digestive system > Large...
GATATAAGTTTTCTTTCTGATGGGAATTTCAAATCATATTTTTTAATGATACTTGCATTATAAATCGCCCCCCATACACACATTTCAATACTGTCATGTCGAGAAGGGGAAGAACCAATCATTCGAGGTAAAAGTTCTTCCCTGGCTTTTTTTCCTTCAAATATTTCATTATTAAATTTTCTGATAGATACAATCTCCTTATGATCTGTAACACGTAGGAATCCGCCTTTGCACATATCTACCTTATAATTTATAAGATTTCTATATAAGACTTCAATGAATGTGGGTTCAATATAGTCGTCAGCGTCTAAAAAAACAACATATTCTCCTGTAATATGATCCAGACCTGTATTTCTTGCCATACCAAGGCCTGCATTTTCTTTATGTATAACAATAAAATTATCATACTTTTCCGCATATTTATCACAGATACAGCCACTTGAATCAGTTGACCCATCATCTATTACAATAATCTCTAAATTTTTATAGGTTTGTTTCAAAAGACTATTAAGACATTTCTTTAAATATTTTTCAACATTATATACCGGAATAATAACACTGATAATCATATTTAAAATCTCCCATTTTTTACTAATGCAAAAATGGCGGCTTTCCGATGCTATAATCAAAATTATAGTTTCTTTTTCTGATAAACTTAGCCGGAACGCCACCCCAAACTTCCCCCTGTGGAACATCTTTTGTAACCACTGCCCCGGCGGCTATTACTGCTCCATTTCCTACTCGAACTCCCTTAAGAACAATTGCATTTGTGCCAATCCAGCAATGGCATCCTATTTTAATTGGTTTAAAATCAGCTGTAAAATGTGGATCATCTATATCATGGCTTCCGGTGATCAGCTTAACATGGCTGGAGATATTCGTATCATAACCAATACTTATTCCACCTCGTGCATCCAGCTCTGCAAACCATCCAACAGCAACCCTGTCTGCTAGTTCAAGTCCCATTGGAAATAAAACTTCTACTCTTCTGCAAGGAAAAGAATTCTTTCCTATTTTCGCTCCCATTAACTGATAATACCATTTTCTGATATGTCTGCTTGGTATTTTATTGATTATGATATTTCCGAATAAGGTAAATCCATAATAAATACATTTAATAGTTCTCGGTAATTGATTTCCTAAACTTTTTGTGTGTATTTTTTCTGTATCCATATTTATAATTCCTCATAATATTTAATATACGAATCCATCAACTTTTCATATGAAAATTCTTCTCTATAGCGCTCTACAGCCTGTATTTCCATATTTCTTTTTCTGTCAGGATTTTCAATAAGATAATTTACCTTCTCTGCAATCTCTTCCGAATTTTGCGGACTGATCAGACATCCATCAATACCATCCCGTATAATCTCAACAGTACCATCCACAGCAGTGGCTACGACTGTTTTTCCAACAGAATAGGCTTCTATGGGTGTCAGTGGAAGTCCTTCCCATAAAGAGCTCAGTACAATCAGGTCTAATTGACACATCAAGTTCTGTATGTCGTTTCGGTATCCCAGAAAATAGAGGTATTCTTGGATTCCTTCTTTTATTGACAGATCCTTTAGTTTTTGATCGTCTTCCCCGGTTCCTGCGATGACAAATCTGGCTTCGGGATGTTTATGGATAATCAGCGGGATTGCTCTTATAAAATATTCCATTCCCTTCTGTCTGGACAATCTTCCTACATTTCCGACGATAAAACATCCGTCTGCATGGAGTTCTTCTAACAATTTATCGATTACAATCCTTCCCTCAAATGCTTTAACAGCATTATGGATAACTGTGATCCTGCGGGAGGAAATTTGAAACTTATTTATCAGATTTTGTTTAACAGTCTCACCGCAGGCAATCAGATGGGCGTGTTTATAGGCAAGCTGTGTTAATTTTATCTTGTCATGGAATGTATTGTGGCTTGTATTGACAAAAAATCTCGTCCTGTAAAGTCCGGAAACAGAGATATAAAAAGCTGCCATCCTGTGATGAGTATGTATTACATTAATATGTTCTTCTGAGATGATTTTTCTTAGTTTTGTGAAAACTTTCAATACAGAGACGGGATTTTTATCAATGATATCAGGAATACAATAATGCGTTATTCCGATCTCTTCCAATCTCTTTACGTGGACTCCTCCGCAAGAACATACAATCAGGTTGCTGACCCTGGGATAAAGAAAGTCACATAGCTGTAAAACTACATTTTCTGTTCCGCCTAATCCCATTGCTCTTGTGAACAGCAATACATTTGCTTTTTCTAACTGCACAATTTGTTCACCTCATATTTTATATATTGCCGTCGACAGATCTTACCCATTTACCACAAGATATGTCATACCGCTTCACGATCCTACCAGGATTTCCTGCCACAACACAGTGATCGGGAACATCTTTTGTGACGACAGCATTTGCTCCTACCACACAGCCTTTTCCAATCCGAACATTTCCGATGATACAGGCATGGATCCCGATCCATGTGTTATCGCCAATGGAAAGCGGACCTTTTACCGCATATCCTTGCTGCATGATGGGGGTATCTGGGGGTTTTCGTATGTGTGGCTTCTGTCTGATATATAAACATTAGGACCTATCAAAACATAGTTTCCGATTGTAACATGACTTCCGGCCTCAACACGTGTATAAGTGTTAAGGCTCGACCCTTTTCCGATATCAAGCTGTCCCGCACAGTCGATCCGAACTCCCTTGTGCAATATAACTCCTTCTTCCAGTTCTACGCTCCCGCCAGAACAGCATATTTCAGCCGTCGGATGGATCCACATGGACCTTCTGTAGGGGATCCCCAGCTGAAGACATTTCAATTTTGTAAGATACTTTTTGATCCGTCTCATCTCAGTCCCCCCTCTCAAAACAATGCCTCAAAAACAATGACAGGCGGCAATAGCCATAAATCATCATGCCAAAAGGAACATACAGGGCGTAGGCAGTATCAGACGTGCAGCGCTCTTTTACTTTACAGAAATACCTCATATACTCTTCCGGTTTATAAAGCAGACGGATGACGTTGATCCTGACCTGTTTCAATTTACCGAATTCCTTTTTGGAATCATCCTGTGCGTTGTTATAATAAGCCCCGTCATATATTTTCAGCAGCTTCCTTTTTTCCCTTCCGGCGAAAAGAAGGGGACGGATCATCTGAACTGCGATCTGATACAGGGACATGGAACACTGCCATACAAAAAGAGCTTTCGCATAATCAAGGAGATGATCCTGGACGGCTTTGGTATATCCGGAATACAGTCTGCGCTCCTGTTCATTGTCTTTCAGCACGGCAGTTATTTCCTGGTTTTCGCCTCTTACGTATGCTTCCACACTTCCGTGGGGCGCCGTGAGGAGCTGTTCATACAGGGTGCAGTTTGTCCGGAAGATTCCGTAATACGGAGATTTCCTGCCGTTTTCGTCCACGTGGAACAGAATCCCTTTTCTCTGACAGTCCGTTTCCGGAAAATTGTCCATAAGTCCCAGATAATATCCGGCGGTTTTCAGCCCCAGAGTCCTGGTATAGATCAGCTGTCCGTGTCCGTACCATCCCTCATCAATAAAGGAAAAAGAATTCCCCTTCGTATACGGGGCCAGATATTCGGTGAGCAGCCTCCTTGCCTCTTCGTCTTTTTCTGCAAGGATATTGACCTTTCTGGAATTGTACAGATACTGGGTGCGGATAGTTTCCTTTTCCGGAACGCAGAAGGCTTCATATGCGTCAAAGAGGATTTTTAAATAATAGCCTCCTCTGCTTAAAAAATAAGCACTGTTCTGCCGGTCGTGTCGCAGCTGATCATACAGTCGTTCTGTGAAACAGACCAGAGGGAATACGTATTCCAAAAACATGAGATCCTTCCTGGTAAAGCTTCGGATAGTCTTATAGCAGGAGCGGAAGCCGTCTCTCTTCAGAACCCTGCTCAGATTGGTCCTCACTTTATGTATAAAAGGGAAATACCGAAAAGACCGGATTCCATATCTCTCTGCATTTAATTTGTCGGCCTGCAGACTGTCGCCGATCATGATGGCCTGCGCCGGGGTGATGTCGAGTGTTTTCAGTACATGGCCGTAAAGAAGGCCATCCCCTGATTTTGTCAGTCCGATGTCAGAGGAACAGAAGATCTGGTCTGCCAGCTGTCCGGGACCGCACTTTTTCAGAAACCGGTGATAACTTTCGGCCGGAAGATAGAAATCGGTCACCAGTATGATCTTTTTGCCCTGTTTTTTCTGTTCATCAAGAAATCGAAAGATTTCCCTGTTGACATACTGAACTCCGAATTCAAGATAGGTTTCTGTCTCCAAAGACAGTTTACAGAAGTCTTCTTTTCCAGGGCTTACGTTCTCTGATGCATGTTTCAGCTTTTCCCAGATACGGCCGCACAGGGTGTGATAATTGACGGCACACTCATCTCTTCCCGCCTCGGCAAGAACAGCCCTCCGGCAGTCTCTGAGCTTTCCGGCAGCAAGCTCCAGTTTCCTGGCAAGGGCTCGGTCCCATGCCTCTGTCATCTGACATGAATGAACCGACCGGAACATCAGCGTGTCGAAGAAATCAACAAAAATGTATTCTGTATGCTCCATCTGTTCCCTGCTGATACCGATCATGATTCCTCCTGTGTTTTTCAAGTTCTCACGGATGGACGCTTCCTTTCCTGTACTTCCATGCAAGGCCGATGATCTTCTGGTCATCGATCAAATACCGTTTCGCCATCCGTTTTGGATCCTGTGTGATCCGGAACAGCCATTCCAGTCCGTGATCCGCCATCCATCGGGGAGCCCTTCTGACGGTCCCCGCCTCAAAGTCCAGGCTTGCGCCAAGACCTAAAGAGACCGGAACCCCCAGTTTTTCCCGGTTATGTAAAATAAAGAGTTCCTGTTTCGGACAACCCAGGCCGACGATCAGAATATGGGGCTTTGCAGACTGTATCATGTCTTTGATTTTCTCTGCCTCATCCGGATCTTTTTCAAATCCAAATGGTGGAGAGTAGGTGCCGGCCACGTTCAGCCCCGCAAATCGTCTGGAAAGATTTGATGCCGCTTTCGCGGCCACTCCTTCAGCAGCCCCCAGGAAAAACATCCGGTATCCTTTCCCTGCGGCAAGCTCGCAGAGCCGGGGAAACAGATCCGAGCCGGATATCTTTTCTTTGATCGGCGTGCCGTACCATCTGGCGATCCAGATCAGCGGCTTTCCGTCGGTAAGGATCAGGTCCGCCTCCTTATAGACTCTGCACAGTTCTCCTCCCCGCTCCAGCTGTACGATATGGTCTACATTGGGAGTCACAACATAGGCGTTTCTGTTTTCCTGTATCAGACTGTCGATCGCCTGCAATGCCTCATCCATAGTCAGATTGTCGATTTCCGTATTCATAAACTTTATTCTTGACATAGGTATATCCTTCCTGCCTGCTGATTCCGGTTGATTTCAGTTCCCGCCATCTCTCAATCCGGTCCCCGGCCCGTTACATGGCCGTCGATAAAGCCCTGTATTAAGCTTTTGGAGCCCACATTATATTCTGACAGCGGCCATTACATCAGGATATTATTAATTATTTGAAGTTAATCGAGAAAATAAAAAATTCTGCTTCTCTTACCTCTCAGCAGATCAGGTAATAAACTTTGAATTTTTACTATTATTTGAAGTTAATTGCTTATTAAATTACATGCCCTAAGTTTCTTTGAAGGCAGGACCTTCTCATCGGCATGGCATGAATCTGACAGCGTGATTAAAAAGTATATATTTTAGCAGATTTCTTTTGATCTCAATCCTCACAAGATTACTATGAATTTTGTCAAAAGTCAATAGGAAAACTCTTTTTTCTTTGGCTATCTTTGCCAGCCAAAAATATTGAACAAAATATATATATGCTGGCAGATATTTTTGTGGCTATTGCACTATTCCTGTTTTTTCTTATCTGATCTGCCGCTTCTTATCAATTCTTTCTAAACAAAATCCGTTTTCTCTCTCTATCTTCCATCAGATTCCATATTAATACAATCTTAATGCCGTCTCCGGGACATTAATACACCTTTTATGCCCGATATGTCATAATTGAATCAGAAACATATATTTGGAGGTGAGGATATGGAAGGAATCGAAAGACGGCTGTCGTCTTCACAGATCATTATTCTGGGATTTGGCACTGTGATCCTCTTAGGCTGTCTGCTTCTCATGCTTCCTTTTTCTTCTGGGGATGGTCATGGAACCGGATTTATGGATGCCCTGTTTACGGCTGTTTCTGCGGTCTGCGTAACCGGGCTGGTGGTTAAAGATACGGCCTCCAGCTGGAGTGTTTTCGGACAGGCCGTGATTCTGACACTGATACAGATCGGCGGTATGGGAGTGATCACCGTGGCTGTGGCAGTCTTTACTGCTTCAGGCAAGAAGATCAGTCTGAAACAGCGCAGTACCATGCAGGAAGCGATCTCTGCCCATCAGGTCGGCGGGATTGTGAGGATGACTGGTTTCATTATACGGATGACAGTTTTTTTTGAGCTGGCGGGAGCCCTGATTATGGCGCCGTCTTTTTGCAGAGAGTTTGGTATGGGAAAAGGTATCTGGTATGCGCTTTTCCATTCCGTCTCAGCCTTCTGCAATGCAGGGTTTGATCTGATGGGAACCAGGGAGCCTTACTCGTCACTTACATATTTTGCTGATAATCTGCCGGTCAACCTTGTAATCATGTCGCTGATCATCGTCGGAGGCCTCGGGTTTATGACATGGGATGACATAAAGACTCACAGACACCGTTTCCGCAGATACCGTATGCAGAGTAAAGTGATCCTCAGTACCACAGCTCTCCTGATTCTGGTCCCGGCTGTATATTTTTTCTTTTTTGAATTTTCAGGGCTGCCATTGCACAAACGGATCCTCCTGGCTTTGTTCCAGTCAGTGACACCCAGAACCGCAGGATTCAACACTGCTGACCTGGGTCTTATGAGCGAAAACGGACTGACAGTCATGATCATTCTCATGCTGACAGGAGGTTCCCCCGGTTCCACCGCCGGAGGCATGAAGACTACCACTTTTGCGGTCCTGCTTCTGACAGCGGTCTCGGTTTTCCGCCGCAGAGAGCACACTCACTTTTTCGGACGGAGGATCGATGATGATACGGTCCGCAGTGCCGTGGCCATAATGACCATGTACCTTGTCCTGTTTCTGGGAGGCGGACTTGTGATCAGCGCCGTGGAGGGACTGCCGCTGCTTGTATGTCTCTTTGAGACTGCATCGGCAGTGGCTACTGTAGGGCTGACCCTGGGTATGACTCCCGGCCTTGGCTTTGTATCAAGAATCATTTTGATTCTGTTAATGTATATAGGAAGAGTCGGAGGGCTGACCCTGATCTTTGCCGCATCGGCAGGGAGCAGACGGGGCTGTACTGCAAGACTGCCTCAGGAAAAAATGACTGTCGGATAAAGGAGGAGACTATGAAATCTGTATTATTGATAGGAATGGGAAGATTTGGCAGACATATTGCCATGAAACTGAATGATCTGAACTGCCAGGTAATGGCCGTGGACTGCAATGAAGACCGGGTCAATGCAGTAGCATCTTTTGTCACCAATGCTCTGATCGGGGACAGTACCAACGAAGAGTTCCTCTCATCCCTGGGGATCCGCAATTTTGATGCCTGTATTGTGGCTATCGGTGACGATTTTCAGAATTCTCTGGAAACGGCTTCTCTGCTGAAGGAGCTTGGTGCAAAGAAGGTAATAGCCAGGGCTGCCAGAGGCGTACAGGAAAAATTTCTTCTGCGCAACGGCGCCGATGAAGTTGTTTATCCGGAAAAGCAGCTTGCATCCTGGACGGCGATCCGCTGTACTTCCGAACATATTCTGGATTATATCGAACTGGACAGCGACTATTCCATCTTTGAGCTGTCTGTTCCGCCGCACTGGAACGGAAGTACGATCATCCAGCTGGATATCCGTAAAAAATACGGCATCAACATTTTGGGGATCCGGGAAAACGGGGATCTCAATATGAATATCCTTCCCGATACGGTCCTCAGCAGCGAGAAATCCATACTGGTTCTGGGAAAGCAAAAAGCCGTTCAGAAGTGTTTCCGCATTTAGTGTATCAGCTCTGTTGAAAGGAGGATGTCAGGATGAAAGATATGATTTTATTTTTTACAACCATGGCGATTTTCCGGATGGGATTTTCTATTATGGGAAAAATAGACGAATTTATCGCAGAAAACCAGCAGGAATCTGAACAGGAAAGCCGGCAGAAATACAGGCAGGAATATCCTGACAAAAAACAGGATATAGGGCTTGGTCTGTTTATCATAGCAAAAAAGCGGATTTTGTGATAAAATCAGTACAGGGACAAAGGAGGCGGCCTTTATGGAACAGAGGCAGAGGGGACATCTGAAGATTTTTTTCAGCTATGGGGAAAGCATCGGCAAGACCATGGCCATGTTAAAAGCCGCCCAGGCGGTCAGTTCCCAGGGTGTGGATGTTCTGATCGGCTGCATTTCCTCTAATCTTTCAGGGGAGGCCATAAGCCTTCTGGATGGGTTTCGAAAGCTTTCTCCCATTGTTATTGAAGGCAGGGAAGAATTTGATCTGGATCAGGCGCTGTATCGAAAACCGGATCTGATCCTCATAGATGAACTGGCCCACTCTAACGGGACAGGCTGTCGTCACCGCAGACGGTATCAGGATATTGATGAACTGCTGCAGGCCGGTATCGATGTGTATACTACGGTAAATGTGGGAAACATCGAAAGTCTCTACGATACCGTAACTGCCATCACCGGCATGACTGCCTGGGAGAGGATCCCGGATTCTGTCTTTGATCAGGCGGATCAGGTGGAGCTTATCGATATTGAACCGCAGGAACTGATCGAACGCCTGAAGGGATCCGACACGCCGGATTCTCTTTTTACAGTGGAGCAGCTTACAGCTCTGAGGGAAACAGCTCTGAGGCGCTGTGCCGATCGTGTAAGGCGGCTGCCTGACAAAGAGAGGAAAAACAGTTTCCATACAGACGAACATATCCTGGTCTGTCTCTCTTCTGCCCCGTCTAATGCCAAGATCATCCGCACGGCAGCGAGGATGGCCGGCGCATTTAACAGCCAGTTTACGGCTCTCTTTGTGGAAACTCCCGACTTCGGCGCCGCCACAGCGGAAAACAGACAGCGCCTGAGGGACAATCAAGAGCTGGCAGAGCGGCTGGGAGCGCATATAGAGACGGTTTTCGGTGAGGATGTGCCTTATCAGATCGCAGAGTTTGCCCGTCTTTCTGGTATCACGAAGATTGTATTGGGCCGGAGTACCATTACCAGAAAACACTTCCCCGGAAAGCTGACCCTGACAGAACAGCTGATCTCCTATGTGCCGGAGATCGATATCCACATTATCCCCGACAGCAGTGTCGACATAACCTACCGTCCTAAAAAAGCCAGGGATCATTTTTGGTCCGATATCCTGAAAAATACCGCAAAAAGCTCAGGAATCCTCGGAGGAGCAACCTTACTGAGTCTGGGATTTTATCGTCTGGGGTTTACGGAAGCCAACATTATCATGGTTTATATCCTGGGTGTGCTTCTGACCTCTATCGCAACCTCCCACCAGATATACAGCCTTGTGTCTTCCATTGCCAGCGTATTTATCTTTAATTTTTTGTTCACCCATCCCCGGTTTTCTCTGACAGCTTACGAGACAGGTTATCCGGTAACCTTTATCGTTATGTTTCTGACGGCTTATGTTACGGGTACTTTTGCTATCCGTTATAAGGAGCAGGCCGGTCAGTCGGCAAAGATCGCCCACCGGACCAAGATCCTTTTTGATACGGACCAGCTGCTTTCAAAGGCCGGGAACAGGTCGGAGATCATCAACACTGCAGCCCAACAGATAAAGAAACTGCTGAACAGAAGGATCATAATCTTTGAAAATGTGAATGGCTGCCTTTCCTCTCCCTGTTTTTTTCAGCCGGATACGGTTTCTGATCGTTCCTATGATATGGAAAAAGAGTCTGCTACCGCCTGGTGGGTACTGAAGAACAATCATGCCGCAGGAGCCACTACGGATACGCTCTCCGATGCCCGCTTTATGTATCTGGCCCTGAGGGTTAATGAGAGAGTTTACGGGGTCGTGGGAATTGAAGCGGAAAATAATCCTCTGGATGCTTCGGAACATGGAATCCTGCTGTCGATCCTGGGTGAATGTGCCCTGGCGCTGGAAAATGAACGGAACGCCCGTGAAAAGGAGGCTGCTGCTGTTCTGGCCGAGAGTGAACAGCTGAGAGCCAATCTGCTGCGCACCATCTCCCACGATCTGCGCACGCCTCTGACTTCTATCTCAGGTAATGCCAGCAATCTGCTCAACAATGAAGGAATCTTTGACGAGACTACCAGAAAGCAGATCTATTCTGATATCTATGACGACTCCATGTGGCTCATCAAGCTTGTGGAAAACCTTTTATATGCCACCCGCATTGAGGAGGGGCGGATGACATTGCATGCTTCTGCCGAGCTTCTGAGTGATATTGTAGACGAAGCTGTAAAACATGTCAGCCGTCAGGCAGCAGGACACCGGCTTTCCGTCATATATGAAGATGATCTGATTCTGGTCCGGGCCGATGCCAGACTGGTAGTCCAGGTCCTTGTCAATCTTCTGGATAATGCCGTAAAATATACGCCTTCCGGCTCTTCTGTGACAGTCGCTGCCAGGAGCCGCGGTTCCATGGCAGAGATCCGGGTAGAGGATGACGGAAACGGTATTTCCGCGGAAGATAAAGAACAGATTTTCGAAAAGTTTTACTGCGGCAGCAACAAAATTGCAGATAACCGGCGAAGCCTGGGACTGGGCCTTTATCTGTGCAGAGCCATTGTGGAAGCTCACGGCGGGAAAATCTCCGTAAACGACAATAGCCCCAGGGGAACTGTGTTTCTCTTTACTCTTCCGCTTCAGGAGGTTACTTTACATGAATAAGTTTCAGATATTGGTGGTAGAGGATGATGCGCCTGTGCGCAATCTGATCACCACGACTTTGAAAGCCCATGATTACCGTTTTACTGCGGCGGTCAACGGCAGCACTGCCGTCATGGAGGCGGCTTCCCGCAATCCGGATATCATTCTCCTGGATCTTGGGCTGCCGGACCTGGACGGTGTGGAGGTGATCCGCCGCATCCGCAACTGGTCCAATGTGCCGATCATTGTGATCAGTGCACGAAGTGAAGACAGCGATAAGATCGAGGCTCTGGATGCGGGGGCCGATGATTATCTGACAAAACCGTTTTCCGTGGACGAACTGCTGGCCAGGCTCCGGGTCACTCAGCGCCGTTTGGCTCTGATACAAAGCAACAGCCAGCCATCGGCTGTCTATGAAAACGGCCGGCTGCGCATCGACTATGTTTCCGGCTGTGCCTATCTCAATGACGAGGAGATGCACCTGACTCCTATGGAATACCGGCTGCTGTGTCTTCTGGCTCAGAATACGGGAAAAGTTCTGACACACAAATTCATTACACAGAGCGTCTGGGGCAGCAGCTGGGACAATGACGTAGGGTCTCTCCGTGTATTCATGGCTACTCTCCGCAAAAAGCTGGAGAAGCCTCCCGATTCTCCTCAGTATATTCAGACTCACATCGGGATCGGATATCGAATGCTGAAGATCGAGTGATCAGAAAAATGTTACAGGTGGAAAAGATATGAATATTTTTGATATTATTACCCTTTTCGGAGGACTGGCCATGTTCCTCTACGGGATGCGCATGATGGGGGATGGTTTAAAAACCAGTTCTTCAGGACCGCTGAAAAAAGCTATGGAGCGAATCACCGGTACTCCTCTTAAAGCGTTTCTTCTGGGAGTGACCGTGACTGCAGTGATTCAATCCTCGAAGGCAACCATTGTCCTTACTTCCGGTCTCGTAGGAGCGGGAATTATTACTCTTCATCAGTCCCTGGGAATCATCATTGGTGCAAATGTGGGTACTACAGTTACGGGACAGATCATCAGGCTTCTTGATTTGAATTCATCTGGAACCTGGTTTTTGCAGCTTTTGAAACCTTCAACCATAGCGCCGCTGGCTCTGATTGTCGGTATTGTGATCATTATGGGGAGCAAGTCCGGCGATACTGCCAAGACAGGACAGATTATCATCGGATTTGGAATTTTATTTTCCGGTCTCCTGAATATGACGTATGCCGTAGAAACGCTTTCTGACAGCGGAATGGTGGAACATCTTTTTTCCAGACTGCTTCATAATCCTGTGGTTGCCTGTATCTTCGGCGCAACCGTTGCTTTCATCGTGCAGAGTGCTTCTGCTTCTGTCGGTATTTTGCAGACATTTTCCACTTCAGGGCAATTAACTTTTGGGGGAATCTATACGGTTCTGGTAGGTATCTACCTGGGAGAATGCGTGACCACGGCTATCGTCTGCAGCATCGGCGCGAAGCCGGAGGCCAAACGGGTGGGTATCGTAAATATTTTATTCAATCTGTGCAAATCTGTCCTGATCCTGACGGCAGTCGTTATTCTGTACAGGACCGGAATGCTGGATGGTCTCTGGAACCGGCCTATCCATTCAGGAGGCATCGCCAATACCAACACCGTCTTCAATCTGGCCTGTGCCGCTCTCCTGCTTCCATGTGTGGGAATCTATGAAAAGATCAGCCACAAACTGGTGAAAGACGAACCCGCGCCGGCAGGCAAGTATGATGAGATGCTGGCTGCCCTGAATCCGATCTTTATCAGCACGCCGGCTATGGCTTTCGGACGCTGTTATGATCTCTTTCTGGTGATGTATCAGCTGGCCAAAAACAATATCGGCCGTGCCTTTGACATGCTTACCAGTTATGACCCTGAAATCATAAAGCAGATTCGGGAGGATGAGGATCATATCAACAGTATGGCGGACCATATCAGCAACTATCTGGTCCAGATCTCTGCAACTATTACCTTGCATTATCATGTAGAGATCATGAATTATTATTTCGCCGTCATCACAGAGTTTGAGCGTTTGGGGGACCATGCGGTAAACATCTCCGAAATCGCAGCTGAACTTCATGAAAAAAACAGTGCTTTTTCAAGCAAGGCTCTGTCCGAGCTGAATGTCCTGCGGGATCTTCTGGACAGGATCCTGGGGCATACAGGCGAAGCCTTCCGAAAGCAGAATCTGACGGAGGCCCGCAGGATCGAACCCCTGGAACAGGTTGTGGATGATCTGGTGATTGTATTAAAGCAGCATCACCTGGAACGGCTCCGCAAGGGGGAGTGTGAGCTCTTTAATGGTTCTGAACTTTTCAATCTTCTTTCCGAAGCGGAGCGCATTTCTGATGTCTGTTCCAATGTAGGTGTGGCTACAGTAGCGAGAGCCACGCCGGTAATCAAACATCAGGTCCACGACTATATTTCCATGCTTCATTCCGGGCAGGATGAAGAATTCAATTATGTATACCGGGAAGTTCATGACGAGTATTTCAGACAGTTGCTGGAGGCAGGAAAGGAAAAAACTGCCGAGTAAAATTAAAAATGATACCCCGTCTGCCGCGGTCAATGCAGTAAACAGGGTATCCAAAAAGGGGAGGATAAGTATTAATCTTCTCTTTGGTACTAATCTCAGTATTGCCCTTTTGAGGAGAACTATACGCTTTTTTTCATTTTTTTTAAAAGAATTTTCTCACCGCTTGCCAAGGCCTCCCAACTATTATACAATGGAGAAGGTACTAAAACTGTACATAAAGAGGAGATTCAAAAATGATGAAAAATATTCTTGTAGGACAGTCCGGCGGCCCCACGGCCGTGATCAATGCCAGCCTCTATGGCATTGTCACTGAGGGAATGAACCATTTGGATGAGGTTGATCATGTATACGGCATGGTCAATGGTCTGGAAGGGTTTCTGAAAGACGATTATGTGGATCTGTCCGAGGATCTGACCCAAAAAGAACTGGAGCTTATTAAACTGACTCCCGGGGCTTATCTGGGTTCCTGCCGCTATCGTCTCCCGGAAGATCTGACCGCCCCCTCCTATCCTACGGTCTTTAAAAAGCTGAAAGCCCTGGATATCGGCTGGTTCTTCTATATAGGCGGCAATGATTCCATGGACACCGTAAGCAAACTGTCCCGCTATGGCGCTCAGATCGGTTCTCCTGTCCGTTTTATGGGGATTCCCAAGACCATTGACAATGATCTCATGGTGACAGATCATACTCCCGGATATGGAAGCGCTGCCCGGTATGTGGCTTCTACCGTCCGTGAGATCGTTCTGGATGCATCCGTCTACCAGCAGCCGGCAGTGACCATCGTGGAATTGATGGGGCGTCACGCCGGGTGGCTGACTGCCGCCAGTGCACTGGCAAGAAAATATGACCGGGACAATCCGCTGCTGATCTACCTGCCGGAATCGAATTTTGACTTCAAAACATTTACTGATGATCTGTCCAAAGCCATGCAGTGCCGTCCGGATGTGGTGGTCTGCGTCTCTGAAGGCATCTCCGATTCCAGCGGACGCCTGATCTGTGAGTATAACGATGAGGCAAAACTGGATAATTTCGGTCACAAGATGCTGACAGGCTGCGGAAAGGTCCTGGAAAATTTTGTACATAATCATTTTGGTATCAAGGCGAGATCCGTAGAGCTGAACGTCAACCAGCGCTGCTCGGCTCTCATCAGTTCTGCGACCGATATCGAAGAGGCGGCTCTGGCGGGTTCCTATGGCGTTCAGGCTGCTCTCGCAGGTTCCACAGGCAGCATGGTATGTTTCAACCGTGTTTCTGATGATCCCTACAGCATCCAGTGCTCCCTGGCGGATGTGAATCAGGTGTGCAACCGTGAGAAGCCTTTCCCCTCCCAGTGGATCACAGGGAACGGGACGGATGTAAGCCAGGAATTTATTTCCTATGTTCTTCCTCTGATTCAGGGGCAGATCCCTCATCCCATGGAACAGGGACTGCCGGTATATGCTTACAGGAAGCGGTCATAGAGGGGCTATGAGATCTCGTCGATCTCAGCCACCTCTGTCCCCGGATAAAATAATTCCAGTATCTGCCGGTAGTTTCTACCGGCTTTTGCCATGCCCTGAGCCCCGTTCTGGCTCATGCCCACGCCGTGGCCGTATCCGCCGCCGTAGATCGTAAATGTGGTGACTCCGTTGGCATCCGGCTCCCCGTGCTCTATGGTGATAAAGGAGCTGAGAAGGGAGCCGGATACTATCAGTGACTCTCCGTTCTGGAGCCGGAATACCATATCCTTGGTTCCGAGGACAGAACGGATCTGGCCTTCGCCCCGGATCTCTCTGGTTCCTGCGGTTCCGGTTATGGTCAGAACTTTTCCGATGCCTCCGGTAGAACGCTCTTTCATGGTAATATCCATGATGTTGCCGATGTCGGTGACTTTCTGCTGAAGCTGAAGTCCGGTCAGGGTAGTCGTCCACCGGTACAGGCCGAAGCCGGATTCGAATCCGGGCGGGCAGCTCTTTATGTATTCTGAAAATGTCTCATTGTCTGTCAGGTCTATCTGTCCGCCGCCCTCTCTCACCGCCGTCCCTTTCAGGTAGGGGTAATCGGATGGATCGGCTCCCCAGACAGTTCCGTCTGTGGTATGACCGCAGGAGGTAGAGAAATAGAAGATCTCTGCCACCTGGTTGTTATACATGATCATCTTCCCGTAAGTTTCGTTGACCGCCTCATCAGTGGAGCCGAAGGTCTCCGTATTATTGTAGACCTGATACTGGATGCTGTCATTGACATGGGCACCATAGCTTTTGCAGCTGTTGGACATGATCTGACGCCAGGCATAGGTTCTGGCGCAGACGGCCTGGCTTTTTAATGCTTCTTTATCGTAAGTGGCAGGCATCTCACTGGGTACGACTCTTTTCAGATAGTCTTCCAGATATACCTCATTGACGATAACCAGGCCTTCCTTCTCCTGTTTGATCTCCAGATGTCCCGGATACTGGGGAGTGCCGTTTTCCCGGCTGAGAGTGGGGATCCGGATCCCTGCGTTCTCGTCGTCAGGTTTCAGCATCACACGTTCTTTGGCCAGTTTGGGATCTCCGGACTGAAAGGTGAGCACGCTGCCCGGCTGAAATCTCTCTTCTTTGTCTCCCACAGTCATCACTCCGGAACTGAGAAACTCTATGGTGACCGTATCGTGGAAGATGGATCCGAATCCTGTATTCATGATAAGCACCCTGATTTTCTCGGCATCGATGGGACGCAGGGTCAGAGCGGCGCACAGACGTCCGTCGGCCACCACGAATTCCTGGGCATCATACCCTACCAGAATATCAGACAGACTCTGACGTCTGAACTCTCCATAGAGGCGGTATACCCGGAAATCCCTGTCGAGAGATACCTGGCCGTAGCCTTCGATCTCGATCATGTCGTCTCTCACTTCCAGCACTTTTCCCGAGATCCGGTCCCTCTTCATAACGATTTTTGTTATCTTTCCGTCTTTCAGATAAATGTCTGCGATATGGCCGGCCATATTACGGGGATCTTTATTCTTGCTCTTTACGGGAAGCTGCCGGGTCAGGGAGCCCACATATGCCGTAAGCTGCTGTTCTTCTGCCTCTGAGATCCAGATATTTTTGTAGACCACGGAATCGGAGACTTTCGCCACGATCCGCAGGATCTCGCTGCCGCTTACCAGGACCCGGATCTCCCGGTCCCGGTATGATCCAAGCCCCAGACCTTCGAATCCCCGGTTTCCCTGGCTTGTGTATGCCCTCCAGGCGGCGGCTCCTTCCACATCCTCAAAGGTACCGTAAAGCAGAAAAGTTTCTTCTCTCACTTTTCCGTCTTCCTCCCATACCTGCAGCTCCCGGCAGATATCTTCATACAGTTCCCACCACTGGTCTGCCGGATAGACGTGATCCCTGTTTTTGTCTGTCACAGATACACGATCCTTCAGACCTTCCGATACCTGTCCGGCCAGATAGGCAGCCTCTCCGTAAGTGAGGAAGCCTTCTGCCGCTTTTTCCGTGGCAGGAGTCAGGTCTTCGGTGATCCAGCCCCGGCTGTACAGGGTATCCATATATTTTACATACCACTGTTTCTGACTGGAGGCGGGAAAGACGGATTGCTCTTCGGAGAGCTTCCGGCATTCTTCCACCGTGGCCGAAGAAAGAGCCGCAGCCTTGTAAGCGGCGGCTCTGGTAATTCCGTTCGTTTCTTTTTCTCCTATGAGGATGATGATGATCAGGACTGCCACTGTTACAGGGATGCCGATCAGCCAGCTTATCATTCTTTTTCTTCTCATGAATCCCTACCTGATATATGTTTTCTTATCTTCATCAATATGATCCAGAACTCCGTAATCGTCGGTAACGGTAGACAGTTCCTTTCTCTTCAGCCGTTTGTTGACCCACTCGGCAGTCAGACGGTAGATGACCGCAAAGGTAGGCACGCCGATGATCATGCCCAGAGGGCCTAATATCCCGCCGAAAAACAGAATAGAGAACAACACCCAGAAACTGGATACCCCTGTGGAATTGCCCAGGATCCTGGGGCCGATGATATTGCCGTCCAGCTGCTGGATCACCAGGATAGACAGAAGGAACCAGAGACATTTCTTCGGGTTTACCAGCAGCAGCAGCAGGGCGCTGGGGATCGCTCCGATAAAGGGACCGAAGAAGGGGATGATGTTGGTGACGCCTACGATCACGCTGATGAGCACCGCATACGGCATCTCGATAATGCTCAGCCAGACAAAGGTGAGGACGCCGATGATCAGGGAATCCACCAGTTTTCCGATAATAAAGCCTCCGAATACTTTATGGATAAAACGGCATTTATCAATAAATTCATTGGCAGCAGACAGGGAAAGAAGACTGTAGATGATCTTTTTCGACTGGGCTGCCAGAGTATCTTTAATATTCAGGAGATAAAGCATGACGATGATTCCGATGAGAACGTTTTTTACCAGGCTCACAACACCTACAATGCTTGTGTATACGCTGGTGATCACCTTTTCGATATTGGGAATCAGATCCGAGGTAGTCTGGGTCCATGCCATGAGACGCTCCACTCCCTGATTGTAGACATTCATGACGGTCATCTCGATATCGGGATAATCGGCGAACAGTGTCTCGATCCAGAGGGCGATCTTGGCCGCATTGCTGGGGATAGAGTTGATGATCCCCTTGATGCTCTCTATCACTCTGGGAAGAATCAGCCGCAGCAGACCCGTGACCGCAATGACCAGAAAAAGCAGACTGATCAGCGTAGCGAAGGCCTTGGCCAGGGTCTTTCGCCTTCTGTCGTTCCTGATATATGAATTCAGATGCCGGTCCGTCCATCGGAAAGTGCGGTTATATACAGGAGACAGCAGATAGGCCAGGACAGCGCCGTAGGTCACCGGCGACAGCACCTGTCCCAAAAAGCGGAGACTCCTGCAGACAGACTGCCAGCGGATAAACATCAGCGCGGCTGCGATGCAGGTTACGATCACAAGGACGGCGGTGATTCCCAGATAAATATAATTCCGAAATCTGTGCTCTTTCATCTGTATTCCTCTCTTATCCCAATATGTACCTTTTTTAAAGATAAAGCAGCGATTGCTCGCTGCTTTCCTCTTTTGTAATCCCAAAATGCCGGTTCTTACAATTTGACGCCTAGCCATGCTAGGTGGGTAACCTCACTCTGGCTTCTGCCTTCCACTCAAAGGAGGCCTGACATCCACCAGAAAATATCGGAATCCCTTATGTCATAATGTAGGTTCAAAGATACGTAAGATTGTCGAACATCTCAGGAATTACAACGTGCCTGTTATGAATGTGTTTTTATTATACAATACTCTCTTCTGTTTTTCAATCCTATATTTTTTACTTTCCAGGAAATTCTGCCCGGAAAGCTTCCGGTCAGAAAAGTCTTTAAATCTTTGGTCCATACACTATAGTATACGCAGTCCGCTGATTTTTAGACATGTAGATTTTCAGGGCCAAATCCCATGGGAAGCAGCTCTTTCAGGGTGAATTCCTTATATTCTTCTTCTGACCTGGCCAGGATAATCCTGAAAGAATCCGGGTCACAGAATTCTCTCATCACCTGGCGGCATACTCCGCATGGAGGACAGTAATCCGCGATCACGCCATCCTGACCGCCGCAGATAACAATGGCGTCAAAATTTCTCTGTCCTTCATTGACTGCCCTGATAAAAGCGCTTCTCTCCGCACAGACCGTGGGAGTATAGGCGGCATTTTCGATGTTGATCCCCGTGTAGACCATACCGTCGCTGCACAGAAGCGCTGCCGCCACATGAAAATGAGAATAGGGTACGTAAGCCCTGGGCAGTACTTCAATAGCTGCCCGAATCAGAGTCCGTCTGTCCATATTATCTTCTGCGTCTGCAGATTTTCCCGCATCCGCGCCTCCCTTTCTTTTTAATTTTCTATCTCCAGAAGCTGATAAACCTGATATTCCTTTTCGTGAACGTAGCCCAGCTTCAGGGCCAGTTCCGCAGACTGCTGGTTTGTGGCCTCCCAGTTAGGGGTGATATCTTTTTCCAGACATTCCAGGACAAAAGCTGCGCTGCATGCCAGGGCAAGCCCCTGTCTCCTGTACTCTTTCCTTGTCTTTACCTGAACCTTCATCATACCTTCGCTGGCTCCGTATGCCAGGCAGCCTGCCGCCAGACGGTGTCCTTTCATGGCGCCGTAGCCGAAACCATGGGTCTGGAAATGTTTATTATCTTCAAAGCTGGCACAGAGATCCTGACTCCACTCTTCTTTCAGGGCCAGGCGGTAAAGCCGCTCGTCGATCCGCCGAATGCGCATCCCCTGCGGAATGGATTTTACATAGGAATTCAGAAGCTCTCTGTCAAATCCGCCGGATTCCTGCCTGAGAGCATACCGGACTACCGTCCGCAGCTGCCCGGCGAATTCGTCTTCCAGCCACTGTCTCCACTGATCGTTCTGAGGATACAGACAGCATCCGGAGGAGCAGCGATAGATCTGGGCCTTCAGATCCAGAGCTCCTGCTCCTTTAGGCGGAAGACCCAGAAGATAGGCGAAATCTCCGGCAACGATCAGGCAGAAAGAAGCGTTCTCCAGACCAGGCACCCACACATGTCCCATGGTCCCTTCCATCGCTCCCCGGACCAGTACCTCGCTGCTGCTTTCACACACGGCCCTGATGCTCTGACGTTTGGCTCTTCCCAATTCAACCATCATAACACTTCCCTCCTGACTTGGCATAATTCTGGCTAGTAACAGTGTACCACAGATTTAAAAAGAATTCCATCTTTTTTGAAGACAACCGACGGGATGCAGCGTTATGATAAGTAAGTGAGGAGGTGAGCGGGATTAACGGAGATACGCAACTGGAATACTGGATCGACCGGTATCAGAATCTGATTTTTTCCATCTGTTTCCAGCTGACCAAAGACTATTTTGATGCCCAGGATCTGACTCAGGAAACCTTCCTCTCTGCCTATAAAAACATGTCCGGCTTCGACGGCAGGAACGAAAGAGCGTGGCTCTGCAAGATCGCTTCCCGCAAATGTCTGGACTATCTGAAGCATTCCGGAAGAAAGCAGATTCCCTCCGACGATCAGTTTTTGATCATCTGTTCACCGGCAGAATCCTCTCCGGAACAGGATCTTATGGAAAAGGCCCTGAGACAGGAGCTTTATGACTGCTGTATGAAACTGAAGGAACCTTATCGGCAGACTGCTCTGGATTACTTTTATCATGAGATGGATGCAGGGGAGATCGCGGCCAGAACCGGAAAAAATCTGAAAACAGTCCAGACCTGGATTTACCGGGCCAGGGCCATGATGCGCAGGCTTTACAGAAAGGAGGATTTATATGACAGATAATAATTCCAACCATTTGTTTTCTCTGGAGGCTATGGCCTCCGATGAGCTGGAAGCCGGGAGATTTGCGGATGCTCTGGAAGCACAGGGGCTTCTGAGAGCTCCTAAAGACCTGAAGACTTCCATTCTGGACAGAAGCCGTCACATGGATGTGCAGCTGGCCGCAGCGACAAACAGGTTTTCCCGGAAAGCCGAGCTGTTTTTTTACGGACTGAAAGTCGGTTTTGCGGTGGTCTGTTCTCTGACCGCCATTGCGGCCATACCTTATGTTCGGGAAAGCCGCGGCTCTTTCTCCCGGAAGCATGCCCCTGTCTATATAGAAGCATACGAAAAAATACAGGAATGGAACGGAAAAATCCACAATTTTTCTCAATCATTTTTAAATCTGGAGGTGCCTTTCTATGATTAATAAAAAAAACAGACTATTTACATTCTTCTTTTCCCTGATCCCGGGAGCCGGGGAGATGTATCTGGGATTTTATAAATCCGGCGCCAGCATTATGCTGCTGTTCGGGCTGGGGCTTGCCCTCTTCGGTTCTCTGTTCCCTCCGTTTTTGTATCTGCTTCCGGTCCTCTGGTTTTACAGTTTTTTCCATACTCACAATTTAAATGGTATGTCTGACGAGGAATTCTATGGCATGGAGGATGACTATCTCTTTCATATGACGCCGGAGGAGCTGAAAATCATGCTCCTGAAGTACCACAGGCCTCTTGCGTGTCTGATGATCCTCACAGGTCTCAGCATCATCTGGAGATATCTGGGGCATGGCTTCCGGTATCTGTCAAAGCTTCTGGGAGTCTCATCCCTGATCTTCTCTCTGACCAGATACTGGATAGAAGCGATTCCCCAGTTCGCCGCTGCCCTGCTGATCATCTGGGCGGGCTGGAAACTATTTCAGTGGAAAAGGGATTCTCTGGAGATTCCCGGAAAACAGGAAGACTGAAAACAGGGCCGGGCTTTTTTCCGCAGCCCGGCCCTGTTCTTATAGGGATGGTTCAATTGGCTTTTCTGTTGATAAACTCTGTTCTCATCTTGGAATATACAAATTTCTGACTTCCGTACAGACCGTAATATCCTGACAGAGTAAAGCTGACCGCCACGACGACTGCAAAATAGGGCATGGCCTCGAATCCGCACATCTCAAAGGCGATCAGCAGACTGGATATGGGACAGTTGGTCACGCCTGCAAACAATGCCACCATGCCGCATGCCGCGCACAGGGAGGGCGAGAAGCCGAACAGAGTTCCCACAATGCATCCGAAGGTTGCCCCTACGCACAGGGTAGGCACAATCTCACCGCCTTTGTAGCCGGCTCCCAAAGTCACTGCCGTGAACAGTATCTTGAGGAGGAAGGCCTCATATCGCACCCTGCCCTCCAGAGCCTCCTCAATAAGGCCCATGCTGCTTCCGTTATAGGCACGGGTCCCTGTCACCAGAGTCAGCAGGATCAGGAGGGCTGATGCGGCCAGGATCCGCACAAAGGGATTTTTAAAAAATCTCCGGTACAGATGTTCCGCCTGATGAAGCACCAGACAGAAGCCGATACTCAGCACCGCGCACAGGATTCCCAGACAGACCGTGATCACCGCCGGGATGACTCCGAATTCCGGTATTTCCGCAATCGTGAAATGCTCTCCGGAAAGACCCATGAGGCCGGACACTCCGGCTCCGATAAAGGAGGCAAAGATACAGGGAACCAGGGCGGCATAGTACATGACTCCGATACTGATTACTTCCATAGAAAAGATACCGGCTGCCAGAGGGGTGCCGAAAAGTGCTCCGAAACAGGCGCTCATACCGCACATGACTGCCACTTTTCCATCCCGTTCATCCAGACGGAGTACCTTCCCCATAAGAGTTCCCAGGCTGCCGCCCAGCTGGAGGGCGGCGCCTTCTCTTCCGGCAGACCCGCCGGTCAGATGTGTCAGCACGGTACTGACGAAGATCAGAGGGCCTGTGGTCATGGAGATTTTCTGGTCGGAGGATATGGCCTCCAGTACCATGTTGGTTCCTTTATTTTTCTCCTGTCCGGCGATCCGGTACAGGAATACGATCACGAGTCCTGATACCGGGAGAAGATACAGAAGCCAGGTATACTTCTGAAAATTTCCTGCCGCCAGCCGGATGGCATGACCGAAGATGCCCCCGACGGCTCCTCCCAGAACACCGGTGATACCGGAGATAAATGCCCATTTTATAAAATAATCCACCTGGGCACCGAATGGTACTTTGATCTTTAACTGTTTCATCTTTTTCTTTTGTCCCCCAGTATCCGTCTACTCCGTATATGTTCCGGAAGCCTTTACCAGCTTGGGCCGGTATCCCTCTTCATTGAGAGCCTTCACGATGGCATTCTTGTGTTCTGTTCCGAAGGCCTCGATGGTGATCCGCAGCTCCACGGCCGCATTCCGGTTGATGCTGATAAACTGGTTGTGCTCCAGCTTGATCACATTGCCTTTCTGTTCTGCCAGAAGAGTGGAAATTTTGGCCAGTTCTCCCGGTTTATCGGGAAGCAGCACGGACACGGTAAATACCCGGTCCCTCTGTACCAGACCATGCTGTACCACAGAGGCCATGGTGATCACATCCATATTGCCGCCGCTTAACACGGAAACGATCTTTTTCTTTTCCACGTTCAGATGCTTTAAGGCCGCTACTGTCAGAAGTCCGGAATTCTCCACGATCATCTTGTGGTTCTCCACCATATCCAGGAAGGTTACGATCAACTCGCTGTCCTCTACAGTGATGATGTCGTCTACATTTTCCTGGATATAGGGGAAGATCAGGTCTCCGGGGCATATGACCGCCGTGCCGTCTGCGATGGTATCCGCGCTTTTCAGGGCTGTCACATGGCCGGCTTTCAGAGACTCCTGCATACAGTTGGCTCCCGCCGGTTCCACGCCGATGACTTTGATCTTCGGGTTGAGAAGCTTGGCCAGAGTGGAGATTCCGGCACACAGACCGCCTCCTCCCACGGGAACCAGGATATAATCCACAGTGGGAAGTTCCTTGATGATCTCCATGGCAATGGTCCCCTGTCCTGTGGCTACGGCCAGATCGTTGAAGGGATGGACAAAGGTCATGTTCTTTTCCCGTGCCATCTGGTATGCAAATTCACAGCATTCGTCAAAATCATTGCCTTCCAGGATCACTTCTGCCCCGTAATTCCTGGTTCGGTTCACCTTGATAAGGGGGGTGGTGGTAGGCATGACGACCGTTGCCGGGATCCCTGCCAGCTTGGCGGCATAGGCCACTCCCTGTGCATGATTTCCTGCCGAGGCCGTGATCAGGCCGTGTTCTTTTTCCTCCGCAGACAGAGTACTGATCTTGTAGTATGCCCCTCTCAGCTTGTAGGCGCCTGTATACTGCATGTTCTCCGGTTTAAAATACACCTTATTGCCTGTCTGCTCGGAGAAATATTCGCTGTATACCAGCTTCGTCTCCTGGGTCACTTTCCCTACTACTTCTGAAGCCTCTTCAAAACTTTCTAATGTCATCATCTCTCGTCCTCTCCTTTTCCTTTTATGTTAAACAGTGCATTGATAAATTCTTCTGCACGAAACTTCTGCAGGTCGTCGATCTGCTCCCCGATACCGATGTATTTTACAGGAAGCCCCAGCTCAGACTGGATAGCCACGGCGATGCCTCCCTTGGCTGTACCGTCCAGCTTGGTCAGGATAATGCCGGTTATATCGGCAACCTCCATAAACTGTCTGGCCTGGGAGAGTGCGTTCTGGCCCGTGGTTCCGTCCAGCACTACCAGGGTCTCCCGGTATGCCTCCGGATATTCCTTGTCAATGATCCGGTTGATCTTTTTCAGCTCTTCCATAAGATTTTTCTTATTGTGAAGCCGGCCTGCAGTGTCGCAGATCAGCACATCCGCATCTCTGGACCTGGCTGCGGCTATGGCATCATAGATGACTGCAGCAGGGTCGGAACCCTCCTGCTGTGCGATGATCTCCACTCCTGCCCTGTGGGACCACTCGGTCAGCTGTTCGATGGCAGCCGCCCGGAAAGTGTCCGCCGCGGCCATGATCACCTTTTTCCCGCTGTCCTTCAGCTGTCCCGCCAGTTTGCCCACGGATGTGGTCTTGCCTACTCCGTTGACGCCGATAACCAGGATCACCGATTTGCGGTTTTCGAACTCATAGGCGTTTTCTCCCAGATCCATCTGCTGCTTCATGGTCTCCATGAGGATCGCCTTGCATTCCGACGGCTCTTTGATATGCTGTTCTTTGACCCTGGCTTTAAGATTCTCCACGATGGACATGGTGGTCTGAATCCCCAGGTCGCCCATGATCAGGATCTCCTCGATCTCCTCATAAAAATCATCATCAATGGCAGAGAATCC
>Ga0137306_101384_pt1 | contig 25080 bp, 20 predicted proteins | sample Inofroosms_March_FD_97187 | JGI IMG/M metagenome (GOLD analysis project Ga0137306, IMG submission 97187) | Mouse cecal microbial communities from Vienna, Austria - N-Acetylneuraminic and N-Acetylglucosamine D2O microcosms_March | ecosystem: Host-associated > Mammals > Digestive system > Large...
GCCGGGCGCTGCGGCAGTGCTTCAGCAGCTTACCAGACTGAATTCCGTATGTATGCCTATGCGTTACCTCTGGGTATTTGTGGCTTATCTTGCACTTCGTAAGGCGTATGACAGGATACCTGCAGAGTACCGTTTCGTAAAAAATCAAAAAATTGCCTTCTTTTTTGGCGGATGGTGCTTTTTTGTAACGGCTGCATGTTGTATTATGGGGATGTATAGTAAAGAGCCTCTTACGCTGGCGCTGAATGTGATCACGCCGATCGTGCTGACAGCTCTGGGACTGATCATGCCGAAGCTTGCGCAGCGGGAGAGAGCAGGAAAATAAAGGGCGGCCTGTGTAAACAGGAACAAAGTAAAACAGTCAGGAGGAATTTACCGTGGATATGAAGACGATATCGGAGCTTGCCTCATTTATCAAGAGTGCGCCCACGGCGTTTCACGCAGTGGAGAAGATCAGCGATATACTAAGGGAGGACGGCTTTGAGGAGTTAAAGGAGCAAAAGAAGTGGAGCCTTGAGCCGGGGAAGGGCTATTATATTACCAGGAATCATTCCAGTATCATTGCCTTTAAGGCAGGAGGGGATCTTTCGGACTACAGCTTTCAGGTGACGGCGTCCCACAGTGATTCGCCGGGATTCAAGCTCAAGGAAAATGCGGAGCTTGAGATAAAGAAAAAATATACGGTATTGAATACGGAAGGGTATGGTGGTATGATTTGTTCAACCTGGTTTGACCGTCCCCTTTCCGTGGCAGGAAGAGTGATCCTGAGGACAGACGCAGGTCTTGAGACAAGGCTTGTTGACCTTGACAGAGATCTTCTGATGATCCCGAGCCTTGCGATCCACATGGACCGTACAGTCAATGACGGGCGGAAGTATAACAAGCAGGTGGATATGCTCACCTTATTTTCCGGGGAGGAAAAGGCGCCGGGCGCGGTAAAAGCTCTGGTGGCAGAGGAGCTTAACGTCACGGCAGAAGAGATCTACGGTATGGATCTGTTCCTTTATAACCGTATGGCTCCGGCGGTGTGGGGGAGTGATAATGAATTCTTTTCCTGCCCGCAGCTTGACGACCTGGAGTGTGCGTTCGCTTCATTAAAGGGCTTCCTGACCGGCAGCAATGAGAAAAATGTGAATGTATTCGCCTGCTTTGACAATGAAGAGGTGGGTTCCGGCACGAAGCAGGGCGCAGCTTCTACTTTCCTTTTTGATGTACTCTGGCGGATCAACCGGGCGCTTAAGAAGGATGAGGAGGACTTTTACCGGGCGGTGGCAGGAAGCTTTATGCTAAGCTGTGACAATGCCCATGCGGTGCATCCGAATTATAAGGAAAAGACGGATATCTCCAACTGCGTCTATATGAACGAAGGGATTGTAGTGAAGTCCCATGCCGGGCAGAAGTATACCAGCGACGCGCTGAGTATCGCAGTGATGAAGGCAATCTGCGAAAAGGCGGGTGTGCCGCTGCAATTTTTCGCCAACCGTTCTGACGAGGCGGGCGGAAGCACTCTCGGGAACATCGCCATGTCCCAGGTGTCGATGAATGCGGTGGATATCGGGCTGCCACAGCTTGCCATGCATTCCGCTTATGAGACATGCGGGGTGAAGGATGCGCTGTACCTGATCCGGGCTGTGGAGTGCTTCTATAACAGCCATATCAATGCGGCAGGAGACGGGACATTTGTGATAGAATAAGATGACACGAAGAGCCGAAAGGTCATGTGATTTCATGCCTGCATGAATCAGCATGGCCTTGAAGCCTGTAAAATATGAAAAAGTGGGGGACAGTGTGAAGATGAAAAAGATACTTATGATCGGGACAGGCGGTACCATCGCCTCCAAAGAAACGGAAGACGGCCTGACTCCGGGGCTTACGCCGGAGGATATCTTATATTACATACCGGATGTGAAGAGTATCTGCGATGTGGAGACTATCCAGGTGTGCAATCTGGACAGTACTGATGTAAAGCCGGAGCATTGGCAGCTGATCGTGAAGACGATAGAGCGGAATTATTACAGCTATGACGGATTTGTCATCTGCCACGGCACGGACACTCTGGCGTATACAGCCTGTGCACTGTCCTATATGATACAGAATTCCAACAAACCGGTCGTGATCACCGGCGCCCAGAAGCCCATCAGCCATGACGTGACGGATGCCAGGACCAACCTTCTTGACAGCTTTATCTATGCGGCGGACAGACAGTCCCAGGGTGTGAACATCGTATTTGACGGCAAGGTGATCGCGGGGACACGGGCGAAAAAGGAGATGTCAAAGAGCTACAATGCATTTTCCAGCATCAATTTCCCTTATCATGCGGTTATCAGGGACAGGCGGCTGATCCGCTATATCCCGGAGATGCCTTATAAGGAGCGGGTGCAGTTTTACTATAATATGAAGGACAGCGTGTGCGTACTGAAGCTGATCCCAGGGCTTAAGCCGGACATTCTCTACTATCTGTTTGAAAATTTTGACTGTATCGTGGTGGAAAGCTTCGGCGTGGGCGGTATGCCAAAGTCCTTAACCGACGTCTTCCGCTCGGAGATGAAAAAATGGGAGCAGGAAGGAAAGCATGTGGTAGTGACGACGCAGGTAGTCAATGAAGGCAGTGACATGATGGTATATGCGGTCGGCAAGACGATTAAAAAGGAGTTCAATCTGATGGAGGCGTATGACATGACCACAGAGGCGGTCATCACAAAGCTGATGTGGCTCATGGGCATGGAAGGGCTGACGAAGAAAGAATTCAGGGATCTTTTCTATCAGCAGATCAATTATGATATACTGTTTGCAGAGTAGCAGACAGGCAGCGTTTGCCTGATAAGACGATCAGGTATTGCGGCTGTCCATCGGAGAGTGGAGATGAGCATTTGGAAATACCAGTATTTTGTGGATGTCATTGATCTTAAGAGTTTTACGAAAGCAGGAAAGAAGAATTTTGTGTCTCAGACTGCCATAAGCCAGCAGATTTCCCAGCTAGAGAAAAGCATCGGCGGTAAGCTCGTTAACCGGGGGAATGGAGAGATTACGCCGACACAGCTTGGGAAGCTTGTTTACAGAAGGGCGGCAGAGATGATAAGGCTTGATGAGCAGATGTTCAGGGAGATTGAGGAGATGAAGGATGCCGCTGTTCTTCGGGTAGGCATTGACAGCTCTGTCAACAAATCATTTTGGGGAATGATGCAGAGCATTCTGGATGATCATTATAAAGAAGAGGATTTTCGGTTCAGCAGGCTGGATTATACAACGGGTTCCATGATGCTGGATAAAAATGATCTGGATATCTATGTCGGTTACGGGCTGCATACCAGAAGCAGGGGCCTGAATATTGGGGAGATCCTGCTGTGCAGGAACCGGCTGGGCGTGTTTACCGGAGATAACTGGTTCAGGGGAGAGGAGAAGAGTATTGATTTTGAAGACCTTCGCGGGCATCCGGTATATGCGTCGGCGGCTTATCCGTGCAGCACGCAGATTCTGGATTCGGCGTGTGTGCCTGGCTTTGCCAGAGAGGTAAAGATGACGGGGAATCTGGAGACTCTGGCGCTGAAGGTGGAGATGAACAATGGCTATACTTTTGCGGACAGCCGGTACTTTTCTTTCTGTACGGGGAGGATGTACCTGGTGGATGGACTTATGGAGATGTGCAGCCTGAGGCTGTATTATCGGACGGACTGTGCGGAGAAAGAAGGGCTTTTGCGGGACTTTATGGAGAAAGTGAAGGAAGTACAGCGTTTGTAATTAACGATAGACAAATGTACGTTGATGTTGCTATACTGGTATAGGGAAATCAGACGAGACAGAGAGGTTAAGTTATGGCAATATATTATCGTACATTACGGGAAAATGTGGTGGAGGCGATCCGCGATAAAATCATTAATCAGGAGTTAAAGCCCGGCGAGAGGATCGTGGAGATGGATCTTGCAGAAGAGTTTAAGACAAGCCGGGGACCTGTCCGCGAGGCGCTCAGGCAGCTTGAGCATGAGGGATTGATCGAGTACACCCGGAACGTGGGCTGTACCGTCAAGAACCCAAGTCTTCAGGAATCCTTCGAGATCTACCTGGTAAGGGTGAATTACGAGATTCTTGCGGTCAAATACATGGGCGGGAAGATTCCGACAGAGACGATCGCGAATCTGGAAAAGGTGCTGGAGAAGATGGCGGCGCTCGACGCGGAGCATTATGCGCAGGTCTATCTGAATGACAATGAATTTCACGGCGAGCTTGTGAAGATGACGGGATTAAATTATCTCTATAAGCTGTGGAGTGAGCTTAGCTACGGGAATGTGGTTACCGGATATAATAATGTGCTGGATAAAGAACGTGTGGTAAGACGTCAGTACAGGGTACATAAGGAGATCGTAGATGCCTGCCGGACAAGGGACAGCCAGAAGATATGCAAGGTTGTTTCAGACCATTATATGCGGACAATCACAAGGCTGATGAAGGAGCAGGGAGTGGCAGAGGATGAAGTGCCGTTTCCCAGGGATTTTCTTCTTTAAAATCAGCAGATCCACGCAGGGCCACGTATTATGCCCTGATATATAGATTAAGAATATAGTAAGAGTCTGCAGGCGCAGGCTCTTATCGCGTGTGGAGAGAATGAAAATGAAAATAGGACAAGAACAAATAGCAAAAATAGGAAAAGAATACGGAATCTTAACTCTTGCAACCATAGGGACTATCGTGGAGAATTATCTGTTTAAGTTCCCCAATCATTTTACCTTCGGGGGAGTGACAGGTATCGCGGTACTGTTGAGCGGCGTGTTTGGAGGAACGCCGAATACTTATGCGTTTGTGATCAACATCCTGCTGTTCGGCCTGGGATTTCTCGTGCTGGGAAAGGGCTTTGGCATAAAGTCGATCTATGTCACTCTTCTTTTCAGCGTGGGGCTGGAGGCTGTCCAGTATATTTACCCGGTCACAGAGCCTGTTACGACGCAGCCGGTGCTGGACTGGATCTTCGCATTCGTCATAACGGCGGTAAGCTCGGCGGTGATCTTTAACTTAGGGGCATCCAGCGGCGGCACGGACATCATCGCCCTGATCCTTAAGAAATACACGAAGATAAAGATCGGGAAGGCTCTGATGATCGTGGATTTTGTGGTAGTCGTATCTTCATTTTTCATCTATGGAGCGACCGTCGGCTGCTTTTCACTGGCGGGTTATCTGGCAAAAGCATTTTTCGTGGACAGCGTCATCGAGAGCCTGAACTCTTATAAATATTTTACGATCATCTCGGAGGATTCGGCGGAGATCTGCGAATTTATCCAGGATAAGCTTAATCATTCGGCGACGATCTATACGGCGGAGGGCGCTTATGCCCACAAGAAAAAAGTAGTGATCATGACAGTAGTGAACCGCAATCAGGCCATGAGGCTCAGGAACTTTGTACGGGCGACACAGCCGGATGCATTTATGATGATCACCAACAGCAGCGAGATCATCGGGAACGGATTCCAGAGGTTTGAATAAACAGTAAAAGTCTATAAGAAATTCTTATATCGATTCTCTTTTTTACCTAAAATGGTGCAATCAATATTGTAAATTGTTAACAATAGACAAATTGTAAAAATGTTTATATGATTAATATAACAATTTTTGTCGGTTGTTACGATAAAAGGGAGAGGAGAAAAAGAATGGGAGAAACTCAAGTAAAACAAAAACACCCAAAAGGATTCTATGCCTGCTGTATTACGTTCACCTTTGAGAGGCTGGCATTCTATGGGGCAAAACCGTTGCTGCTGCTATTTCTGATCACTGCAGCAGCAGAGGGAGGATTAGGGGTTGAAAGGACGGACGCGGCGGTTATGGCGGCTAATCTGACTGCCTACACTTATATGGCACCGCTGATCGGAGGAGTGATATGCGACCGCTGGCTTGGGGCGAGATATGCGATTACGCTGGGATACGTGATCATGGCGGCCGGATATGTCGTCGGTTACCGGGCGCAGGGGCCTTCGGGGGTCAATGCGATGATTATCCTGGTTTCCATCGGGACAGGTTTCTTTAAAGGGAACTTGAACGCGCTGATCGGACGTCAGTATAAGAGCAAGGAGCTTTTGGACGCAGCGTTTTCCATCCAGTACTCGTATGTGAATATTGGCGCGTTCGTCGGCTCGCTGCTCACCGGATATCTGTACCTGCACTTATTCAAGAAGGGAGAAGTGCTTGGCTTCAGGCAGTGTCTTCTGATGGCGGCCCTGTGGTGCATCATTGGTATGGTGTGGTTCGTGCTGAACTGGAGAAATCTCCAGGGACAGGGCATCAGGCCCTTTAAGTATCTGACGGATGAGAAGGGCAAGGTTATCGGTTCTACCGAAGAGGATAAGGGAGATGCTAAGAAGGAGCAGCCGCTTACGAAGCTGGAGAAGAACCGTGTGCTTGCTATCGTGCTTGTATCCGCATTCTCCGTGCTGTTCTGGCTGTTCTACTATCAGCAGGATCTGGCGCTGGTCATCTACATGACGGATTACGTAAAGATGTCCGTCGGTTCCTTTGAGATCCCGCCGTCATGGATCACGACGACGTGGAACGGCCTGCTCTGCGTAGCCCTCGGAGGAGTGATGGCTGCAATCTGGAAGAAGCTGGCGGCGCGCCCACAGGGCGATATGAACATGTTTAAAAAAGTAGCGCTCAGTTTCTTATTCGTAGGACTTGCATTCGGAATTATGGTCGCATGTGAATCCTTCCGCGGCATCGGTGCGGATCCGTCGGTAAAGGCAAGCGTGCTATGGCCGTTTTTGTTCTCCACGGTCATCACGGTGGGTGAGATGTGCTTTTCGCCGCTGCGTAACTCATTCGTAAGCAAGTACGCCCCGAAAAAATACGTGTCGCTTTTAATGGGAGTTATCGCGGTATCCACTTTTGGTGCCAATAAGCTGAGCCCGTTCGTACAGGCGTTTATCGAGAAATTCGATGTGTTCCCGGTATTCGTAGGAATATTTGCATTGATGCTGGTATTCGCGGCATTGATCTGGATCGCAAACGGGAAGCTTAACAGTCTGGTTGAGGGAAAAGAATAAGATGGCAATAGAGCCGGAATAGAAAAGAATTATCGAAGAGTTAATGGGGCATTGTGAAAGTATTTCACAGATGCCCCGTATTTTATCAGGCTGACAGCTTCACATACAGCTCGGCCGCTGCAGCTTGATAGTATACAAAAGACAGCACATACACTGCGGTAGATATAAACGGCGCCCAGTTTCCCGGAAGGACCAGACGGAAACGGGATACAAGGAAAATGCTCAGGATTCCCCAGCCTGCAAAAGATAGCTGCATAATTTTAGGAAAATAATCCCCTGAGGATAACAGAAAAACTGCTTATTCCACAGTATTTCCCTGCGCATCCTCCACCGCCATCTTCATAAATTCAGCCATGCTTCTGGTAAAATACTTGTTCTTTTTATACCAGAAATATACATTCCGCTTTGCTGCCGGATCGTCCAGCTTATAATAGATGATATTCGAGTTAGGCTTCTGGCTTCGGACGACGGTATCGCTTACGAAAGAAATACCCATCTCTTTTTCCGTAAGCTGATAAGTCATCAGGAGCTGGTCCAGCTTAAGAGTCACCTGGGGCATCATGCCGGCTCTCTTGCAAATGGCCTCCACCCGTTCTCTCGTGTCATTGTGGGCGCGCAGCACGACGAAAGGATCATTTTCAAAAAGCTTCAGGGAGACGCCGAGAGTTTCTTCCTTGATGTGTACCTGATTTAGGATATCTTCTGCTGTAAGTCCGCAGGCAGCGGCTCCCTTATTGCTCTGGAAAGATGCAGGAACTGCCAGCAGCAGATGTTCTTTCATAAAGAATCGTTTCTCATAGATCTCCGGATCCATGGGGTAGTTGTCTACGATCAGGTCCAGATCTCCGGAAAAGAGCTTTTTCTCAAGCTGGCTGGTGTGCCCTTCCACGACATTCATCTTCACGTTGGGGTAAGTCTTGTGAAACCGGTGTATGGCGTTGGGAAGGACGAAAGCCATGAACAAAAACGTCCCGCCGACGCTCAGCCGCCCCGTGCGCAGCTCATTTAAGTTCCCGACATAGCTTGAGAATTCTTCTTCCATATCCATCATCTTTTCCGTCATCTTAATATATTTTTTCCCGCACTCGGTAAGCTGTATGGGAGTCATGCTGCGGTCGAAAAGCGGCATCCCGATTTTTTTTTCCGTCTTTTTCACCGTCGCACTGAGAGCCGGCTGGGAAATATATAAGTTTTTGGCGGCTTTAGAAAAGCTTCCTTCTTTATAAACCTCGTAGATGTATCTCATATTTGAAAACATGATATCCTCCTTATCAGTATCAGATGATGTCGCAGATTGTCTGGTATTTTGGCATAGGCATCATCGCAGAGTTGTCCTGTATTTAATTTTAATCCAGTTTTTTTTCGCCTGCAAATACATGAAACAAATAATACTTATAAGCTCGTATTTATAGCTGCTGATTATTCTGTAACCAGTAACTATTACCATCCTATAGGAAAACCTGATAAATTGCAATCAGATATCTTTGCAATAACTTGGAGGCTGCCGCTCATTCCCGGATCATTTGCCTGCGGACCTGGCAGTAAATATAAAGTCCGGTGTGGACGGTGACTATAAGTTTTTTCGTATAACTTCTATACAAATATAGGTATTTGTCATATGGCCATATTGTCTCTATAATGAGGGCATCAACAAATGAAGGGGGCATAAATGATGAGAAACAAGCCTGTTAATACACTTTCTAAGCCCGAACTGGAAAAGCAGTTATCCGAGCTTTGCCGCCAATATGAAGACGTGAAGGGGAAGGGCCTGAAGCTGAATATGGCACGCGGCAAGCCGGCGGCGTCCCAGCTTGACCTGAGCATGGATATGCTGCATCTTCCGGCGGATTGTACCCTTGAGGACGGAACGGATGCCAGGAACTACGGAATCCTTGACGGGATCAGCGAATGCAGGAAGCTTTTCGCGGATCTGCTTGGACTTAAGCCGGAGCAGATCATCATCGGCGGGAACGCAAGCCTTAACACGATGTTCGACACCCTCGCATCTGTGTTCCTGTTCGGCACACAGGGGCATAAGCCCTGGAGTCAGCTAAAGTACGAGGGGCATACACCGAAGTTTCTCTGTCCGGTGCCGGGTTATGACAGACATTTTACTATATGCGAAGAGCTAGGTGTAGAGATGATACCGGTTCCGCTTCTTGAGGACGGCCCGGATATGGAGACTATCACTGAGCTTGCAGCAAAGGATGAAGATATCAAAGGAATCTGGTGCGTACCCGTACATTCTAACCCACAGGGCGTATGCTACAGCGACAGGACAGTGAAGGCTCTTGCCGCTATGGAGACAGCTGCTGATGATTTTCGGATCTTCTGGGACAATGCTTATGCGATCCACCATATTTACGAAGAGGTAAATGTTCTCAATATCATCGAGGAATGTGAAAAGGCCGGACATCCTGACCGTCCCTACTACTTCTTTTCTACCTCGAAGATCACCTTCCCGGGCGCGGGCGTTTCCCTGATTTCCTCCAGCGATGCCAATATCAGGGAGTTAAAAGGCCACATGAAAGCGCAGACGATCGGTCATGACAAGCTGAACCAGCTTCGTCACGTGCAGTTCTTTCAAACGCCGGAGAACATCCGCCTGCACATGAAAAAGCTTGCAGATCAGCTTCGCCCAAAGTTCGACATGGTGCTGGGCCGTCTCGACGGGGAGCTTAAGGGAAGCGGACTTTTAACCTGGCACAGCCCGAAGGGCGGATACTTTGTCTCTGTAGATACACTTCCGGGATGCGCCAGACGCACCGTGGAGCTTGCGAAGGAGGCAGGCGTTACCCTGACCGGGGCAGGGGCCACATGGCCTTACGGAAAAGACCCGGAGGATAAAAACATCCGCATCGCGCCGTCCTTCCCGACCATCGGCGAGCTTGAGAAAGCCGTTGACATCTTTATCCTGTGTGTAAGGATAGCAGGAACTGAGAAGCTTTTACAGGGTTAATTTACATAATAATGAAAAATAAAAAGGAGACAGATCATGAGTAAACAGTACAATCCATATGACAACGTATTAAAAGTAGTGAAAAATGCAGCGGATATCCTTGGTTTTTCCGACAGCGATATCGAGGCGATCAAATATCCGGAGCGCGAGCTTCAGGTATCCATCCCGGTGCGCATGGACGACGGCTCCACGCGGGTGTTCCAGGGCTACCGCATCCAGCACTCCACCTCACGGGGACCGGCAAAGGGCGGTATCCGTTTTCATCCGGCGGTAAATTCTGACGAAGTCCGCGCGCTGGCAGCATGGATGACCTTCAAGTGTGCGGTTGTCAATATTCCCTACGGCGGCGGCAAAGGCGGCGTTGTCTGCGATCCTAACGAATTGTCGGAAAATGAGATCCGCGCCATCACCAGACGATTCACGGCGGCGATCGCTCCCCTTATCGGGCCGGAGCAGGATATCCCGGCTCCCGATGTAGGAACAAACGCAAAGGTTATGGGCTGGATGATGGATACATACAGCATGTTAAAGGGACACTGCATCCACGGCGTTGTGACCGGAAAGCCGATCGAGCTTGGCGGGGCGCTGGGAAGAAATGAGGCGACAGGACGCGGCGTTATGTTCACCACAAAGAACATGCTCACAAAAAGAGGTATTGAGATGGCCGGCACTACCGTTGCCATCCAGGGTATGGGTAACGTAGGAAGCATTACGGCAAAGCTGCTTCATCAAGAAGGCATGAAGGTTGTGGCGGTAAGCGATGTGTCCGGCGGAATCTATAAGCCGGAAGGCTTAGACATCCCGGCGATCCTTGAGTTCCTTTCCAAAGACAGGAAGAACCTGTTAAAGGATTATAACGAAGACGGCATTACCCGCATTTCCAACGGGGAGCTTTTAGAGCTTGACGTAAAAGTGCTCGTTCCGGCGGCTCTTGAAAACCAGATCAACGACAGCAACGCAGACAGGATTCGTGCAGAGATCATCATCGAGGCTGCCAACGGGCCAATCACCACAGAGGCCGACTATATCCTGGAGAAAAAGGGAATCACGGTTGTTCCGGATATCCTTGCCAATGCCGGCGGTGTTGTAGTTTCCTACTTTGAGTGGGTACAGAACATCCAGTCCGTAAGCTGGACAGAGGAGTCGGTAAACGCAAAATTAAAAGAGATCATGGATCCTGCATTTGAGGCTGTATGGAGTATTGCCCATGAAAATAACACTACGCTGCGTATGGGCGCTTACCTGATCGCGGTTAAGCGGGTTGTAGACGCAAAGCAGGCAAGGGCGATCTGGCCGTAAGCGTCAGCCATAAGCGGCGGCAGCAAGCCTGGTCCGGACATAGATAACAATACAATTCTGCCATGAACAGGGTAAGGTATACGAAACGGTATACCTTGCCCATTTTCTGTTAAATGCATGACACAGCCGTTAAAAAAACTACTTTTGCCGAAAACCTTACAAATTATATTTATAATGCTATAATATTTTTACTTATATAAATTATAAATATTTGTATTGGGGAAAATCTGACGAAAGAAGGTATGATAAGAATGAGCAGACTAGAGCTTGATTCGCCGAAAAAAGCCCGTATTGTCATGGAAGAGCTTTACAAGGATTTAGAGCGAAGAATTGAATCAAGTCCTCCGGGACTTTGCCCGGTTGATATGTCACGTGCTTTCCTGGAGTTGTGCCACGCCCAGACCTGCGGGAAATGCGTACCGTGCCGTATCGGGCTTGGACAGCTTAACCATTTTATCAAAGACGTGCTTGACGGTAAGGCGACTATGGAGACATTGGAGGTTATGGAGCAGACCGCCCTTTCTATTATGGAATCCGCAGACTGCGCCATCGGTTACGAGGCGGCCAATATGGTATATAAGGGGCTTATCGGATACCGGGACGACTATATTGAGCATATCGAGCATGGGCGGTGCACCTGTACATATAACCAGCCTGTACCGTGCGTATCTTTATGTCCGGCACATGTGGATATACCGGGATATGTAGCGCTGGTAGGCGAGGGACGCTATGCGGATGCCATAAGGCTCATCCGCAAGGACAATCCGTTCCCGACGACCTGCGGCTTTATCTGTGAGCATCCCTGCGAGGCAAGGTGCCGCAGGAACATGATGGACGATGCGGTCAATATCCGGGGACTTAAGCGGGTGGCCGCTGATTTTGCAGGAGAGGTTGATCCGCCGGTATGCGCGCCGTCTACAGGAAAGAGAGTGGCAGTATTAGGCGGAGGCCCGGGAGGCTTAAGCGCTGCGTACTACCTGCAGCTTATGGGCCATCAGACCACCGTTTACGAGATGCTGCCGAAGCTTGGCGGCATGCTCCGTTACGGTATCCCGAACTACCGGCTGCCGAAGGACCGTCTTGAAGACGACGTGAACGCCATCTTAAAGACCGGCGTTGAGGTAAAGCACGGCTTAAAGATCGGGCCGGACATTACCATCCAGCAATTGCAGAAGGATTATGACGCGGTACTGATCACCATCGGCGCCAGCACCGATAAAAAGCTGGGGCTTGAGGGACAGGATGCAGAAGGGATATTCTCCGCGGTTCAGTTCCTTAGAAACGTAGGAAAGAATATTATCATGGACCTTACGGGCAAGGAGGTTGCCGTTATTGGGGGCGGCAACGTGACCATGGATGCGGTGCGTACGGCGAAGCGTCTGGGCGCGAAGAAGGTCAGTGTCGTATATCGGAGAAGAGTAGCGGATATGACTGCGCTGCCGTCGGAGATTGAGGGAGCCATCGCGGAGGGTATCGAGGTGCAGACGCTGAAAGCGCCGTCTTCCCTAGATATTGATGAGAACAATCACGTCAAGGGAATCTATGTGTCTCCGCAGATGATCAGCGCCATTAAGGATGGGCGCGCAAGCATCCGGCCTACAGGCGAAGAGGATATCTATATTCCGTGCGATATCTTAGTCGTTGCCATCGGGCAGAATATTGAGACGAAGCATTTTGAGGATGCTGGAATTCCGGTAAACCGGGGCAAGATTGTCACGAAGAGCAACGGGGCGATCGAAAACCTTCCGGGCGTGTTTGCAGGCGGCGACTGCGCCAGCGGGCCGGCATCTGTAATTAAGGCGATCGCGGCAGCTAAGGTTGCGGCAGCCAACATTGACGAATATCTGGGATACCATCACGAGATTTCCTGTGATGTGGAGATTCCGGAGGCGCGTCTTGACGACCGCACACCATGCGGCAGAGTGAACCTGACCGAGCGCGAGGCATGCGAGCGAGTAAAGGACTGGGACGGCTGCGAGAACTGCATGACCGAGAGGGAGGCAAAGCAGGAGGCAAGCCGGTGCTTACGGTGCGATCACTTTGGATATGGAATCTTTAAAGGAGGCAGAGAAAAATTATGGTAAATCTTACAATTGATGGAAAACAGATATCCGTACAAGAAAACACCACGATCATGGAAGCTGCCGCTCAGAACGGGATTCCGATTCCGAAGCTCTGTTATCTGAAAGGGATCAACGAGATCGCGGCCTGTCGTGTGTGCGTAGTTGAATTAGAAGGAAAAGAAAAGTTAATCACATCCTGTAACAATGTGGCTGAGGAAGGCATGGTGATCTTCACCAACAGCCCGAAGGTAAGAAGGCACAGGAGGAATACGGTAGAGCTTATCCTGTCGCAGCATGACTGCCTGTGCGTGACATGCCCAAGGAGCGGCAACTGCAGCCTGCAGACCGTGGCCAATGATCTGGATATTCTGGATATTCCGTTTAAACAGGAGTTAGAGCATCAGCCGTGGAATAAGGATTTCCCGCTGATCCGCAATTCCGCGAAATGTATCAAATGTATGCGTTGTATCCAGGTGTGCGACAAGGTACAGGGGCTGCATATCTGGGATCTGGAAGGTACAGGCTCCCGCACGACGGTCAATGTATCCGGCCACAAAACTATCGGAGAATCCGCCTGTTCCCTGTGCGGCCAGTGCATTACCCACTGTCCGGTAGGAGCCCTTACCGAGCGGAGCGACACGGGAAAAGTGTGGAAAGCCATCGCAGACCCGGAGAAGATCGTGGTTGCGCAGGTAGCTCCGGCGGTGCGCGCGGCGTGGGGCGAGCAGCTTGGGCTTGCGCCGGAGGATGCGACCATCGGAAAGATCTTAGACTCCCTGAAACGGATGGGTGTGGATTATGTATTCGACACCTGTTTTTCAGCGGACCTTACGATCATGGAGGAGGGGACGGAGTTCGTCAAAAGATTTACCTCCGGCGAGCTGAAGGAGCGTCCCATGTTTACCTCCTGCTGTCCGGGATGGGTGAGATTTATCAAGTCCCAGTTCCCGCATCTGGTGAAATATCTGTCCTCCGCAAAGTCGCCGCAGCAGATGTTCGGCGCGGTGATGAAGACTTATTTTGCGCAGAAGCTTGGCGTAAGCCCGGAGAAGATCTATACCGTCTCCGTTATGCCCTGTGTGGCGAAGAAGGCAGAGCGTGAGATGGAGCTTTTCTATGAGGAGTACGCAGGACATGATATCGACGCAGTTGTTACAACAAGAGAGCTTGTGCGGATGATCCGTTCCGCCCATATCAGCCCAGATACCCTTAAGGATATCGAGAGCGACCGGCCAATGCAGGAAGGAACCGGCGCCGGTGTGATCTTCGGGGCGACCGGCGGAGTTATGGAGGCGGCTCTTAGAAGCGCATACTTCCTCATCAAGGGTGAGAACCCTCCGGCGGATGCCTTCAAGGCAGTCCGCGCCCAGGGCTTCAATGAGAATAACGGCGTTCAGGAGGCGGCCTTCTCGGTGGATGATATCCAGGTGAGAACAGCGGTAGTCAGCGGACTTGGCAATACAAGAGCGCTCCTGAATAAGATAGAAAAGGGAGAGGCCCAGTATGATTTCGTAGAAGTCATGGCATGTCCGGGTGGCTGCGTAGGCGGCGGCGGACAGCCGATCCATGACGGCGAAGAGCTTGCCTTTGAGAGAGGTAAGAATCTGTACTATCTGGACGAGCACGCGAACCTCCGCTACTCCCATGAGAACCCGGATATTGACCTGCTTTATAAGGAATTTTTCGGCGAGCCTAACGGACATAAGGCGCATATGCTGTTACATAGCGATCATCTTGATGATCTGGCGAATGGAAGGTAAAGTTTAGTCCTGACTTTCCTAATTTAGAACTTAAAAATCGCTGTATCATGTGGTTTCACTAAGATACAGCGATTTTTAACTTTATAGAATATTATCAATTTTATCTGTGTTCCAGGCTGTTATTCTCGATACAGTTTCTCGCCCGTTTTAAATCTATCAACAGATTTTTAAAATTACGGTTTACCGTGATTGCCGGCGCAGCAATACTTAATGTCGCCTTTAGTTCGCCATATGAGTTAAAGATAGGAACGGCAATGCAGTTTATTCCCATATCAATTCCCTCAAATTCCGTTGCATATTCCTGGGAATATACTTGTTTGATCATCTGTTCAAATTTGTCCTGAACGGTGCTCGTATTTGGGGTCAGCTCTGGAGACTTCTTGCTCGTTATGGTGAGTTTTCTTTTCAGGCTGCTGTTGTCTAATCATTCCTGTCCGGCTATTTGCAGGCATAGCAGCCAGTTATACTTGCCAATACAGAAGATGATATTTCCAAAATCTCTACCCCCCATGGCTTCAAAGTCAATGTATCTCCATGACGTATTATCCTTCCCTCCGACAGGAGAAGATGCGCGTCGCTTCCCTCGTAAGAAACAGTCTGCTTCTTTCCGGAATAATTCAGGTAATAGATGATCTCCTTCCTATCATCATTAAATCCCCGTTTTACGATGATCGGGAATCTGCACCGGGTTTTCAGTAAAGGCTGGCACACAGCGGGTGATGGTTCAGCGACGGAGCATCTGTCTGCCAGAATATCTGCCGGAACATCTGCAGCCGCATCGGCTCTGACAGCGATATAACCAGTCAGCTCATCAATAGCCGCCTCATCATCAAAATAGCATCCGATATAATATGCCCTGCCGGACTGATAGGCATGCTCTGTGACAGCAGAGTATCTGCCCCACGCATCGTGGCGGTATGCGGCGAGGGAAGCGGCGCCGTCAGTTGTGACAAGCTCCAGCCATTCACGGACAGGGACATTTTCCCTCTCAGAACCGAAATGACAGTCTATCCCGACATTTTGCGGGATGGTGAACTGGTCGTAGTGGATCCCTAAGCACTCCGCCAGGATATGCGGCTGGGTGTCATGATAGATCTTCATGTGTCCGTCTGAAAATGCACTGCGGAAGGTGACGATGAGATGGCCGCCTTCTGCCGTATATTTTTTCAGGGCAGTAAGGGTGTCTTCGTCCGCGGAGTACAGGCAGGGGACAAAGACCATACGGTACGCATTAAGGTGCATATTCTGGGGATGAATGATGTCGTACTCGATGTTATTGCGGTGAAGGGAGTCGGCAATCCAGCGGAAGATGGTGTTATAGCTCTGCTCCTTTAAGTTTCCGGTGGGGAACTGGGAGAGGCCGGATAGGGATTCGTGGCTTACGAGGATTGCGGTATGGTTTGATTTCCGAAGGTTTTTAAGCTTATCCCCGATTTTTTTTAGCTCTGTACCGAACTGCGATGCCTCCCGGTAGGTTTCATTTTCGGAAAAATCATGGGAGAGTACGCCCTTCCAGTAGCTTTCAAAGGAATTGTGTATGGAGTGCCAGTGCCAGTACATCACGCTGTTTGCGCCGTTTGCTAAATGGCTGTAGGCGCAGAGACGCAGCTGTCCCGGATAGGGGAGCCACTGTGGGTTTCCCTGGGCCTGGGTTTCCAGGATCAGATAGTTGTCGCGCTTCAGTGCGCGGGCGATATTTCCGCAGGCGGTGATCTCTGCGCCTGTCAGATTATCTTGGGAAGGATGGTAGATGTCTGCTCCAGCTGCATCCATGGACGGGGAAGAGGCGAAAGGATCAGCGTCCGGCTGGATGCCGAAGGAGTGCCCGATCCACGCGAAGTCAAAGTTGTGGGTGATAAACTGGCCGGGCTTTCGGTATTCCTTGATGATACGTGACTGGAAATGGTGGAAATCCGCAACGAGCTTCCGCTGAAATCTGGCGTATTCTGCCGCGAGACTGCCGTTGATGGTGCCCCTTACGTCGGGGAAATCCGCCCAGTCGTCGATGCGGTTTGACCAGTAGTCAAGTCCGAATTCGTGGTTAAATTCTCTGATGTCCGGGAACTGTTCCTTCAGGTAATCGACGAACATCGCCTGGACTCTGAGACCGGCAGTGTGGTAGTGGTGGGTCTCGTTGTCGATCTGGTAACCGATGACGTTAGGGTGTCCGGATACGTGTTCCATCAGCACCCGGATGATATTCTCGGCATAACTGAGGTAAACGGGGCTTGTCAGATCCATGTTCTGCCTGCGGCCGTAAAGCTCCTGCCCGTTCTCAGTGAGAGCCAGGATATCCGGGGATTTTTTGGCCAGCCATGCGGGGATGGCGTAGGTCGGCGTGCCGATGATGACGCTCAGGCCGAAGCGGCTGGCGGCATCCAGCATGCGGTCGAGATGGGTGAAGTCGTAGACGCCTTCTGAGGGTTCGAGGGTGCTCCAGGTAGATTCCGCGATGCGGATGGTGTTCATCCCGGCATCCTTCATCATCTGGAAATCCCGGTCGATCCGGTCGTAAGGGAGATATTCGTCATAGTAGGCGGCGCCGAAAAAAATGTGGTCTGTCTTCATATAGAGCTTTTCCTTTCTTTTCATTACTTAGTACAGCGAATATTAAGTAATTGGCAGTTTGGCCTGCCTGTTTTCCTGATAGCACTGCTCCCCAAGCCTCGGCGCAGCCACCGCTACGCCTGTGTTTGTGAAGCAGCACTCTCAGAAAAATATTCTGCGCCAAACTATCCAAAACTTAATTTTTGCTGTACTTAGCTGCTGTTATAGGGATATGGTAACAGAATATCGTTACTATTCACGGCCCTGGAGCCGCTCATAGCAACGATTCGTGGCGGCATTCTTAAGTTTGCTGCGCAAAAGCCGCCCCTCACCCCTGTATCATGTTCTTACGGAATGCGCAGCCAGTGCGCATTCCTGACCCATGAACAGTAACAGAATATCATTTTTGCGGGACACTGACAAGATTTTATGGTTGACTTTCTGGATGGTATTGCGGTATAGTAGTAATCAAATTCAGAACGTCACAGATTTTCTATTCTTGTGTTCTTTGGTGCATTAATTTTGTACATCATTGCACTAATCTTGAAGTAATAAGTGCAATGATGTACACTAGGCCGGCGGACAGCCGGACATGATGCACAGTCAGAAGATGGTCAGAGAAGCCTTGGCAGGCATATCAGGGCAAATTCCATTTTATTTTATAGAGAAAGCAGGTTACTGTTCAGGGGTCAGAAAAGCGCACAGGCTGCGCATTCCGTAAGAACATGATACACGAAAGCAGAGAGTCCAGTGGAAAAATTTACATTGTAGTTGCAAAAGAAATTTGAGTTGATTATACTGAAAGGAGAAAGTATGGCAGAGGGAAGGCTGCAGTGGCATCCCGCTTTTAGTGCGGCGCTTCACATTGAACTGAAGGAAGAGCTGGAGAATCTATATATTGAAGAGGAGCATACGCTTAGTAAAAAGCCGATGCAGATTGATCTGCTGGTGATAAAAAGGGAAAAGGATATACCGGTTTGCAAGAATATCGGGCGGATATTCCGGCAGCATAATATCATCGAGTATAAAGGACCAGATGATTATTTCGGTGTAAATGATTTTTATAAAGTATATGCCTACGCATGTTTTTACCAGTCAGACACGGAAAAAGTAGAAGAAATAGACCCGGAGGAGATTACGGTCACCTTTGTATGTAATCATTATCCGCAGAAAATGCTGGGGCATATCGAGAGAACCAGAAGGATTCACTGTGAGAGAAGAGAGCCGGGGATTTATGATCTGACCGGCGATATGTTCCCGATGCAGATATTGATCACAAAAGAATTATCTAAAGAGGAAAATTACTGGCTGCAGAGCCTAAGAAATAATCTGAAAGCAGGAGCAGAGATACAGGAGCTTTTGGAACGGTATGAAGAAAAAAAGTATAAAGCGTATTATCCTGAGCTTATGAATCTGATCGTGCGTGCAAACTGGGAACAGATGAAGGAGGAAAAACAGATGTGTGAAGCATTGAGAGAATTATTCGCTGACGAGCTGAGAGAGTCTGAAGAGAAGGGACTGGAAAGCGGCTTAAAGCAGGGGCTGCAAAATGGCCTGGAGCTTGCAAAGACGATATTCAGGCTGTTCAGAGCGGGCGTTTCTCCTGAAAGAATCGCGGAGGAATGCGGTGTTTCCGTGGAGCAGGTAAAAGACATACTGGAGTAGTTTAATGATTATGGAGCTGAATAAAAAAGAAAAGATTACAGATATGACGAGAGGGCCAGTATTTTCCCAGATGGCGGGATTCGCGCTGCCGGTCCTTTTCGGGATGCTTTGCCAGAGGCTTTACAATTTTGCCGATACCTATATCGTAGGGCACTTTCTGGGAGACGAGGCGTTAGCGGCGGTAAGTATCGCGGGGACGGCGACTTATATGCTGTTTTCCATTATCATGGGCGTGACGACGGGAGTCGGAGTGGTAGTCTCTCAGTTTTACGGGGCGCAGAAGGAGGATGAGGTCAGGAAATCCTTTGTGGCAGGCGGATATGTGGCGGCAGCCATGGCGTTTGTCATTACGGCGGCGGGGATGCTTACGACGCATCCGCTGCTTGGGCTTTTGCGTACTTCAAAGGAGCTGATGCCCATGGCGGCGGCGTACCTTCTGGTCATCTATGCAGGCAGCAGCGCGACGATGCTGTATAATTTCAGCGCGGCGGTCTTGCGTGCGCTGGGCAATTCTCTGGTGCCGCTTTTATTTTTGATCCTGTCAAGTGTTATAAATATTTTTTTAGATGTGGCGTTTATCGCATGGATACCGATGGGCACGGCCGGAGCGGCATTTGCCACCATACTGGCCCAGTTGATCTCCGGGGCGCTCTGCGTGTGGTACACGTTCCGGCTGCTGCCATTTTTGAAGGTGAAGGGCAAGGAATGGAAGCCGGAGCCCCATCTTGTCAGGGAAGTGCTGCGCTACGGGATTCCTACGGGTCTTCAGATGAGCATTATCTCTGTATCGGATATGACGCTGCAGGCGGTGATCAATACTTACGGCACGGTTATGATCGTAGCGTATGGCGTGTGCATGAAGGTGGAAGGACTGGGATTTCAGCTTGCGGATGCGGTCGGATCGGCTGTAGGGACATTCACAGGGCAGAATATAGGCGCGGGAGATTACGGCAGGGTGAAAAAGGGTGTCCGGAGCGCTTATCTTTTGAACCTGTTATGCTATGGGATCTTCTGCCCGGTTGTATTTCTGCTCGCGGAGCCGATCATGAGGGCGTTTACGCAGACGCCGGAGGCGGTCAGCCTGGGTGCGGAGTATATGAGGATATTTACGGCGTTTTTCCTGGCTGGGGGAATACTGGTGGTGTACCATAATATTCTCCGGGCGTCGGGAGATGTTTCGGTGACTGTGCTGATGGGGCTCAGCGAGGTTGTGACGAGGATTGGCTGCGCCTTTTTGCTGCCCCAGATATTCGGGTATCAGGGCTTGTGGTTTGTCTCGCCGATCACATGGACATGCGCCGCGCTTGTGGGCGGGATAAGGTATTATTCCGGCGCCTGGGAGAAACGGCAGAGAGCGGGAGAGGATGCTGTCTTGCGGGGACGCGCGGATTTGGACGCGGAGTGAGCAGTAATGTGCATGGGGATACGTGCTTTTATCAGGATCGCCGGCTTTGCAAAGCGACGTATAGCGGAGGCTTTTGTATGCAAGACGGGTATAGGATAAGTACAGACAGGAGAATTTCAGATGGCAAGAAAGAAGAAGCCGAAGATTGAATTCCGATATTATCGAATGCCGGAGGAAACTCCGTTTTTGGCGCTGCTTGGAGAAAAATGGGTGCAGAACTATGGAAGAGATGTGGATTATCTGCATTTTCATAATTATCTGGAGATTGGGTACTGCTACAGCGGGACGGGGACGCTTGTTCTGGGAGAAAAGGCTTACCGTTTCAGCGGGGAGCAGTTTTCCATCATCCCGCAAAACTACCTCCACACGACAAACAGTGACCCGGATACCCTCAGCAGATGGGAGTATCTGTTTATTGATGTAGATGCGATTCTCGATCAATTTTATCAGGGAGGGGGAATTAAGCGGAAAGGCAATATTTCTTACCGGATCAACTGTCAGGCGTGCTTCAGGTCTGCCGGGGAAAGCCCTGAGATGGCGGGAATGATACGGAATATCATGGATGTTATACGGGGAAAAAGGGAGTATTATCTGGAGGAAGCCAAGGCAGGGATCACGAAGCTCTTGTTTAATATTGCAAGGGAAAGAAATGTGGATAACTTGCCGGACAGCCTGCCCGGAAGAGGGACTGCGCCGGTCATCCAGGCGTTAGATTATATCTCCCTTCATTATACGGAGCAGATTGATATTGAAGAGCTGGCGGCGCACTGCCATATCAGCCAGTCCCATTTCCGCAGGATTTTTTCGGCGTATACCGGCATGTGTCCTGTAGATTATATTAACCTTGTGCGGGTACAGGCCGCATGCGATTATCTGAAAAGAACGGACGATTATATATCAGATATCTCTAATAAATGCGGATTTACTACATTTTCCACCTTCAGCCGCAATTTTAAGCGAATTTTAGGCGTCTCCCCCAACGAATGGAGAAAACGCCCTGAAAATTATGAGCAGCAGCTCTTAAAATTCCGGATTCATTCGGAAAAAGGCTGGTAGTAAGCCAAATACCGTTTTAGCCAAAATCGAATGTTGTGAACCGCTTGTTCATCGCGCCGTAGCGGGTGCGCACCATCTCGTTCCCGGCGAGGACGTCTTTTTCACTGCCCGTAAACTGGCAGCGGATGCAGTAGTATTCGTCCCTTTCTTTGTCGTAGAACATATCAATATCCAGATCCCTCATAAAGCATGACGGGCATCTGTAGTTTAATCTGCCTTTTCCAGCTTGAGCCATGTCGCAAACATCTCCTTATCTGTTAATTTCTTTTTATATCCAAGGGTGAACATCGGGGAAAAGGCATAGCCCTCCCGGATGTAGCCTTCTGCCGTTTCTGAGGCTGTCATGGATACCTTTGTCTCGATGGCAGGAATGACGGCAGATACCGAAGACGCATCCATAAGGCTTTCTTCCCTGCAGCGGTACTCGTAGGAAATGGTACGGTCATCGCTGCCGTCCCTGCTTTCACAGGATAAGCGGATGCCGGTCATATCCTCCGGATATTCGGTGGTTCCGTAGCATGCCGTCATATATTCGTTAAGTTCGATTTCTGCGTCAGGCTTACTCATATCAAGGATTGTCCGCTCAATCTTGATCGCGCCGCTGCCCTCTTCAAAGTATTCCTTTGTCTGGAGGGTGACAGAAAGGTCTGCGAACTCTATGATCACGGGGTCGAGAGCCAGGATCCTTGTATTATCTTCCTGTGAAAAATGTGCTTTTGTCCGGCACAGGCACAGGTCTACTTCTTCTCCCTTATAGGACAGCTTTGCGCTGCGGATGGTGCCCTCGCCTGCGTAGTGGGTAAAGTATCCGGCGCGGTATTTTTCCTGGATCAGGAAAGGATAGGAGGCATCCTGCACATGCTTTGTCCCGATACCGACCTCCCATCTTAGCTTTGCCGCGTAGGGTCTGAGGTCGAAGATGGCTCCGCCCTGGTCCATGCTTACTCCGGCCCGCATGTAGGGATCTGTGTACCAGAATAACTGCTTGTCGGAGCCGTAGAGAATATCGCGCCAAAGCGCGCATTCCGGCTCGGTGTAGGTCTTTTTTTGGCGGTAATAGTCCGCGAACTCGGACATGGTCATGTCAGTGAGCTTTCCCTGCTTCTTTAAGTCGCCGTAATATTTGCAGCCGTCAGAATAGGACTTAAGGAGCAGCTCGTAGGGAGCCTCCCAGCGCCCCATCTTGTTCATCCAGCCGGGACCTACGAACATCATGTTGTAGGCGTAGCCGTTGTTGTATTTTTCCTGGGCGCGGTACTGGTCGATGAGGTTGTAAAGATACGGGTATTCCCACGTCTTTGAATCGTAGATCATGCCCCGCAGCACGTTCTGGGGATGGGTTCCGAAGTTGGAGCCGTTGCCGTCATAGCATGCGATCAGATCTCTGGAAAGGTGGGGAATCGCCACGATCCCGCTGTCTTCTGACTCGTCTGCCGCCGGTGCGTGGGTGTTCTGCTTTGACGGGATCCACGGCGCCCAGGGGCCTCCGTCGAACAGGGTGTACCAGGAATTGTTGCAGGTATGGTAGGCTTTCGGGCCTTCCTCCCAGCATGTGGCGACGGCGCATTTGACAGAAGGATATTTTTCCTTGATGTAGTTGGTAAGGTCTGCGTCCATGTAGTAGGAACCGGTGGATTCCGGGTAGAATCCAAAGATATCGCGGAATTTTTCAAACACGTCGTCTACGATCCTTTTTTTGTCTTCCATAGAGAACATCCAGATACAGAAGTCCTTTGTCTTATATTTCTCCCGGAACTCTTCACAGGGAAGACCAAGGAGGGAAAGGGCGATCTCATCGCCGTATACGTCGTGGTCATTTTTGGCGGTCTCGACGGCCTCTTTGTTAAAGAGCGCCGCATAGGTCATGTGGATAGTGACTTTAAGCCCGTTTTCATGGGCGAGCCTCTGCTGGGTCTTAAAGATGTCGAGAGATTCGGTCAAAAGCTTTTTGTTCCCGATATCTTCTTCCTTTCCGTGGCCTGTTACGGTGGCGGAATACTCCGGAACCATCTCAGGCCGGTGGATCACGTTAAGAATAAATTCACTCATAGTCTAAAACTCCTGTTTTTGATATAAAAATGTCCGGCATGCCGTAATACGTGGCAGCGATGCCGGACGAACATACATATTAATGTGTCAGTTTTATTTTACAGCTCCTGTGATACCTTCTGCGAACTGCTTCTGCAGGACGAAGAATACGATCATCGTCGGGATGGAGCAGAAGAGTACGCCGCACATCAGCATACCGTAATCTGTCACGTATCCGGTGATCAGGTTGGCGATGAGCATTGGCATGGTCATGGAGTTGTTGTCTGTCATGATTACCTTCGGCCACAGGTAAGAGTTCCATGCGTTCATAAAGGTGATAACTGCCGCAGCCGCATAGGTCGACTTCATGGTCGGGAAGAACATGCGGAAGAAGATCTGCACCTCATTCAGGCCGTCGATGCGGGCTGCCTCGATGATATCTACAGGGAAAGCTCTTGCATTCTGCCGGAACATCATGATCATAAACGGCGTCGATATCATCGGAAGGATGAAGCCGAGCGTACAGTTAAGAAGCCTTGCCTTTGAAAACATCTGGAACAAAGGAACCATGGTAGCTACCTGCGGGATCATCATGGCAAGCAGCAGAACGGAGAATAATTTGTCTTTCCATTTGTCGTGGTACACCTCGAATCCGTAACCTGCGATGGAGCAGATCAGGAGACATACGAGAGTGGTCACGATGGCATAGAGGAAGGAATTTCCCAGCGCTCGCCACAGCGGCTGCTGAGAGGTCAGGTTAGTGAAATTCTCCATAAAATGCGTGCCTGGCAGGATGCGTCCTCTGGATACATCCACCGAGGTGTTGGTCGCTGCGGATATCATCCAGTACAGCGGGAATACGGAAATAAATGATACAATTATAAGGAAAATATATGTAGGAATCAGTCTGCGCTGAATCATGGAAGTGTTTCTCTTAGTCACGTGTATCACCTACTTTCAGATTGATAAATGCCAGAATTGCAACCATGATAAAGATCAGGAATGCCATCGCTGATGCATAGCCGAAATTCGGCACATTGATGAAACATGTATTGTAAACGTAATGGGACATCGTAATCGTAGCGTTAGCCGGGCCGCCCTTCGTCAGGTTGACAGATTCGTCAAAGAGCTGCAGCGTACCGTTGATGGACATGATAAATGTCATGATGATGGTCGGCTTGAGCAGAGGAACCGTAATTCCCCAGAAGGTCTTCCAGCCGTTGGCCCCGTCGATCTTTGCTGCCTCATATACAGAATATTCGATATTCTGCAGACC
>Ga0137306_101390_pt1 | contig 25017 bp, 20 predicted proteins | sample Inofroosms_March_FD_97187 | JGI IMG/M metagenome (GOLD analysis project Ga0137306, IMG submission 97187) | Mouse cecal microbial communities from Vienna, Austria - N-Acetylneuraminic and N-Acetylglucosamine D2O microcosms_March | ecosystem: Host-associated > Mammals > Digestive system > Large...
AGACGACCAAATTTTTTTCCATAATATAAAAATGCAGTTTATGTAGTCTACTTTCTATGTAGAGTATTCGATCTATCAATATTTCCTTTTCACACTCAAGAAACTGAAACCACTTTTTGGACGAGGCATAATTCATCTTAGATAGAATTGCCCCCATACACTCATAGATTGCTTCCTCAAAATCCAAATCACTTTTAAGCAAATACCGCATGGCATTCACTTTATAACCCTCCAAAGAATGATGAATATCCGCTGTCACAAACACTAGCAGCACTTCACTGCTGAATTCTCTAATCTTTCGGGCTGTCGCAATACCATCTACTTCCTGCATATTGATATCCAAAAATATGACCGTGTACTGCACAATCTCAATTCCACATTGAAGCAGTTCCTCTCCTGAGCCAAACTCTGCTATCTCAAATAGTATATCCCGTTTTGATAAATAATCGGTAATATATTTCTTTACAAGCCTCCTAAAATATGCTTCATCATCACAAATAACAATCTTTATCATATACCTCTCCCTCATATCTCATGTCTCCTATTATCTCGACATATTTGTATAAAAAATTAACGTATATCGTATGTATCTGTTATTCTATTATATATCTGAATTTCACCGACAAGTAACCATTTGGTTCAATGGTATAGAAAATAATAGAGTGGTAAAATATTAAATCTCACATTTCACCACTCTAACTATTTCATTACTACAATTATCAAATAAACTGTAACTTTACTCTCTTTCTATTCCTGATCTAATAAATTGACTTTTACTCACCGCTGAAAGATTTTGGAACCTGCTCAGCCAAGGCTACTCTGCTTCTGCGATACTGTGCTTTATCAAACATGGAAAAGAAGGTTTCCTGCATTTGATTTTTAGCGTTGTTAATCAACTTCTCATAGCTAATCTTGATTTCCTTAGATGCACTGTCCTCTGCTGCTAATTCATCCTTCCACATTTCCCTAAGTTCTTCATCTGTAGATGCTCTTACACTTGATTCGCTAATAAATTCTGTCAACTTACCATTTTCAGTTGATAATCCATAATAACAGTAACCACATCCATCACGTTTTGCCCACTGTACATAACGCGGATAATCCATAATAATATTTCCAATTTTCCATTTGATCTGAGTCTCAAAATCTTCATCCGCCATCATTTTTTTAATTACACTGACGTCAATTTGTATGCTGCATCGATCTGGACAACTAAAATTCTCTCCTTGCTGATGGCTGTCTCCTTTATATCCCATATGAAATAAAGCAGGTGTTTGTAAATCTGACATTTTAAATGTTACATCTGGATAATCCTCGCACAATTTCTTATAATAGGAAACAATCTGGCTGTCAGAAGGCATAGCAGTTCTTGAATTTGCACTTTCAGATACCTGAAACTCTTCTGCATCTTTTCCAGTTTTTATCCCTTTTGTTCCAAAATAACTGCCCACTCCTGGCAGAGTTTCTGTAATCTGCATTCTATAGACCTCCTTTATTAACAACTTAATTTATTCTTAAATATATGTTATTTTATGGTCTTTTCGTGTATTTATAAAAGGCAAATAATATCTCCTGTTTGGATATGACAAATGACTACACTTTTGCCCTTCACAGATAAAACCATACCGATCATAGACAGTAATATAAAAATGGCTTTCCCCTGCTGGAACAATTTTATTACAATATTCGCAAACATTTCCAGGCCCTCTCACATCACTCTGATTTCTAAAATTAGGATCATACCCAAAACTCGTATTTTCTGTACCACACCTAGTACATGCACCTCTCTTCTGTGTATAAGCCGATGCATAAGAACCCATCGCCATACTCAAAGCAAACACACATACAATCATACTGCTTACAACTCTTTTTAATGATTTCATACTCCTCTTTTCACATATAGCTATGTTCGTTTTGAAGTTCCTATGCTCATTCTATTCCAATTTGTGAATACAATCAATAGCGATTGCAGAAAATGGAATTTTTTTACAGAAAATGACATTTCCATCTTTCAGTTACTTGCAAAAACCATTGCCACATGCTATATTACTGTGACAGTGAACGATGAAAACTCTATACTGTTTGCACAACTTTACACAAATATTTCTCAATGAAATTCTTTGCATTGATTTAAAATATATATCGACTGAATTATGCAATTAGACATTACCTTAATGAAAGGAAATAAAAAAACTATGAGAAAAACTGTTTTATTTATTGCCATCAGTCTGGATGGTTATATTGCCGATCAGGATGGCGCAGTGGATTGGCTAAACGGCGAAAATACGGACACTGAGAATATTGATACTTATTCAGAATTTGTAAAAACGATTGATACTGTTATTATGGGCTGGAATACTTATCATCAAGTTATCACTGAACTGTCTCCAACAGAATGGGTGTATTCTGATTTAACAACCTATGTGATAACTCATAGAAAACTCACTTCTTCTGATAAAATTAAATTTGTTTCCCAAGACCCCTGCAGCTTTCTGCAGCAAATAAAATCTAAGCCTGGAAAAGATATTTGGATCTGCGGAGGCGCTAATATTGTGCAGCAGTTCATGGCAAAAGATCTGATAGACACATATTATATATCCATTATTCCCACTCTTTTAGGAAATGGCATATCGCTTTTTGGAACTTTAGAAAAAGAAAGAAAACTATCTTTGACAAAAACACAAAATTATCATGGCATTGTAGAATTGATCTATGAACGGAGGCTTTCTTAAAATTCTAATAATACAATTTTTAAAAATTTTGTCATATTTTCTGCCGCTTAATTGTTTTATAATATGAGGATAAAGGAGTATTTTTTATAAAGGATTAGGTGGCAGAAGTTTACATATACTCAATAGGTTTAGTGTGTCAAAAAGAAAGGTGCTTTTGATATCGTAATCTCAATAGAAAATAAACCTTTTGCCATCTAACTCTTATATTAGACTGAATATATCTTTCGCCTCCATAAGCATTAAATTACAAATCTATATCAGTAGAACATTCTATTGAGAAAGCCTTCGGCACTCTTATGGTAGAACACAGATTATTTTTTTTAAATAATCTGTGTCCCCGCAGACTACCGAAGGCATTCTAGCTTCTATCTTCTTGCACTTTATTTGGTATTACTGGCGTACATCCACATATCCTATTTCAAGAGCAGAGTCACTGAACTCATAGGCACCGCCATAAGTATCAAGGTTTATATAGAGTTTTCCAAGTTCTTCTTCTGTCACCACCCATGCCATATGCACAGTTTTTGTCTCACCTGGTTTTATGCTGGCAATATAGTTATTGCCGCGCTCTCCTCCATGAACATCATAATATGGCATTTCCATATATGAGGATAATCCTTTATTGACTGCCATCTCCCATTCAGCGCCATCTTCCGGCTCTTCATAAGTCCAACCTGACATCATCTTCATCTCTGTTCCATCTTCAAAAATACGTGCCAAGCCGCCCATAAACAATACATCTGACAGCTCTTTATCTCCTGTATTGGTATATTCTACAGTCGCATATACCAGCTTCTGTGGTACTTCTCTTGATTTTATCACCTCACTCAAGGAATCCACATCACCATTCTTTACATACTGAATAGTCGCCGGACGAAGTTTTCCATTCTCATCTGTCTCTTTCTTAAAATCTTCATCAATCAATGTAGGATCCAAGAGGCTTAGATCATCTGAAACCTGTATATCAGAAACCTTGGCTGTCAGTCCTTCACTTATGGAAAAACTCTCCCCAATGGCATGAGTATTTTTCATCTCTTCCTTAGCAACGGCCACTTCTGCTGAGATCTCTTCCTGCTGTTGGCTCTCTTTTTGACCTTTCTGGTAATCACTCCAATTTTGTGCCACAACAAGCTCTTCTTCACTCTTATCATCTGTGGGAACCAAACTGATATTCTTGGCAATTTTCAGCGCATCCTCTTTAGATACGTCAGAACCAACAAACATTTCCATCACATAATGTGTATCTGTAAATGCTACATAAATTCGTTGATTAAAGGTGATCTCATCTTCCGAAAGATGCGGATATTCCAAATAGACACCTTTATATCCATTTGCCGAAAAATCTTCGCTTGAGAGCACATCACCATGCTGCATTTTAAACTGATCATCCCCTTGATCCATTCGGAAAAATGTCATAGAAACGCCGCCCTGATACAATGCATTCTCAAAACTATATTTTCCCCGCTCTGTCTTCACCATACCTTCTGGCAAATAGCCAACTTCCATTTTAACATCTGGAATTACAAGCGGCTGCTCTGACTTTGCCCCTTCTGTTGTCTCATTCCCTGATACGCTGACATTGACGCCATAGTTTCCCACTTTCTCCTGCTGCATTCGGTAGATACTAACACCTGCAACTGCGGTTGAACCTAACAGCATTACTGCTGCAATCGATGCGGCAACCGTCTTTCCCACAGCCCTCTTACCTTTTCCAAACTGTGGTCGTTCTGTTTTTACCTGCTTTGTCACTTCTCTTTCAATCATAGTTCTCATCTCCTCCGGCATTTTTGGAAAATCATATTTCATATCTTCTAATCTCATATTCCCGCCTCCATTTTCTATATTAAAATTTTCACCCTCTATGTCACTGCCTGCTCTAAGTCAAGGCGCATTTTCGCTCGTGCCCTTGCCAGACGATTCTTCACTGCACTTTCCGTAATCTCAAGTAACTTTGCCGTCTCTTTGACACTATAGCCTTCCAGATAATAGAGTGTGACGCAAATTCTAATCTCTTGTGGCAACCGTCTTACTGCCTCGTATAAATCAGAATAATCTTCTGACTCTGCGGCCGTCTCCTCACATTGATAATCTTCCAGTGATACAATACGTTTTTCCCTGCGCATAATGGCGTAACATTCATTGATCAGTATTCTCACCAGCCAGGTTTTTGCATGGGAATCTACCCGCAGAGTGTGTATATTTGTAAATGCTTTCACAATTGCTTCCTGTATCGCGTCTGCACAATCCGCATCATTATAGAGCAGTGTTTTCGCTACATGATACAATGTATCTTCAGACGCGATAATTAGTTGTCCTAACTGTTCTTTTTTCATAATATCCTTTCTGCCGGCCAGCTTTTTTGTATTTACATTAATTAGATGTCCAAGACTGGCAAATGGTCTCTAAAAATTTATTTAAAATTTCGTCTTATAGAACAACGTGGCAAAGCCATATCCACTGCCCCCTTATGAATGAGAGGAATACACCCTTGTTAAGCAACGACCGAAACGAAGTGAAGAAAGACCCTGCGATCATTGTTTTTCATCTTTAGGAATTCCGAAGGAATTTCCAATAAGATAAAAAATATACCCCCGAATGATTCCGAGGGTATACCAAAGTTATTTATTTTTTCATAGAATATTGTAACACTTGTTCCAAAAGCACCTCAGAAAACACTCTCTTTTCATCCAACACTATAGTGTTCCCTGGCAGTTGGTATGTATATTCTAAAGCAGAAGGTGCAAATGCAACTTTTGCCTGCTTTAACATGGCAATATCAAAATTACTGTCTCCCGCTGCAATCACAAGTTCTTCCTCTCTTCCCTCCACACACAATCTTTTTAAAAACCGTCTCACGGCTGTTCCCTTATTTAGTTTTCTGGGAACCACATAAACCTTAACACCATTTTGAAATACTTCCACAAGATCCTGATTTGTATGCTGTGCCAGATATTCTACAGACTGCCCTGGTTCACTGCTCTTGGTAAATAGAAACAAATCTCTAATATTGCGCACCTCAAAACTTCGGTTTGGATCAGATTCCATCAAAGCTTGTGCCTCTTTTAATTCCTGACTGCATTCTGCTATCAAAGTTAATGATTCCTCATACCAATCTTTATCCTCAATCCCCTGCACCAGCAGCACGCCTCCATTGCAGGTCAGCGCATACTCTGGTGTTCCTATTTTTAAATCTATTCTGTGATACTGTTCCTGTGTCCGTGTAGTCACTGGAATAATTAGCACTTGCTTTTTTACTTGCTGCAGCAGCTCCCAGGTTCTCTTGGTGATAAAAGATACCTCCCGTCCCTGATAAAGTTCCACGCAAATCTTCTCTCTGCCAATCTCATGGCGATAAGAATAAATAAGTGTATTATCCAGATCTGTAAAAAATACTGCCATTTTTCCTCCCTGCATCAGATGGGAGATTGAATCCCACCACTTGATTACCAGCAAGTAACTCATAGCTTAATAGCAGGAGTCATCCCCTTCCGATATATGTGATTTTCTGGATTAACATATCCAAAATCTCTGTTGCTTTTCACTTAACAGTATAGATTGTTCTACTTTTTCTGTCTACACTTATTTACAATTTGAGTTTCCCGATTTTGCAATTCATAGTACCAAAAGGTTTCCATCACAAAATGATGGAAACACTTTGCACATAAAAGCCTCTGGAAAGCTAGCTTTCCAGAGGCTTTTTGTGCAAGATGTCTATGCTGCCAAAGGCAGCAAGACCTTTTGGCACTATAAGATCGGCTGTTATAAAAATGGGAAAACTCAAATTATTTACAAATACCGCTCTATTCTTTTCATACCGACATAACTATTTTTTTGTCACTGGTATCCATACCTCATATTGTGCATTTTGTGGGTCTGGATTTAAATAGACCTCAATATCGGGGGCATTGGCATATTCATATCCTGACGTTGGAAGCCATTCTGTTACAATGCGCTGCTCCAATTTCTGAATAGACTGATTGGTCCCCTGCCCAGAAAATATTGCCCAAGTAGCCGCTGGTACAATATATTCTTCCAAGCCTTCCTGTGTTTGAGAAGTAGATACAGCAATATAATATCTCCACTGTTCTGTATCATTACAGATACTAACTCCAAGCACTCCCATAGGCGGCGTGTCCATCATACCAATCAATTTCTGCAATGTTCCATTCTCGGATATTTCCTGCCACTTTGTGGGAATGATTGCAAAATTCTTCTCAATCTCCTTATACAATGGCACAGATACCCCTACAATACGAAACGCTTCTTTTGTCTCAATCCGATAATTCATTTCATCCACTCCTTTGACTGTGATTTTAAAAGTAATAGGCGGAAAAGATTTTACAGATATGCCCTCCTCCTTTACAGCAGACGGGGCAATCCCATGAACAGACTGAAAAGCTCTATTAAAAGCGGTTGGCGAATTATAACCATATTTACCTGCAACATCAATAATCTTCATCTTCTTGCCCTGCAAGTCTACAGCAGCAAGCGACATTCTTCTTCTGCGGATATACTTGGACAACGGAATGCCAGCCATATAAGCAAACATTCTCTGAAAGTGGTAGGATGAACAACAGGCAATACGCCCAAGCTGCTCATAATCAATTTCATCTGTCAAATGTTCTTCAATATATCTGATTGCATCATTTAATCTTTCCATCCATTCCATGATATAAATCCTCCTAGACGAATTATAGTATATATGATCTTTTTTATTTTCTCCTCTTAATTTTTGCACAAAATAGAGAGGTATATTCTGTTTCAAAATCAACAACTGCCTTTCTTCCTGACTACATAAATTCCAGACAACAAGAAAAAATCTCGCAAAGCGAGATTTTACGCGCGTGAGCGGGCTGCACCGCAGCAACTTCCACTCCGCAAGCTGTGCATAACATTTTATATATTAGGGAAGTTCATAGAACTTTCCTAATATATAAGACAAAAGGGAAACAGCTTCTTACGAAGCGTCTCCCTTGCCAAATATTTTCATGTTCACTCAGACTGCTTATAAATTATTATTCTCTTCCAACTACAAGTTTCCGCACAAGATCTACCGGAATCATCGTTACAGCCAACAGCACCACTGCAATCCAACCCTGGATGCCAAATGGTGTACAGCTAAACATATTTCCAATCCAGGTAAACAGTGGGAATGGAACCAAAGCTGCATTGACAATCATAGCCTGCACCAAAATAATAAGGAAAAATACTTTCAAAAAGCCTGTATTTTCATTCAGCCCTCTAAAGATCCCAAAACCATCATCACGGACATTAAAGCCGTTGAACAAAGCTGACACAATAAACAGTACAAAATAACCAGTCAAATGTTGTGCTTCTGTTGCGAACAAATCTCGGAACAACGGCAGCTTCAGATAGACAAAACTGACAACAGTAAGCCAGGCACCCATCGTCAAGATCTGCGCCATCATCTTCTTGCTGATAATGCTCTCATCTCTTCTCCTTGGTTTCTCATTCATATACTTTTCCAGCGCTGGCTCATTGCCGAGCATAATTGCTCCCAAACCATCCATTACCAAATTGACAAACAGAAGATGTGTTACTTTCAAAGGTTCCTCCACCCCGAAAAATGGAGCAATCGCGCTGACCACAACCGCCGCTACATTGATCACAAGCTGGAACTTGCAGAATTTCAAGATATTGTGATAGATCGTTCTTCCATACCAGATGGCGTCCTTGATCGACTTGAAATTATCATCCAAAATTACAATTTTTCCAGCTTCCTTTGCTGCTTCTGTACCGCTTCCCATAGCAAAGCCCACATCTGCACGCTTTAAGGCCGGAGAGTCATTCACTCCATCACCGGTCATACCAACCACTAAATTCATCTCCTGACAGAGACGTACCATCCTGGATTTATCGGTAGGCAGGGCACGCGCAATCACACGGATATGAGGAATAATCTTCTTGACTTCCTCATCAGACATCTCATTTAACTGCGCAGAAGATAGGGCACGATCTGATTGTTCTCTGAGAAGACCAGCATCCTTGGCAATGGCAACTGCTGTTTCCAGACGGTCTCCTGTAATCATAACCACCTGAATGCCTGCCTCCTGTACTTGTTCAATGGCTTCTCTGGCTTCTGGTCTGACATCATCACGAATACCAACCAATCCGATAATCACCACATCATCCTGGATTGCATTTTCGATCAATGTTTTTTCAGAATAGCCAAATGCCAGGACACGCATTGCTTTAGAAGCAAGCTCATCAATCTTTTTATCTAACGCTGCTTTGTCAATATCACGAATATTTCCGTCGGCGTCTAAATATTGCTTTGCCGCTGCCAGAAGCTTTTCTGGCGCCCCTTTATAGAACGTCTTGCCGAGACTATCAATCCTTGCCTGGCTAAATTTGTTGGCAGAATTAAATCCTTGGCTTGCAGTGACAACGCACGCTTTATCCGCCTCCAATGCATGGAAGGTCTCTTCACCGATAAATTTCATCATTGCCTGATCAGTGGCATTTCCGCCAATCACCTGATGATGATCGTCAAACATAGATTGTGTATTCTTGCCGATTGCCAGATCCACCAATCCTTTGACTTTACTGTGTTTGCTCAAATCTGGAATTTCAATGGATTTGCCGTCTGCGGTGAAGAAATCCACAACCTCCAGTCTGCCCTTGGTGATCGTTCCTGTCTTATCACTAAATAAAATATTCAAAGAACCAGCGGTTTCAATTCCCTCTGCCTTACGCACCAATACATTGTGATCTAACATTTTGCTGGTATTTTGCATCAATACTAGGGAAATCATCAGCGGCAGTCCTTCTGGTACTGCACAGACAATGATCACCACTGCCAGGGAAACTGCTGATATAATTCTCTGAATTACCTCCTGTATACCAAGGCCAAAAAACGCTGACACTCCGCCGGCATTCATAATGAAATACCCCAGATATAAAACAGCAATTACAATCGCTCCAATATATCCAAACGTGGAAATCTGCTTTGCCAAAATTGACAATTTTACTTTCAATGGAGAATCTGGCTCATCCTCCTGCATTTCCTCCGCCATTTTCCCCATCATGGTCTTTAAGCCTACCTTGCGGACATCTAAAATACCTTCGCCGTCAAACACTACCGCACCTCGAAACAGGGAATGGGCGTCCACAAATGTGTCTCCTGTAATCTCATCCGCAAGCTGAAATCCTTCATCGGCTGCACGCTTCTTACACTCCTCCGCTTCGCCATTCAATGCAGAATTATCCACTCTCAGAGAACCAGATACCAGAACACCGTCTGCTGGTATTTTATCTCCCGATTGAAGCAGGATCTTATCTCCCACCACCACATCATCCACATCAATTACTGTCACTAGGCCATTGCGGTGCACTTTACATTGGTCTTTCTTGGTGTTATCTTTAAGCTCTCGGTACTTGGTGTCGCTGGCCACACCTGTCTTCGCTGAGACAAATGCCACAATCAGCACGGCCACAATCGTTCCCAAAGGCTCATAAATTTCTGCATAGCCAAAGAAAAACATCACAATCATCAATACCGCAATTGCCAGCAATATCTTGATCATGGGATCTCCAAAAGTTTCCTTAAACTCCTGCCAAAATGTGGTAGGTTCTGAGTCTGGAATCTCATTGGAACCATATTGCCGTCTGGAATCTTCCACCTCTTTGTCGGTCAGTCCATTAAAATTCATTCAAAAAGTTCCTCCTTAATCTGGTTAGTTAAATATAACGGTTGGCAAGTTCACCAAGACCTGGATCATTTGTTCCCTGCCCAATGGCATTAAATTTCCATTCGCCATTGTGTCGGTACACTTCGCCAAAAATCATTGCTGTCATACCAGAATAATTCTCTGTCAAATTGTATTTGCACATTTCATTATTGTTCCTGCCATCCACCAAACGGATAAAAGCATTCTCCACCATACCAAAATGCTGGTTTCTCTGTACTGCCTGATAGATATTGACTACCAGCACAATACGGTCATATTCTGCAGGGACATTGGCAAGATCCACCATAATCTGCTCGTCATCGCCCTCTCCTGCACCAGTAAGGTTATCTCCCATATGCTGGATTGTCCCTGATTTATGGCGCAGATTTCCAAAATAAATAATATCTTCCTTGTTGGTCAGCCTGCCATTGATCAACAGCAAAGCTGAAGCATCACAGTCAATGGGCTTTGGTTTCTTTGCAAAAAAACCACCTTTAGCTTTTTGTACCTCATCCCATCCAAGTCCAATCACTACTTTGGAAAGTCCTGCATTTTCTTTGGACAGACTTACCTTCTGCCCTTTCTGTAAACTGATTGACATATTGTCCTCCTTCTATGCTCATAACGGAATACACACTAGTTCTCTCTTACTGAAATCTAGTAAGATGCCAGGTTTTATCCCACCTCTACGCCATAATTGGCACACAGTGCAGCGAGACCGCCCTGATAACCGCAGCCAATGGCATTAAATTTCCACTCATTGCCATTCTTGTACAATTCACCAAACACAACGGCTGTCTCAATAGAGAAATCTTCCCCTAAATCATAGCGAACTAACTCTTCGCCATTCTCTTCATTGTAAATACGGATAAAGGCATTGCTCACCTGTCCAAAATTTTGCCGCCGCTGTTCCGCCTCATAGATCGTCACAGTAAATGCAATTTTGGTAATATCAGCAGGGACTTTTGACAAATCAACCTTGATCTGTTCATCATCTCCATCACCCGCTCCTGTGAGGTTATCACCCAGATGCTGTACACATCCCGTTGGATGCATCAAATTCCCGTAAAACACAAAATCCTCTGACATAGACGCTTTTCCATTGTCTCCCAAAAGAAACGCTGCCGCATCCAGGTCAAAAGCTCCTCCTGTATCAAATTGGTTTACATCCCAGCCCAGTCCTACGACAACCTTTGACAAACCCGGATTTCCTTTGGTCAGGCTTACCTTCTGCCCTTTTTGTAAATTTACCGGCATCTTCAATCTCCTTCCTATTTTAAACAATTCTCACTATTATAATACCAGTTAATATGCCCTCTATGATACGCTGCCATACACATGACGCGCCAATTCCTGCATTCTGGTATTAAGCCACTTCTATTCCATAATGCCCGCAAAGTGCTGCAAGGCCGCCCTGGAAACCGCTTCCAATCGCATTAAATTTCCATTCTCCGTTATGACGATACAATTCGCCTACCACAACGGCTGTCTCAATGGAGAAATCCTCTCCCAAATCATAACGAATCAGCTCTGTTCCACTTGATTCATCTACAATACGGATAAACGCATTGCTTACCTGCCCAAAATTCTGGCGTCTGGTTTCCGCCTCATAGATCGTACAGGTAAATGCCACCTTGGAGATATTTGCTGGAATCTTAGTGAGATCCACTTCAATCTGCTCATCATCTCCCTCACCCTCTCCAGTAAGGTTATCTCCCATATGTTTAATGGCACCGCTGGTATGCTCCAGATTGCCATAGAAAATGAATTCCTTCTCGGTGGGACATTTCCCATTATCTCCAACCATAAATGCTGCCGCATCCAAGTCAAAATCAGCACCAGAATCAAAGGCATTTACATCCCATCCCAGGCCTACCATAATATTTTTCAATCCTGGATTTCCTTTTGTGAGGTCAACTTTCTGTCCTTTTGATAAGTTAATTGGCATATTCCTTTCCTCCTTAATAATTGCTTATAACTATTGTTTATTTGGCATATGATACATCCTGTTGAACTCTGTCTTAATATTTTCAAGCCTTGCCTGATCCTCCACACGCTTCTTTCTAGCATTTTCCTGAATCTGTTTTGTCTCATCAATACCATTTACAATTGTTCTCCAGGTTGTTTCCAGTGTCTCTATCTTAATGGAGCTTCCTGATGCCAGTCTTGCCGTCATCTTAGACTGCTCCGCAGTATTTCTCGCATTCTTAATTAACATTTCATTGGTCTTTTCATCCAATGCTGACATTGCCTCCGCCTGGATGCGCTGACGCTTGAGCATAATCGCCTGTGCCAAGGCCTGTTTAAACACTGGCAATGTGACAATAAATGCTGAATTAATCTTGCGCACCAGATTCATGTTGCTAAATTCCATTGTCTTAATCATTGGAATAGACTGCATTGCCACATTTTCTGCAGTTCGAAGATCCTGCGTGCGCTGCTCTAACATCATCAATGCCTGCTGCAAGCTTTGAATCTCAAACTGAATGGAATTATCTCCAGTGGCATCCATATCTGCCTGGCGCTGTGCGATGTACTCTTCAATTTCCTTACATCCCTGCTCGCCGGCAAGAATATATTTTACTAATTCATGGTAATAATTGACATTGGCGTCAAACATTTGGTTTAATCTGCGGTTAGACTGTTTAATCTCAGATTCATACTGCTTTAACTGCACATAAATCTTGTCAACTTCCTCACCCATTGTATGATATTTTGCCAAAATCTTGTCTAATTGCTTTCTCAGATTGCCAAACAGTTTCCCAAACAATCCTGGATTATCCTTGATTTCCTCAATATCAAACTTGGACATAATCTTTGCCAATGTATTCAACATAGCGCTGGAATCGTCCAACTGAGACATATTCATGCTGTTTAAGACCACATCTGAGGCTTTGGATATCTCCTCTGCTGCCTCTGCCCCAAAAGAAACAATTGTTTCCAAATCATTGACTGCAATTGTACTGGTCAAGGCATCCACCTCTGGAGAATTGACCCATTTCTGATTTAATTGCTCTCTGTCTGCAACAATATCATACTGTTCTACCACTTCAATTTCGTTTTTTGTGTCTGGCGCTGTGGCCATCTGCTGTGTTGTAGTTTTACTAAAATCCAATGCCATACTCATGTACCTCTCTTAAATATTCTTTCCCGCCAAGATTGACGTGTACTGTTATTAGATGAACTGGAAACAAATCTTGGAATCTGCAGATCATAAAGATATTCCCCGATCTGATGTTCTTCCATAAGTCTGTTCAAAAAATGCTGTTCGACACTCTGATAACCTGTCGGCACGAAAAAGATAATATCGAAACCTATCAGATTTAGAAAAGCAATCGTGATCGAATCCTCCAAAGAAATCGGCTTCTCTGTCGAATTGATAAATACAATCTTGGGATTTTTCTTGGTAAAATCAAATTTCTGAATTAAATGCAAAATCTCTTTTTTTAAATTCAGCACAGTCGCGACAATCGTGTACTCTGTGCCATTTTCAAATGTGCCCCGAATCGTGCGCTGATCAATTAAGAGCTGAAGCTTTTCAAAAATATGTTCCTGTACTTCTTCCCGCAGTACACCATATGGATAAGCCGAATGCGCCCGAATCTTTGCTTTCTGCACTTTGCCATTCTTAAAAAATTCAGCGGCATACGCTTTCATAGGATTGGGATCTGTGGAATTGATATAGGGCACTTGTTTGATCAATAAAGTATCACTTGTAATCAGAGCCCGAATTGCTGACCAATATGCGGACAAATTGGCATCTTTGACTCCTGAGACTTTGGCAAATATCACAGGCATGGTCACAGTATCTTCCACTGTACTGAAATTAGGACGGTACTTTAACTCTTGATCCCACAAAAGCTCAATCTCCTCATACATCGTGCGCAAAGTAACAGAAACGGCTTTCTGATATTGCTGATTTCGGTACATACCAGAATCCTGATACATCAAATCATCTAGTTCACGCTCTGCATGATAAGCCGCGGTTCCAATCTGTATCTCTCCGCTTTCCTTGGGATATTTGGATATATTTAAAGATTCTGTATAATTGATCTCATACAACAGCGGATCTTCTAACACACACTTTGTATTGCGGTTAGGAACCAAAATCAGTACATCAATGGGAAGTCTTGCCAGAAATCTCAAAAACATGGCTTCATTCTCGTCTTTGCAGCCCCCCAGGTAAATCAGGGCACTGATCTCGGGCAGCTTCCAATTATAAAATAATTCTGACTGATAACGCTTCAGCCAGCACAACAGATAAATTGCCTTATTGGTAAGCCGATTGAGATTCATATCTGCTGCCTGCCCCTCTTGCAAGAGGATATCTAGAAAAGCTTTATTCATCAGTCTTTGCAGCTCTATATTTGCAGTATACTGAATCTTTGCTGCGAGATCAAATAACATCTGTTCTTCATTACTATAATTTTTGCGGTTTATTGCCCCAATTTCTTCCATTGTCGGCTTGGGAATAGCGCCTTCTAAAATTACCACTCTGCGCTTCTTATTCTTAAGTTCTAACTGAAACTGATACAATTCATTTTGATATGTGATCTTATCTTCCACGCCGTGGATACGCATAAAACAGTTATAAAACAGATTTGGATCCTCTCCTCTGTTAAGAATATCTGTCTGGATATCCACAAGCCCTTTGCCCTCAATCCAGGCATTAGTGCAGTTCTGGCTCTGTGGTGGTATGCCATAGAGTCTCTCATTATTTTGCTGTCTCTGTATCTCTTTGAGCACCCATTTTAGACTGAAAAACTCTGGAAAAGTACTCAATCCTGGGATTGCTAGCTCCTCTGAGAGTTGAGACTGTGGATCCAACTTGCGATAGCTCTGATCTCCCCTGTATTGAAGCAGCACCACATCACAACCTGCATGAGACAAAATTGATATCAACATCAGCTCATAATTGCTGACTTCACCCTCATAAAGAATCTTGGGTACTTTATTTTCACCCAACTGACTGACAATTCGTTCAAATTTATAATACAGCCAACACATAAACTTAATGTATGCGTTCTTTAACATATTTTGATTCTTTCCAGATTTTTGCATCTCATCCAGAGAATCATAAATGGACGCTGCCACGGTATCTCTCTGATACGCATTCATTCTTGGCAGCCATTTTTTTAGGCTTGCTGTCAGAAATCCCATATTCATCTGAAAATCCATTCCCATTATCTCACCATAATAGGCAAGATTTTTCTCATCTGGATTAGGAATCTTCCCTTCAATCACTACACCAGACTGTCTCGCTGCCCGATAGTATTTGAGAACAAATTCTTTTACCTGTTCATTATATCCATTGATCCGATAGAAATAGACACCCTGAACTCTCCGGTTCTTTTGCTCAATGAAAAAATCCTCCAGCCCCTGTATCTTCTTATGTTCAAACATGAATTTTCACCTTCAATAGTTGTTCCATTTATTTTTATTTAAGGCATAACCCAATCCGGCTCCCACAAGGCCTCCAAGAATATGTGTCAGATTAGAGACATTGTTATTGACAAATATTCCCTCATAAACCTGCTGCCCGATATAGAGCACTGCCACCAGAATAAAAGTCAGCGGAATACTGCCTTCCTTCATACTAGTAAAAGAGGACAAAAGAATCAAAGCAAACACCACGCCGCTAGCGCCCAACAGACGCACATGGGGAAACAATGCAAAATTTACAATCCCTGTCACCAATGCTGTGGCAAGAATTACAAACAGCATATTGGAAGAGCCATATTTCTCCTCCAACAATGGTCCCACTACTAAAATCAGCATAATATTGCCTAGAAAATGCTCCCATCCTGCATGACCAAAAATATGTCCTATAAACCGAATATATGTCAAGGGATTCAATAAGGACGATCGATAAACGCTAAAAAACATAACATCTGTCCTGCCCCTTGTCATCGTTCCCAATATCAATGCTGCCAAGCAAATCAGAGCAAAGCCCAGAATCACCGGCGAATTAAAAGAAACTTTAAATTTCTGTTCCCTCATTCTACACCTCCAACTCTTCCCTTCTGCAATTATAACGCATTTCCAAAATTTTGTACATGAAAATTTGTTTTGAGTTTCCTCATTATGTAATTCACTACACCAGAAGGTTTTCATCATAAAATGATGGAAACACTTTGCACATAAAAGCGCTAGGAAAAGCTAGCTTTCCAGATGCTTTTTGTGCAAGATGTCTATACTGCCAAAGGCAGCAGAGCTTCTAGTGCTAAAACATTTGTATCCTCAACAGATAAATCCCTGCACAAACATTCTGATACATTCGTAACCTATCGCTAAATTGATATTCTGTCCTTCATCGATCCCTGCTGTGCTAATCCCGATTACCTCCCCATACATATTAAGCAGTGCACCGCCGGAACTTCCGTGGGATATCGGCGCTGTGAACTGTATCATATCCACATCATTGATCACACGAAAACCAGAGATAATCCCATCAGACACCGAATTGAACAACCCCAAGGGACTTCCAATTGCAACCACACGCTGGCCTCGCACCAGCTTCTGTGAACCAGCATAAATCGGAAGCGGCTGTAAAATACGATCAATACGCAAAACTGCTAAATCCAGCAGCGGATTATACTTAATCACTTCCTCTGTCTCATAGACTGTCTGCTCCTCCTCAATGCGCACGGTGTAAAAGCATCCGCCGCTGGCCACGTGATTATTAGTGAGAATATATCCCTTGGTGCCAATCATTATTCCAGATCCGGTGCCGATCATCTCTCCTCTATTGTTATGAATTCCCACCAGAACCACAGAAGAGGCAAGCTGTGCCAATTCCTCAAAGGATTTTTCCCGACGTACTGGCATAGAAGATAAATTCGTATCTGCTCGGCTATGCTGTGGAAAAGACGAATTCATATCTACTCTGCTGCGCTGCGGAGGACTGATTTTTACCGATGCATTGGCTGGCTGTGGCTGCGAACTCACAGACCTGCGATTTCGTTCTGGCAGATGAATTTTCACTGGGTTACTGGAAACCTGCTGCTCTTTATGAACCACACTGCCAGAGTGCTGTGATTTTGATTTTACCGGCCTTCGATTTCGTTCTGGCAGATGAATTTTCACTGCATTGCCCGCCGCCTGGGCGCTGGCAGCACCACCAGAATCGTTCTCTGTCTTCTGGGCAGTTTGATAAATTTCAAAATGATATTCTGGTATCTCATATGTTGCCCATTCTCCCAATTGCTGCTTATAGGACAACCCAAGACGGTCTATTTCCTGCCCGACATCCTGTCTGCTTTGAATCAATAATACATCCATGCCTAAAAGTGATAAAAAATAAAAAAAACAATATTCCTGTCCACGGGTAATATTATGAGAAACTATTTTTATCACACTGTTCTGCTCCCATTTTCCAGGAAATTTCTTAAGAATCTGGTCCAACCAATATAGAATCTTCACCACAAAATTTTTTTCAATAGAAGCATTCAAAGAATTTTTACTGTCTGCCAATGCCTTTACAGCCTTTTGACATGCCTGCGCCAAAACTTTTGGAAAAATACCCATTTTCCTACTCTGTTCTGTTTCTATGGTCAGCTCCCCACTCTGTTTCCAATTCTGATAACAGTCTGTATAATACGCAACTTCCTGCTGCACTGGCAATCCTGGAAGTTTTGTGATACGCTGATACATACAGTTCCGCTCTGCCATAGCTGCACTTAAATGGGCATCCATCTGCTCCATATCCCGCAACAAGGTTCCATTGTCTCCCAAGAGCCGCACAAAATATACATCCTTTGTATTCTGTTTGATATCACCTTTGGTTTGTGCAAACTCCATAACCGACACAATCTTCCTAGGATTATGCCGGATCCTCAGTTCTTTTTCCATCGTAAACCACACCTTATATTTTTTCTGTAATTTTGATTTTACCACATAATCCAACTTTTTTCTATCATTTGCCATTTTTATCTCATCAGAGAAAACACCAGCTTCTATCAATGCAACAAGAACGCCACTGGCGTTCTTGAATGTATCACTCTGTAAAATAAGACACTATGCCCTCTCACTGCCAGAATATTAGATACGCAAATACCATTTGCTCAGCCAATTGGGGCATGAAACTCTCTGGCCATCACAGTACTGTGTGAGAATTGGCTGACGCACATTAGGCCTTGAAAGGAAATTAGAGAACATCTCATCTACTACTCTGGAAATGCTGCTGAAATAATTTCTTCCATAGACCCATTTATGGTCATATGCTGTGGAAGATGTGATTGTAAAATCATAGCCTTTGTTTCGGTACCACTTCGTAGCCATTGATTCTCGACTTGGGCAGACTTTCATCCTGGCCAACACACAAACGAATCACTAATCTCTCCTTGGTGACGTCGATACGTTCCGTTAATTTGTTTATCAGCACCCGTTTTGTAGATATATCCGCAGACAAAAATATCTCTCGCCATGTAGGTATCTTTCTTATATTCTGTGAAATAACCACATTGCTATTATCATGTACTCCAGAAACTAATTTCTGCCAATCCTTTGCTCTATCAAAACAGTCCTGTAACATGATTTCCTTTTCATGTAACAATGCCAGTTGTTTTTGCTCTTTTTCTTTTTGTATATGGATGTTATGAACCAAATCTTCTAAAGTAAGGGCATATACTCCAGTGATAGCTTCTGGTATTCTATCCTCCATCACATAAATACCTGATCTGATTTTATTAAGTTCGCTTTGTGCTGTCTCTAACTCCTGTTTTTTTCTTTGTATTTCCTGCTTGTGATGTTCTAAAATCAGTTCTATAATGTTATCATTTTTCTGTAGTTTACTGATATACTCAGCTAATATCTCATAAATGACCGGCTCTATCTCGTCCGCCCGAAACTGCTTTGTCTTATTATGGGGAACTCCCTGCGCTGCATTTTGACATTTATAAATCGCGGTCTTACTGGTTTTGCGTTCTTTCGTATCTTTGATTGTCCAATAATTATATTTACTGCCGTTTACCATCTTGCAGCCGCAATAACCACAGTACAAAACATCTGCCAAAGATAACATGCCGTCATTTCTTTTTATTACTGTTAAATCTTGATTTTTCTGTGATTTTGTGTATTGATGATTACGTCTCTCCCGTTTCTTCTGTACCTCTCTCCAAGTATTTTCCTCAATAATTATAATATCTGGATTTGCTTCTCTGGATAATATCCATTCCTCACTGTTTAGACTGCGATGCCTGCCATTTAGACTTTCCCTGCGGTTGTAAGCCGTATAGCCTGCATAAATTGGATTTGTCAAAATACTGGTAATCGTTCCGCTTTTCCAGACATCATTGGGCGCCAGTTCTCTGTATCTATCATCCTGATTCAATGTTTTTGCAATTTTAACAGAACCATATTCTTTCTCTAAGGATAATTGATAGATATATTTTACCGCCTCCGCCCGTTCTTTCTGTATTACTAAATGCTTTAATGCCCGTCCATGCTTACTGATCTCACCCGAATGTTCCAACAGATAACCATAAGGCGCTTTGCCTCCCATAAATTTTCCCGCCTGCACTAACTTTTGGGCAGTATCTTTGACTCTCATTCCTGTATCTGCACTGCTTTTTTGTGCATTTCCATATCTTAACGCCAGCATCATCTGCCCCATAATGTCATTGCTATCTGGAGAAATACAGCCATCTTTTACTGTATAGATATCCACGCCAAGACTTTTTAAAGACATGATATACCCGCCGATTTCCCACATCCTGCGGCCAATTCGATCATCCTTATATACAACCAAAATCTCATATTCATGATTCTTGGCATCCCGATAAGCTTCCTGTAAAATCTCTCTGTCTGCAACAGCATTTTTATAACCGCTGCTGCTTCCCTCAAAATATTCCTTTTCATCCAATATCCATTGGGAATGCCTTTGTATATAATCTAAGACAAGCTGTCTTTGCACATTCAAATCCCCATCCGATTCTAACTGCTGATCAGAGCTGACTCGCAGTAACATTCTCACTCGTTTCTTCTCTGTTCCCGCATTAGCAGCTAATTTTTTCCTCTCATCCATAATAACACTTTTCCTTTTTCCAATTTTATAACTATTTCTCTGAAGATTAAATGTTGATAAATTCTATGTAGATAAACATTTAGACAGATCATAAAGCCGATATTTAATCACTGGAGTAATACATATTCTTTGTGAAATATTCTTGAAGTATATGGAAGAGAATTTCTTTCACTTCTCTTTTTATTTTTTCGTCATTCCCCGATTCTGTTGGAAATTCCAATACCACCTGCATACCATTCTGTTCCAGTTCTAATCGTTGATATTTTTCTTGTTTCATGAAACTTCCCTGCTGCATTTACTTATTCTATTATTATTTTAAAATAGCTTGTTACATGCTGGGAAGTTTCCATATAATATTATATTCTTACTTGTCCGGCAGCCAACCATCATCTAGACAGCACAAATAATTTCAGCTATTATCATATTTCATTTTTATACTTTTACATACTGCCATAACTTTTTATAATTGTATTTCAATCTCTTCCACAGCTTCTCTGAATACAGAATAGAATTGCTGATTTCCAGATAAACTGTGCCTTCCTGAAATCTTCCACAACTTAGCAGCCGCTACCATTTTCTCTGTGTAGACCGAAGATAAAATTTCATCTTCCATGCCCAGAATCATATAAACTGGCTGGGGATTACTGGCATATTGAGCCATTAAACTGACAAGCTGATCTGTAAATGCATATTCTTCCACTAGAGACGGAATATATCTGTCTGGCGGAATACATGGATTCTATTATAACATATTTTGAGGAAACTTCTTGAGTAACTTTTTTTTGTATGCTATATTATAAACATTATGAAATAGAGACTATGACAATCCAGTATCTTTTTAAAATCAGACAATTTTTATTGTATTTTTAAAGCGTTTAAACAGATAGAGGTAACAGAGTATGGAACAGCTAAGCCTATTTGACAATCGAGAGACAACGGCGCCTCTTGCCAGCCGCCTGCGACCGGACAGCCTGGAAAACTATGTTGGACAGAAACATCTGATTGGGGAAGGGAAAATCTTACGGCGACTGATTGAGAACGACCAGATTTCTTCTATGATATTTTGGGGACCTCCTGGAGTGGGCAAAACTACATTGGCAAGAATTATTGCCGAAAAAACCAGGTCAGAATTTGTGGAGTACAGCGCCGTCAACAGCACCATCAAAGAGATTAAGGAAGTCATGACGCGTGCCGAGGACAACCGTCGCATGGGGATCCGTACTCTGCTTTTTGCTGACGAGATTCACCGTTTTAATAAAGCACAGCAAGATGCATTCCTGCCATTTGTGGAAAAAGGCAGTATTATCCTAATCGGAGCGACCACGGAGAATCCTTCTTTTGAGATTAATTCCGCTTTACTGTCCCGCTGTAAAGTATTCATTTTAAAAGCATTGCAAGAAGACGATTTGACAGAGCTATTACACAATGCGTTAAAGAATCCAAAAGGACTTGGAAATATGAAGATCTTTATCGAAGATGCCCATTTATCTGCCATTGCCCGTTTTGCCAATGGAGATGCAAGGACGGCACTGAACACTCTGGAGATGGCAGTATTTAACGGCAGGATGAATGAGAAAGCAATTCTGTGTGTGGATGAGGAAGTGCTCGCACAATGCATGAACCGTCGATCGCTATTATATGATAAGAATGGTGAGGAACATTACAATCTCATTTCTGCACTGCACAAATCTATGCGCAACAGTGATCCAGACGCTGCAGTATACTGGATGTGCCGCATGTTAGACGGCGGCGAAGACCCTCTCTATATCGCCAGACGGCTGGTGCGTTTTGCCAGTGAAGATGTGGGGATGGCGGATCCTGATGCCTTACAGATCACAGTGGCAGCCTATCAAGCTTGCCATTTTCTCGGGATGCCTGAATGTGATGTACACCTGACACATGCGGTTGTCTATCTCTCTATGGCGCCAAAATCTAACGCACTCTATATGGCATGTGAGAACTGCAAACAAGACATCCGCAAATCTCCAGCGGAACCAGTGCCCTTACAGATTTGTAATGCGCCAACTAATTTAATGAAAGAGCTTAACTATGGGAAAAATTATATTTATGCCCATGATACAGAAGAAAAATTGTCTAGAATGCAATGCCTTCCAGATTCTTTATCAGACCGAAGATATTATCAGCCTACCGAGCAGGGACAGGAGAAACAAGTCAAGAAACGACTGGAAGAAATCTTAGAATGGAAATATGGTAATACAGAATCAAAAGTACCATAACAAAGGGTATCAAACCCGCAGGAAAAATTATATAAAAATACTGCCCATAAATTTTAATCTATCTCCCTGGACATCCCAATATGGCCATACGGCTTTTCATCAGATATAATTTAAGGTACTGCGATTCCCAAAAGGAATCGCAGTACCTTAATATTCTTAGCCTAATTTCATATATTTTAAATAGTCGTCACTGTTTTAACAGTCTCCCACTCTTTTTCTTCCATATTTATCTGTAAGCACTCCTTGTCGCTGTCAAAACACAGATTATATGAAATCAGCAAAACGGGAACTTCCCTGTACATTATATGCCCCTGCAGCGGTATAACCATTGGTAGCATTCGCTTTTGTAGTGGTATAATAGTCTACCAGTGATGCGTTGGCGGCAACAGAAGAACCATAATCTTTGAAGAATTTCTGTACTTCAGACATATCTGATTTTTTAAATTTGTCCTCATCAATCTTCAATTTGCCCTTCTCATCTACACTAATTCCAAACTGCTCAAGCATATCCTTATTTTGCGCTGTTTTTTCCCTGATCTGAGCTAAATTCGCCAATACTCCAGAATTTGTGCTGGATTTGGCTGCATCAAACATATTGTTATAATTGGTCACAAAGCTCTTAGCAGTGGAAAAGATTTTGTCAATATCATAAGATTCCTTGCCATCTTTATCCTTAATTTTTTGATATAACTTATCAGATGCAAGCGCTTCACCGTCTGCCTTCAAGGATGCGGCGCTGGTACCTGCAGTGTTGTTCTTATCTTCACTCACACCACCAGTAATGCCAGCGAATTGAAGACGTGACATCACTGTAGAACCATAGCTCATGCTATCATCGGCTGAAAAAAGCTCCTGTACCTTAGAGAGTTCTGCTGACTGAAGCTTACTCTCATTAAATTGAAGCGTTCCATTATCATTGATTGTAACGCCAATTTCTGAAAGCTTATCCGCATTTGCAGCCGTGGCCTTCATCATATTTGCCACATATGCTGTTTTGTTTGTCATCGTGGATTTTTTCGATGCATTCACAACTTCATTATACTGCGACACAAAATTCTTCATTGCAGAAGATACCTTTGCTGTTGCACTCTGGCCTTTTTCTGTATCTGTGTAAGTGTTGCTGTTCTGTAATGTTGCAACAGAACTCTTCAGATTTGAAATTCCAGTCACCAGATTAGAATTTGCTTCTTTTACATCCTCGGAAACCTTTGGATTTCTCCTCTCTTCGAGAATCCTTTCGAGAACATTACTTGTACTGCTTGATGAACCACTTGCTGTTGTACTCGAATTCTTCCCTTTGCCATAGTAAGCTTTCATAAGCCTGCCATAACTACCGCTTTTAATGCTGGCATAATCTGAGAGATAATTCATATTTCCCGATCCACTGCTGGATGAAAGACCTTGGAAAAAAGAAAAACCTTGATTCATACTCATTATCATCACTCCTTTGAATAAAAATATGGACATCCATATCCCAATGTTTGACATATTATATATCGGCGTAAAACCTTATAGTTATTAGTTAATATAACACATAGATTTGAATATTACAAGATTCTGGAAAAAGGTCTTTGCTCTTGAGATTACATTTCTATGTAATTACACCAATTTCTCTAAACTTGTCAATGCATCTCTTTTCTTCTGAAAACGCATTTCGATTTTATCACCATTTGAATATTTTACAATGATCTCATATCCTCGAAACATATTTTTCTTAACAGCAATCTCTTTTTGATCAGAAGCAATATAATCACAGGCATCTTGAATATTACAAAATTCTTTTTCTGCCCCAAATAGGGAGATAATATAAATACTCTCTATCGTTCTCTTCAATGCATTCTGTAAACATTGCAAAAAAATCTCCCATTGTTCTTTATGATTTGACATTAGATGATCGCCAATCAATTGTTGTTCTCTTTTAGACAACCTTTCAAATTGATCCACTTTTTCTTGTAACTCTTTTTCTGAAGTATCTTCTTCCCAGTGTATATAGATATTCTGTGAAGCAAAAGCCTCTTCAATTGCTTTCATAGAAAAATATAAAACCTTAAACCCTTCCGATTCCATCTGATTTAAAGAATTATTAGTAAATTCTCCTGCCAACACTACTCCCTAAAATGGATGAAACTCACTATAACGATAAACTAATGGCTTAATAGCGGCTGATATTTCTTGTGCTTTGTTTTTGGAATGTTTTGTATATCTACGCCATGCAATTTCTATAAATGCTTTGGGTTTTCCTTTATACTCTTCTGAACCCTCTGACTCAATTACTATATCTAATTTATGAGTATTTCCATTAATGTCTATCCATTTCACTTCATTTCGATTAT
>Ga0137306_101392_pt1 | contig 24983 bp, 19 predicted proteins | sample Inofroosms_March_FD_97187 | JGI IMG/M metagenome (GOLD analysis project Ga0137306, IMG submission 97187) | Mouse cecal microbial communities from Vienna, Austria - N-Acetylneuraminic and N-Acetylglucosamine D2O microcosms_March | ecosystem: Host-associated > Mammals > Digestive system > Large...
ATTTAAGGACAATAAAAATTCTCCTCCTCCGGTATCATAATCCAGGAGATTGAAATCCTTCTCCAAATACTGTCCTACAATCCTTCTGTAATCCCATGGAAGATCGTTCTCTTCCTCGTATCTCCCCCTGATATGGGAAAAGTCCCAGCCGTGAATGTGGGCCGATTCCTCTTCTTTTTTCCAGATAGCTCTTAATTCTGCTCTGTTCATTTTCACTGCTTCCTTTCACTTGTGCCGGCCAAACGGCCGTAACGGTATCCTCCAGAATTTATGAACACTATGATCGGCGCAGCGTCTGACAGCATAAATATTTCATGGACCTCGGTACAATCTGCTGTCAGCCCTTACACTGCACCGAGTAATTAATTCGTTTTCTCAATTTTTATACCTCCCCTCATTTTATAAAATGAGTCAGAATATAGATTGACTTCCGTTTGCGACTTTTCAGCGCAGACAAGAGTTCCTATGTTTTCTCTATCGACTTATATTCCTTTTCCATAAAACAATATCTAATATTTTGGGGTAAAATTGACTTTTTATCCCAGGCCATTTATAATGATAAAAGTCGGCGAAGGAATACCCTTTTAGACATATGTGAAAGACCATAAGAAACAGGAGGCAGATCATGTTTCTATCCGCCCAAAGCCCTTTTAAAAATCTCAAAAACCACGGAACTTCCAAGTCTTCCAGTACCAGGTCCTTCCAGCTCCGGCTGTTCCTTGCCCTGGTGTGTTTCCTGCTCTTTCTGGCGCTGCTGTCGGACACCCTGTCCGGCTCATCCTCCGAGGGAGGGAAAAGTCCGGCAGTTTCCTCGATAAAAGAATGGCAGATGGATGGAGAGTCCCTTTCCCTCCCTATGTCTTTAAAAAATCTGCCCTCCCGCGCGGAAGTCACCCTGACTGCTCAATTACATACAAACCCCGGGGATTACCTTTATATCAAAACCGTCTATGCTCCCGTGCAGATCTTCGCGGACGGAGAGCTGATTTTTGAGTACGGACAGCCGGGAAGTTTTTCCCCGTTTTGGCTGGACCCTCCCACCAAGGTAGCCCTGTTCCCCCTCCCGGCTTCAGGAGAGACCGTCTCCCTCACCATGAGGTATCAATCTCCCTGTCAGAGGAGCACCCTGACCCTTTATCCCGTTTTGATCGGAACCTCCGCGGCCATTCTGGAACAGCTGTTTTCCGAGATGGGATTCTCCCTGTTTTTTTCCATTGTGCTCATCGCCCTGGGGATGATCCTGTGCCTCATCTCTTTCGTGCTGACCCGTTTTGAGCTGAGCGGAATCTCCTTTTTCTGGCTGGGCCTGTTTGCCTTCTGTGTGGGCATATGGATCCTGGGAGAATGCAACCTGACAGGCCTCTTTATCCAGAATTCCACGTTGTTATACCTGATGGCCTTCGTGGGATTGTTTATCCTGTCCGCCCCTTTGCTCAAATTTATTCAGATAGTTCTGGAACTTCCTCATAATCCGTGGATAAACGGAATGCTGCTGACGCTGACGATCTGCGTATGCGCCGCGTTTTCTCTTCAGCTGGCAGGCATCGCCTCCCTCTCCAGAACCTTATATGTGTTTCATGGGATGATCCTGCTGTTTTTCCTTTTAACCTGTGCCCTTGTCCTGTCGGAGGCGGTTCGCCGCCGCGATACCGCGGCCAGACGTCTCCTCCTGCCCATGATGATCCTGACCCTGTTCGTCATACTGGAGCTGGCCAACTACTACCTTCGCTATCTGAATTCACAGAAATCCCTGTTCTTTCAGATCGGTATGGTGCTTTTTATCATATCCTTAAGCGTTGTGTGCGGCTATTTTATGGGGGATATACTCATGCTCCGCACCAGAAACCAGCAGCTGAACTACGAAGTTTTCCTCATGGAAAAGCAGGTGGATATGCAGAAGGAACGGCACCGGCTTTTGTCCGAGACCTCCACACAGTTAAGACAGCAGCGCCACGACCTGAAACATCATCTGGTGGTCATCCAAACCTACCTAAACAGCGGGGAGACAGAAAAACTAAAGCAATATCTGGAGGAGCTTTCTTCCAGCATCCCCAAAGAACCCCTTTCCAGGATCTGCGAAAATGAAGCCGTAAACGCGGTGGCCCTCCACTACCAGGCCATGGCCCGCCAGGCCGGAGTGAAGGACTGCTCCATCTTTCTGGATATTCCCAAAGATACAGGAAAGGTTCCCGAAATGGACTTGTGCGTGATCGTGGGAAATCTCCTGGAAAACGGGGTAACTGCCTGCCGAAACGCCGGGCATCCTTTTATCCGGATGTACAGCCGCTGTGCCAACGGGGTCCTGACCATCACCATGGACAACAGCGTGTCCGTTGTGACCAAAGGCCTTGATCACACCTTCCTCTCTTCCAAACCAGGAGGCGGCATCGGGCTCAGTTCCATCGCTTCCATAGCGGAGAACTATGAGGGCGGAAGCCGGTTTGAGGCTGAAAACGGCGTGTTTTTTTCCTCGGTTTATCTGCGGCTTCACTAGAGAGAGTATGGCCCTGGATTCCTGTCCTGACGTGCCTTTGTGCTGAAGAACGGCCGCATCAGCCCCCATCCCCTCTTCACGTGAAAGGGCCAGGGGCGAAATCCGTCATCCCGCTCCCGGCCCTTCCAAAAATTCACACACTTACGTCTACATTCTCCCCTGTCCGGGCCTCCAGTTCCGCGGTTTCCCCGGACGGGTCATAAACCGCTTCTCCAGAACTGTCCACAGGAGCAGAAGATGATGTCCCTGCCATCTCGGCCTGATGCTTTCCTTCCTCGCTGATCTCCACGGAGTCGGAACTGACCTCTGTCTCTGTCCCTTTCCCGTCTCCTTCCTGAAGCTGCTTCTCCAGTTTCTCCCGCTCTTCTTTTCTTGCTTTGATCAGTTCTTCCTGGCGCAGTTTTTCCTGCTCTTTGGCTTCCCTGGCATCCAGTTTCATCCCCTGGCTGGTTTTCTCGCTGTAGCCCTCAGCCTGCTCTGTCATCTCGCCCGCATAGCTCAGGGCCCGCTTCATCTTCTCCGTATCCCCTTTTCGCTCCGCCTCTTTGGCCACGTTCATGGGAGTGGATACCAGGCTGATACTGGTTCCCGCCCCTGCCAGGCCTTCCATGGTCTTTACGTTCATGCCACAACCTCCTTGTCTGAATCAAACCTGTAAATATTCCCGGAGATAAGCCTCTCCTGCCTGTAGTTTCGGCGCGCTCTCCCGAAACTTTACGCAGACGCTATATAAGGTTTTTTTCATGTCATACACGGTATGTCCCATGATACAGGGGCAGGAGAACCGATACCGCGAAAACCCCGTTTTCCAGTTCTGTACGCACCACCCCGTTATACCTGGCCGCGGCTGCTTTCATATTTCCCAGCCCCAGACCATGTCTTTGTGACCCGCTCTTCCATTTCTCCCCTCTCTCCCATCCTTCCTCCTGCTCCGCGCTGTTTCGCGCCTCCAGGAAAAGACATTTCCTGACAGTTCCCAGATACACATAAATGAAGGTCTGCTCCCTGGCCTTAAGTCTCAGACAGGACTCCAGGGCGTTGTCCAGGGCATTTCCCACAATGATGCACAGATCAATGTCCTTCACCGGACAGTCCGCAGGCAGCCTGGCGTCACACTGCCAGCGGATTCCCTGTTCCTCAGCCTGACGCTTTTTATGGTACAGAAGGGCATCTATGGCCAGGCTTCCGGTGATCTCGTCTCCCGTCTCCACCCCTCCCAACTGAGCCATCTCCTGAAGATAGGAAACCGCTTTCTCCCACTGCCGGTTCTGGATCAGGCTGTCAAGGGCGATGATATGATTTTTCAGGTCATGTCTGAGACGTTCCATCTGGCTGTACTGTTCTTCCATCATCTCATAATACAACATCTGGGTCCGGTATTGTTCCCCGGACCTCTCCTGCCGGTCCATCCGGTCCAGCCCAAGGACAAGAAAGCCTGCCGCTGCCATTGAAAGTCCCGTAAAAACACACATGGCTCCATGGCTGAAAAGCTGGTTTTCAAACAGACCGTATCTCCCCCTGTCCTGAACCAGAATCCCGTTGCTGGCTGCCCAGTTGGCCAGGTCTGTGACAAGCATCATGCCGGAAAGAGGAGCGATGAGGGAGAGATACCAGCTTTTTCTCTTATCCTCAAAAACAGGCTCAAGGGGCTTTGACAGCAGGCAGACGGCAATAACCCCCACAACGCAGGTAAAAAGAGTAATAGCCCGCCTCCCCCACACGCCCACAAAGGCCGTCTCCCCGCTGCCTGACAGGACTCTGACCAGGATCAGTCCCATAAAACACAGGAAAGAATCGGTGAAATTCCAGATCAGCTGGCTCATCACTGCCAGGATCACCCCAATAAGCAGCTTTCTCTCCCTCTCCCCTCTGAATATAGCCATAGTCAGGCCCAGAAGCACCCCGTGGCCACAGAGGGCATAGAGAATATAAGGGATCCCACGATTCTCCAGAAAGAAGACCATGACTATATGACTGCCAAAAAGAAGCCCTCCGAAGACTCTGCCTTCCCGGGACTTCCCCTGCAAATGTGTCCGCAGGAAACGGGAAGCGGACCAGACATACAAAAATTCCGTGAGCAGAAACAAAAAGATATCCCAGCCGGCTCGTTGATTCATAAGATTCCCCCGTTCTCCCGCATGTAGGCCAGAATGGCCTGACAGAATTCATCATACCTGCGCTTGGCGATGACGATCCGTTCCCCGTTGTCAAGAATCGCCTCCTGTCGGTTGTAGACCTCCACATATTTCAAATTAAGCAGATAACTTTTATGGCACCGGAAAAAACCTTTCCCCCCGAGCTGCTTCTCCAGGCCCCCGATCCGCTCATAATAGGTAAAGACTTCCTTTTTTTCATGGACATCGATCTGTCTCCCTCTGATCTCAAAATACCGGACCTGGTCTAAGAAAAGTTTTCTCTTCTGCCGCTCACTGGTGACCACAATGTAGTCGTGGGAAGGGTGCCGCTCTCTCTCCACGGCCCGCTTTAAGACACTCTTCAGCTTTTCCCTGTCCACAGGCTTTACCAGATAATGAAACGCTTCCACATCATAGGCGTCAAACACATACCTGCGGCTGGATGAGAGAAACACCAGAGTCTTTTCAAAAGCCAGGCCGCGGCACCGCCTGGCCGTCTCCATGCCGTCCATCCCATCCATGAGAATGTCCAAAAAGATCAGATCGAATCGCCCCAGAGCGCCCAGCAGTTCCTTTCCGCTGTAAAACTGCTCAACCCGGCAGGGGATCTTCAATTCCTCCATACAGCCCCGGATCTTCTCCGATATGGAAATACATTCTAAAAGTTCATCATCACAGACAGCAATCGAGACCATGGGGTACCTTCTTTCTGCGTACAGTTCTGATTTTTATATCGACAGGAAACTTACAATCTTTCCTGTTATGCCATAAACGGACGAAATTACGTGGTGAACGGCACCAGTCCACCTTGTTTTCTGTCCGGAAAACTTCGTTGACTTTTGGAAAATTTTTCGATAAAATTTAGAAAAGCATATGAAAAGGGGGTATCTGTCCATGGAAATCAAAGAATCAAAAATGATACAATTCGCCGAAGATGAGGTGATCCTCGCGGAAGGTTCCACAGAAAAGGTCCTGTATAAGATTATACACGGAAAAGCCATCGTCTATTTCAACTATGGAAAAGAAGATGAATATATGGTTGGGATGCTCTCTGAGCAGAGATGTTTTGGAGAACTCTCCATCCTGTGCGGCAAGCCCAGCATCTACACAGTCGTGGCCTACAGTGACGTGCTGGTCATGCGCATCCAGGAAAAAGATTTTGATGATTTTATCAGAAACAACAGCGCCAACGCCATCGGCATCATGCGCAACCTGGCCAATACTCTTCTGACCCTCAGCTTAAATGTCAATATGGTTCTGGAGGAGCTGGCCCAGGAAAAGAAAATCAAACCCGAGGCCTACAAGGACATCACGAAAAAGATTCAGCTCTACACCGCGCTGGATCCAAAAGATCAGAGCCGTTTCACCGCCTCAGTGTAAAACACTCTGACCGTCCTTTTTACGACCGGCTCTCAGGGAGCACACCCTGACTGCCAGCTCCATGGCCAGCTTTCCGATCCGGTCTTTCCCTTCCAGGTTAATCTCATTGGCCAGGCTCCGGCTGTCCCACACCTCGCCGTCCAGATTGTCCGCGGCGTAAAAGAACTGAAACACTTCCTTCCCACGAAATCCCGCCATGGCGGCCATGGCGGAGCACTCCATCTCCACACAGACGCATCCTGACTGTCTCCGGCGTTCCACCTTCTTTCTGGTCTCCCGGTAGATGCCGTCGGATGTCCAGGTCTTTCCTATGGTATAGCGACAGCCCAGTTCCCGGAGGATCTCCGTGAAAGTCTCCGTATACCGGGGATTCACCGGAATCTCGTCTGAGGCCGGCATATAGTGGTAGCTGGTGCCCTCGTCCCGGACAGCCCTGTCAGGTATGATGACGGAGCAGTCTTCGATGGACCTCTCCAGCACCCCGCAGGTGCCGAAGAGAATGATGGTCTCCGCCCCCATGGCAAAGATCTCCTCCGCCGTGGAGACACAGGCCGGAGCTCCCACAGGTGACATATACATTCCGATTGAAGCGCCCTGAAAACTTGTCCTGTAAACCGGAATCACCATGTTGGCCTCCCGGGTCTCTCCGATCCTCACACCGCCGAAGCCCTCCGCCATGCGGTCAAAGGTCTCTCTGGCAAAACAGGAGACCACCACCTCCGGCATATCCGGGACAGGCCTTATCAAGTCCGTGGGATTCACCACCGCCTGTCTGCTGTCGTCAAATTCTTCCAGAATTCCCATAAATCCTCCTCCGGGCGATCAGCCGTTTTCCTCAAGAAACTCCGCCAAATCGTCCTCCTCTTTCAGATATGCATAATCCACCAGTTCTCTGTCTATCAGCATACGCTATTTTCGGGAGAAAAACAACCTGTTTTTCACGTTCAGGCTATTACACATCATTTTCTGCCTTCCCCATATATTCCGGCTTCAGGCTCAGGGAAAAAGTGATACAGTTTTTTCTTGACAAATGAGACTATATAGAGTAGTCTGTATATAAGACTACTATTTGTAGTCTCAAGATTGAACGGACAGGGAGGGGATCTTATGTCAGAAATCCAGTTAGGAGTGATCGAAGCCCGTTTCGCGGACATGATCTGGGATCATGAACCGGTGACTACTTCGGAGTTGGTGAAAATGGCTCAGACGGCTTTCCAGTGGAAAAGAACCACCACCCACACGGTGGTAAAACGTCTGTGTGAAAAGGGATTGTTTGTGAATACCAGGGGAACCGTCACCTCCCTGATCTCCCGTCAGGAATTTCTTTCCATGCAGAGCAGGAAATTTGTAGAAGATACCTTTCACGGATCTCTGCCTGCATTCCTTGCCGCCTTTACAGGCCAGGGCTCCCTGACCCGGGAAGAAGCCGCCCAGATCCGGTCCATGATCGACCAGGCCGGAAAGGAGGAATAACATTTGGACAAAATCTTTCTTCAATTACTGAATATGAGCGCTGCCGCCGGATGGCTGGTTCTGGCCGTCATGGTGCTGCGGCTTTTTATGAAAAAAGCTCCCCGATGGCTCACCTGTGTTCTCTGGGGAATGGTGGCGGTCCGGCTTTTATGCCCCTTTTTTCTGGAAAGCCCTCTGAGTCTGATTCCAAGTCCCCGGCTGTTAGACCCCTATGAGGTCCGGTACGGGGATCACCCCGCCGTCACCACCGGCATCCCCGCGGTCAACGGTATGGTGAATCCCGTTTTAAGCGAGACTCTCTCTCCTGCTGCCAAAGCCGGCGCCAATCCTCTGCATGTCTGGATCACCTTTGCCGGCGTCCTGTGGTTTCTGGGATTTACAGCGCTCCTTCTTCACAGCCTCATAAGCTTCCTTCGGATACGCAAAACCGTGGAAGAATCCATACCTCTGCAGGATAATGTCCGGCTCTGCGACCGGGTGGGTTCTCCTTTTATCCTGGGAATCTTCCAGCCAGAGATCTATCTTCCCTCCGATATCAGGGAACAGGAGCTCCCCTATGTGCTGGCACACGAAAAAGCCCACCTGAAACGGCGGGATCACTGGTGGAAGCCTTTGGGATACCTGCTTTTGTCTCTGTACTGGTTCCATCCTCTGATGTGGGCAGCCTATGTCCTTTTCTGCCGGGACATCGAACTGGCCTGCGACGAGAGCGTAATCCGTGACATGAGTCTGGAGGGAAAGAAGGCCTATTCCCATGCCCTGGTATCCTTAAGTCTCCACCGGAGGCTGGTCAGCGCCTGTCCCCTTGCCTTCGGGGAAAGCAATATCAAAGAACGGGTACACAAAGTACTGCATTATAAAAAACCGGCATTCTGGATGATAATCGCGGCGGTGGCCGCCTGTGTGGCAGCAGCGGTGTGTTTTCTGACCAATCCGTCAGAAAAATCCGGCACAGACGAAACCCTGCCCGCCTCCGAAATCCCCGGCGATGACGGCACCATGATCCTATATCTTGATCAATGGTACAAAAGAGAGGATCTGTCGGAGGATACCCTCCGATGGCTGGAGATGTACAACAGCCTGTCTCCTGATGAGCAGATGGCTGTCAGCTCTGTCCCCTGGGATCTCTATGCTCTCCGTTACGGAGACAGTTCCCACGTGCCCGTTGCCCTTGAGACGACTCCGGAGGATGATGAGACTGAGGAGATTTTGTCCGAACCTGTCCGGTCAGCCTTGGACCAGGCCATCTACAGCGCTGTTATGGAAAGACATCAGAATTCCTACAGCGACAATTATGATTTTGCCTGCTGTGATTTCGTCATGCTGGAAAAGGTTTCGAATCTCATAAAGGGAAATGGGCCGGCCGCCTATACCGTCACCTGCTATGGCTGGGTCTTCTATCAGCAGTACATGGTCACGGAAGCCGGACTGGAGTGTGTGGGAGGCTGCCATATCCCCACCGTGCTGACCTTTAAAACAGACTTAAGCCTCTATCTTCTGGAAGAATACTGGGAGCCCAGGAGCGGCGGTGACTTTGGTCCGGATATTCGGGATAAGTTTCCCGGCCACCTTGCAGATGATGCTCTTGACAGCCAGAAATTCATTATCCGGCAGCAGCAGAGCTGCTACAGCCAGGCTGTACGGGCCACGGGTCTGGACACAGACGCTGTCATCGGCCGGCTTTTAGACGACCTCTGTTCCCAGATGGGCGATTCCTTTGACCCTCAGACCATTCCCGGCCAGCAGAATTCCCGGTACCGGGAGCTTGTCAAATACGGGGAATACACCCTTACCTGTTTTCTCGACCGCCTCTCCCAGGGCAGGGAACCGGAACCCAGGGGAAGGATCATGGCCCTCATCTGCGAGGAACTATTACAGACCAGAGACAGACTTCCTTTAAACGCGGCGGAGGCGGACACCGGCCGGCTCTGGTATGAAACCCTCCTGGCTCATGCTTCCAACCTGGCGGAACCCTATTTAAAAAATCAAACAGCAACAAACATCACTCCATAACGATCTTCCACTCGCCGCCGGACAGCCGGACTGTCCGGCCAGATTCCCATGAGAGTTCTTCCCCGTTCAGCCGCACTCTTCTGATTCCGTCAATCTCCGGCAGACAGAAAATTCCTCTCATCCCCTCAGCCAGAGAAACCTGACAGGAAAATCTCCTCTCCTCACGTTCCCATTGCCACTGCACCTGGATTCTTCCCAGGCGGCTCTCATAGGAAGCCTTCACCCAGGTGATCTGCTCCCCGCCTTCAGGTACGGAAACGCGCAGATCCGGTTTGGGCTGTAAGATGACTTCTTCAAAGCCGGGATGGATTTCGGAAGTATCGATGCCTGCCATATAGCGGTACATCCACTCCCCCACACAGCCATAAGCATAATGGTTGAAAGAATTCATGGAAACATCGCCGAATCCGAAGGATCTGCCATAGGAATTCCACCTCTCCCATATGGTGGTAGCCCCCTGATCCACGCTGTAGAGCCAGGAAGGATTGTTCCGCTGCATCAGAAGATCATAAGCCATATGGTGGCGTCCGTATCTGCCGAGAATATTCATCAGGATTCCGGTGCCCACAAATCCGGTGCTCAGAAGGTGCCCGTTGTTCCGGATCTTCTTTTCCAGAAGACTTACCGCCTCTTCCTCCCTGGATTCCGGCAGGAGGCGGGCCATCAGGGCCAAAAGGTAAGCGGTCTGGCTCTGCTCTGACAGGAGCCCTTCTTCCTTTCCGTACCGGCTCAAAAAAGCTTCCCGGATCTGTTCATACAGGCTGCGGTACTCCAGAGCCTTTTCCTGCCGCCCCAGGATCTTCTCGATGGTTTCCATCGTCATGGCGTCATATGCATACCAGGCCATGGATACATACCTTTTATCCGTAGGTTCATAGGCCAGCCAGTCTCCAAACTCCATGTTGGGGCCTTCCAGGCCATACCGGCTTAAAAAATCCATATACCGCTCCATGGACTCCACGGATACTTCCAGGATATCCCTGCTGCCGTATTGGAGATACAGGCGGTAGGGGATCAGGATACAGCCGTCGGCCCAGGCTCCGTTTCCGTAACGGATCACCCGGGTGTAAGGAATCACGTCCGGATAACCGCCCTCCTCATTCTGGCTGTCCCTGGCGTCCTGAAGCCATTTCCAGTAGAAATCCTCCACATCCCCGTTGTAGGCGGCTGTCCGGAAAAACACCTGGGCATCCCCGGTCCACCCCAGGCGCTCATTGCGCTGAGGACAGTCTGTGGGAACGGAAAAGTAATTTCCCCTCTGACCCCACAGAATATTGCGGATCAGCCGGTTCACCCGGCCGCTGGAAGTAGTCAGACTTCCCGTCTCCCGGATCACGCTTCCCACGACCTGCCCCTCCAGAGCGTAAAGCTCTACCGGCCCGTCTGCCGTCAGCTCCAGATACCGGAATCCATAATAGGTAAAACAGGGCCTGTACTCCTCAGGCTCCTCGCTTCCCTTGAAAATATACTTTCCCAATGATCTGGCCGACCGATAATTGGCCGTGTACACCGAGCCTTTGGGGCCGTCATTTCCCCGGGAGAGTTTTCCGCTGTCATTTAACATCTCCCCAAACCGGATAGTAAGTCTGGTGCCGGACCCGGCCCTGGCTTTGAAATACTCCCAGCCCACCATATTCTGTCCCAGATCTACTGTAAGAGTCTGTCCCGGAAGAAGGAGAAGCGGCTGCTTTAAGGGCCAGTCCGAAATCTGCTTTACCACATGGATCTCGCCAAAGTCCGTGCCGTTATCCCTGATTCCGTCGCCGACTGCCGCTTCCACAGGCTGCCTGGTCAGTTCCTCTCTCACCTGTACCTTTGGCCCGATCCAGGGCGTGATCTTTCCCTCGTATCCCATCCAGGTATCCGGTTCGTTTCCTTCCCTGCCGGCCACATGTACCGGCCCGAAGACCTTCTTATCATACCCGGCCAGGGACATTTCCTCAAAGGAGTCCTCTCTGGCGTCATAGACCTCTCCGTCCCAGATATCCGAATACCGAACAGGCCCCAGCCAGGCTCCGCTCCAGTCCGGGCCGGTGGCCAGGGTCCTGACCGTCCCTGCGCTGTCCCGAACCTCAAGACAGCCCCACAGTCCCAGCTCCCGCCGCCCGTAGGTACCAAAAGAGATCCTGCCCTGCCACCAGCCGCTGCCCACCGCTGCCAGGATACAGTTTTCTCCCTGTCTCAGGTAACGGTCCACCCGGTATCTCACACACAGCAGCCTCTTCCGGTAGTCTGTCCAGCCCGGGTTCAGCTCCTCACGGATCCCCTGTTCCCCTGTCACTGCCTGACCGTTGATAAACACATGGAACACGCCCAGACTGGTCATATCCAGCCAGGCTTCCTCCGCCTCCCGCTCCAGCACAAACTCCTTGCGGAACACCGGAAGACCGTCTTCCTCGAACCGGTCCTGAACCTCCTGCAAAGCCCGCTCATCTTTCCACTTCCCGGGCCGCTTATGCCATACCGGCTCCTGTACCGCGATCATGGCCGCCTTTCTCTTCAGATCCACATCCCGGTTCTCATACCGCTTTCCTGCTCCTGTCACCGTCCGCACCCCCATTCCACCTGCATCCCGTCGTAGGCCACTTCGATCCCAAGCTTCTTTGCCTCCCCGGACAGATACTCATACCCGCCGGTTCCGTGAGAAATATGGGTACACAGAAATCTGGTGTTCTGATCCGTCACTCCCAGCTTCATAAGACGCTCTTTGATCACCAGGTTTTCCTTTAATCCCATATGGGAAATCCCCACATCCGGCTTATTGCCCAGAGTGCAGTCCATGATCACACAGTCCAGACGGCGGCCTTTCAGATATTCGTAAGTCTCCTCCGTCAGCCTCCCCGTATCCGTGGCATAGAGAAACGAATTTCCTTTCTCATCCCGGATCAGGTAAAGGAGACACTCCTCATCAGGGCTGTGGACTGCAGGCAGGGCAGTGACCTCGTATTCCCCAGCCTGGACCCGGTCAAATTCATGGATCACATGGCATACTGTGGCTTCCTTCACAAAATCAAAGGCGCAGTCGGAAAGCCTCTTTGCCATTTTCTCCACAGCCTGTTCATTGCCATAAGCCTTAAGCACCGGCTCCACCATCTCCTTGCCGAACCATCCGCCCCGGAAGCCGAGAAGCTTCTCGTCCAGATGGTCGCTGTGGCTGTGGGTCACAAACAAATACTTAACCCGCGAAAGCTCGATGCCGTACAGAACCGATTTCCAGTAGGTCTCCGGCCCCATATCCACCAGAAGATCCTCGTTCACCAGGATCTGGGACCGGCTCCTTAACTCTCTCCCTCCCAGCTTCCTGGCCTCCATACAGTCCCTGCACTGACAAAACGCTCCCGGCAGCCCTTCCGAGGCCGCCGTTCCCATAAATGTAATTCTCATAGATTCTCCTCTTTACTCTCCTGTCTGACCTGTTCCCGGTATTTGGCCGGACTGACTCCGCAGATGGTCCGAAATTTCTTGGTAAAGCTGGCCACATCAAGATATCCCACCTGCTCCACGATAGTCTTTACCTTCAGATCCGTATTCTTTAACAGCCAGCACGCCCGGTCAATACGCTTCTCCGTCACATACTCCAGGAAATTCTTTCCCGAATATTTGCGGAAGAACCGGCTCAGATAGGAAGCTGACATTCCGAACCGCTCCGCCATCTCTCCCAGGCTTATGCTGCTGTCATCATAGTATTCCTCAAGATAGGCCAGAATCTCCTGATACAGGCCATTGACCTGCTGGTCCTTGGCCTGCTGCCGGATATCCAGGATCTCCTGACAGAATTTTCTCATATTTAAAAGAAAATCTCCCAGATTCCGGTAATGGCTCCACTCCTCCACCTTCTCGTTGAGATAAGGGATATTGACCTTCTCTCCTATGGGCACAAGGCTCTGAATAATGTGGAACAGCACAAATTTCCTGCTGCCCGAATTCTCATATCCCCAGTGCTTTTCCAGGGCTGACTCCAGTGCTTCCAGCGCCTTTAAGGCTGTGGCGCCGTTGTCCGCCAGAAGGCTCTGCCGCAGCTTTACCTCTTCCTCGATAATATACAGTTCATTGTGTTCCCGGCTCTCCTTAAAATTCTCGTAGTAGAAGATTCCCGCCTCGTCCTTCAGCTGCATCCCCTCTCCTATGGCCAGAGCCTCCATGTAAGCCCGGCTGATCCCCGCCATAGAAGGATAGCATCCGCTGATTCCCAGAATCCACCGTTCCTCCTCCCCTCCTGAGATCTTCTGGTACAGCTCTTCCACGAGGAGATCCTCATCCTCTGACCACCCTTTCGTATTCCACAGAAGAGCCAGACTCTTGGAGTTATCCATGGGTACCAGATAGAGACCCGGGATCTCCATGGACCGGATCGCCCCTTCCACGGCCTCCTGCTGGCGGGACACCACCGGCGATAAGGAATACAAAACCATGGCGCAGAAAAAATCTTCTTCCATAATCAGTCCCGCCTGTCCCAGCTGTTGTCCCACTTCTTCCAGATCCACGGTTCCCAGCAAAAGCCCCCGAAGGAGACTCTGACGTCTGAGCAGGCGGTTACTGTCCAGTTCTTTCATGATATTTCTGTTTTTCTCCATGATCCCGGCGATGGAAGTCCGAAGGCTTTTCCACTCATCCACGGCCTCGGTCCGGTCATCCTCTTCTCTGGTTTTGAAACCGTTTCTTTTGTCTGCCGGTTCCAGGAGAGACCATAATTCCTGAACCGGCCGGTACATCCGGACCGCCGCTATGGCGCCCAGCACCATACAGAAGATCAGAAGCAAAGTGATCAGGGCCACCACACGGTTCTGGCTGTACACATAATTCCAGATAAACTGCCCCCTGGGAATCACCGCCACATAATTCCAGCCCGCAACCGAAGATTTATCCACCAGGATAAAGCAGTTCATCCCCCTGATTCTGTGAGAAAAGACACCCTTATCCCTGCAGAAATACCACAGCCCTCCGATCTCCTCCTCCGGAAGCTCCATCCCCTGTTCCCGTTTAAAATAGAGGCTTCCGTCCTTTCCCAGAAGGTACACTCCCTGCCGGTATCCTTCCCTGGCCACAGACAGCTTTTCCAGAAAATATGTTTCCTCCACCACGCCTATGGCAGCCCCCAGGGAATGGTTCAGCGAGTTAAGCCACGGATAGGTGACGGTGATGTAACGGCGCCCCCACTCCTTGCGCTTCTGCAGGATCCCGCCGTTTCCTTCCAGGCTTAAGGCAAAGGCCTCGGCCCGGTTGATATAGGCTTCAAACGTTTCCTCCCCTTCCGGTTCCTCCAAAACAAACACGTTTCTCATAAAATTAGACAGAGAGAGGATCCCGTTTCCCGAATAGAGATTCTCGCCGCCGCTGATATGCAGATACAGGGTATCAAACAGATTCAGCTGGGCCTGATAGATCTGAAGCTTCTTTTTGGCCAGAACGGAATCATAGCTGCCGGGCCGCAGAAGATAAGGGGTAATATCCGAATCGGCAGAAATCTGAGCCACCATATTCTGAAATGTCTTAAGATCGTCGTCGACGCTGTCTGCCGCCTGCCCCAGGGCGAACTCCTGGGCCGTCGTGTAAGCGCTCTCCACCTGCCTCAGCCCGTTGACCAGAAAAATAAGATCCAGCACCACAAACGGGCACACGATGAGAGAGATGATACACACCATATACTGTTTAAAGATACCGGACTGCCTGTTCCTTCTGTACACCTGATTCCCCCACATTCCTGTCACAGGAGGAAGGAACCGCCATAAGGGCCGTCCCTTCCTGTTTCTTAAAGTATACCATATATTTTCTATTTATTGGAAGCCCAGCGGTCATAGGCCTGCTGAAGGATCTCCAGATACCTCTCCAGTCCCCTGGACCTGATTCCCGCCACATACTCATCCCAGGTGGCGTCGATATCCAGATCACCGATGATCATCTTGGATTCCATGGTCTGCTTGTAGCTGTTTAAGTCCGTTTCAATGAGGCTCAGCTCGTCCGCCTCTTCACTCGTAAACTTGGTGGTAGTAGGCCAGTCCACTTTCAGATAATCATAGAGATTATTCATAATATCATAAGTTAAGCGCAGGCTCTTGGCAGTCTCAGGATTCTCATACACCTCCTCGCTGATGGTCGTCTTTAAGGTTCTGTCTGCCGTGTTGGCAAAGGGGAAATAATTGTCCCCGGGAGTACAGTGGAAGTCCACATACAGGTTGGAAGACTCAAAGGCGCTCTCGTCATAGGTCCATTTTCTCTGCTCTGTTCCGAAAGCCGTCTCCACTACTTCCCAGCCATATTCCGGATACTCCGGATCCTGTCCGATCCTCGGCCCTACCATGGTGGTCAAGGTTCCTTCCTCGGAAAAGCACCAGTCGATCAGGCTGATCAGCTTCTTTATCATCTCCTCATCCGTCACCTTGTTGGTCAGTACCATGGCCCCGTCATACACCAGGTCTTTGGAAGGCCACATCTGCACATCATTAAACTCGCTGGTCATAGGCTTCATCCCACGAAACTGCATGAAGATGTCCGCATCAGGAATATTCAGATAAGAAGCATAGTCTGTAAATGCGCCGCAGAGGTTGGAGGCCTGCTTTGCCTTTCTCTGGTCCGCTGTCTGGGTAAAATACTCCTGATCCAGAAGCTTTTCCTCATACAGCTTGTTCATATATTTCAGGAAATCTTTGTAATGCTCCTCCACGGGAACGTAGATCACCCTGCCGGAATCGTCCACCTCATAGGTGCGGCTCACATATCCAAAGGCGGTCAGAATGGGGATAAAAGCATCGTAGTAATCTCTTCCGTCTTCATAATAGGAACCGCCCAGGGGGATCTCGTCGCCAGGATCTCCGTTTTCATTGGCATCGTTGTCCCGGACCGCACACAAGAACTCATAGAATTCGTCCAGATTCTCCAGCAGCTTCTCAAATCCGAGCTTCTTCGCCCACGCCGCGTTGATAAAGAACCGGTTTTTGGCATATTCTCTCTGAGCGCCGTTGATTCCCTTGATGGCATAGATATGGCCGTCGGGGAAATACAGGCTGGGAAGCAGGTCCGCATACTCTTCCTGCTCGATCACCTCGAAGAAATGGGGCATATTTTCTTTTGTAATGTAATCCTCCAGAGGAAGGATGAGTCCCTGGCTTCCATAGGTGGCCAGCTCCGTGTCCGTCAGATTGTTTAAGAATACCTGGGGCAGGTCGCCGGAGGCAAATGCCAGGTTCTTCTTCTCGGACCATGCATCCTCTGTCACCTGATCCACCTCGAAGAGCACTCCGCACTGTCTGGCGATCTCCTTGATGGCCCAGTAATCCGCCCAGTCTCCCTGGGTTGCCTTGGTAGCCACCATCATGGAGACTTTCATCACCTCATCCGTGCCCTGGGATGCGGCCTCTCCCTCTTTGTTTCCGTCAGAAGAAGCTCCCGCTTCCTGGGTAGTTCCCCCTGCCGCCTGAGAGGAGCCCTGGGAAGCTGCAGGCGAATCCCCGGAGCCTCCGGAACATGCCGCCAGGCAGACCATGGTCCCTGCCAGTGCCAGAGCCAGAATACGATTTGCTTTTTTCATAAAGAACCTCCTTTAGATTAAAAATATTAAGATTTGTGTTCAGCCTTTTACCGAACCAATCATGACACCCTTTACAAAAAACTTCTGCAAAAACGGATAGATAATCAGCATGGGAAGCGACGCTACCACAATGAGGCTGTACTTCATGGTCTGGGCCATCATCGCTCTCTCGATCATGGTATCCAGAGCGTCGCTGCTCATATTCACCGCCTCATTCTGCACCAGGATCTCTCTGAGGAAAATCTGCAGGGGCTGAAGATTTTTATCTTTCAGATAGATCAGAGCGTTAAAATAGCTGTTCCAGTGTCCCAGCCCGTAATACAGGCACAAAATGGCGATCACCGGTTTTGACAGGGGAAGGATCAGCCTTCCGAAGATCTGGAAATCGCTGCACCCATCGATCCTGGCCGCCTCCTGCAGCTCCAGAGGAATGCTTCCGGACATAAAAGATCTGGTGATAATCACATTGTACACAGAGATCAGCCCCATGACGATGAGAGTATACCATTTGTTGTAGAGGCCGATCTTATTGACTACAAGATAGGTGGTGATGATGCCGCCGCTGAACCACATGGTAAACATCATAAACAGGGTGATCAGTTTTCTCCCATAAAGATCTTTCCTGGACAGGGCATAACCCGCCATCAGAGTCGCCGAGACATTGATCGCCGTCCCTGCCACTGTATAAAAAAGACTGTTGCGGTAACCTGTGGTGATCCATTTACTCTTTAGAATGGCCTTATATCCCTTGATATTGAACCCTACGGGCCACAGAACCACTTTTCCGCTGTTGACGGCTGTCGGGTCACTGATGGAGGCAGATACCACAAAAATCAGAGGGTACAGAGCCAGAAGCCCGCAGATACCCAGGATCACATTTACAATACCGTTAAACAGCTTCTCGGAGCGATATACTTTCTTATTCATTCTTTCCTCCATTCTCCGTCAGAACAGGCTGGTCTCGCTGACCTTGCTGGAAATCTTATTGACGATCAGAAGCAGGGTGCAGTTAATCACGGAATTAAACACGTCGATGGCCGTGGTATAGCTGAATTTGGCTCCCAGAAGTCCTGTCTTATATACGTAGGTGGAGATCACCTCGGATACCGGCAGGTTCAGAGAATTCTGCAGAAGGTACACCTTCTCAAAACCGAGGCTCATCATCTTTCCGAATTCCATGATCAGGAGAATGATAATGGTGGAGGCGATTCCTGGAATATTGATGTACAGGATCCTCTGGAACCGGGAGGCCCCGTCGATCTGGGCCGCCTCGTGGAGAGAAGGATCGGTCCCTGCCAGGGCTGCCAGATAGATGATGGAAGACCAGCCTGTATCCTTCCACATGTCCGACAGGATGTAGATGGGCCTAAACCAGCCCTCCTGCCCCATGAAATCGATCGGCTTGCCGCCAAACGCCTGGATAAAGGTATTGATGATCCCCGTAGTCGGAGAGGTAAAACTGACGATCATCCCGCACAGCACCACTGTGGAGATAAAATGAGGGGCGTAGGTCAGATTCTGCACCAGCTTCTGAAACCTGGCATTGGAAGCCTCATTTAATGCAAGAGCCAGAAAGATGGGGATAGGAAAACAGAATGCCAGCCTGAGTACATTGAGAATAATGGTATTTCTGATCAGTGTCACAAACTGAGGCGATCTCATAAAGTAGGCAAAATGTTTCAGCCCCACAAAAGGACTTTTGGTAAATCCCAGTCCCGGATTATAATCCCGAAAAGCGATCTGAATTCCGTACAGCGGAGCGTAGTGGAAGATCAGCAGGTAGGCCAGAGCCGGAATCAGCAGCACGTACAGTTGCCAGCTGTGGCGGATCCCCCGAAGAAATTTATTCTGTTTTTGCATGCGGTTACCTTTTCCTTTCCTTTCACATTTATCATAATCAAATCATAATATTTCTCCATATTTTTGTAAATATTTCATTTTTTCGGCTATGTCATTTTTGACATTTGGTATATTTGCATGATTTTCTTCTTGATATCGTCAATTTTTACTCTGTTTTGCGGCAAAAGTAAATTCTCACACATTGCAGAGTTCTCGGGTGTGGGATATAATATGATGATATTAGGAGCGAAAGGTCAGGAGAATGTGATGGAATTAAGAATAAAAACAGAAGAAAACGAATACTGGTGGGGCGGCTCCAGCACCCTGGGGGAAAAGCTTCCCCTGAGTCGGGACAGCACCTTTTACATGGACCGAAGCTACACGGAAAATCAGACCATGCCTCTGTGGCTCTCCACCAGAGGGCGGTATGTCTACGGAACGGCCCCCATAGATATATGCTGTGAACAGGGAGAGTTCACCTTCAGAAGCGACGGGGAAATCATTCTCGACAGCCGGGGACTTTGTCTGCGCGATGCCTATCTGAACGCCATGAACTGCCATTTCCCCTTTCACGGCAGTCCCCTGAACCAGGACTTTTTCCGATGCGTCCAGTACAACACCTGGATCGAGTATCAGTATCACCCTGCCCAACAGGCAGTCCTTGACTATGCACAGGAGATCTTAGACCACGGCTTTGCCCCCGGCATCCTTATTATAGACGAGGGATGGCAGAAGGGATATGGCCAGTGGCAGTTTGACCCGGCAGCCTTTCCGGATCCCGGAGCCATGGTAAAACGTCTGCATGATATGGGATTTAAGGTCCTTTTGTGGATCGTCCCCACGGTCCGTCCCGACGGGGAATTCTTCATCCAGTCCCTCCGGGAACAGCCGGATCTGTTTATGCGGTGCAGACAGACAGGCGAACCTGTTTTAACCCGGTGGTGGAACGGCTGCAGCGCCCTCTTAAACCTGGCCAACCCGTCTGATGAGTCCTTCCTGAGAAAGCAGCTGGATCTCCTCATGGAAGAATACGGCATCGACGGTTTCAAATTCGACGGAGGCAACGCGGACATGTATGATCCCTGCCATATGATCGGCGGGGAACCGAATACCCCTCTCTCCTGCTATGAACTGAACCAGGCCTACAACCGGTTTGCGTGTACTTATGAATACCATGAGCTGAAGGACTCCTATGGCTGCGGAGGCCTTCTTCAGATCCAGCGCCTGAGAGACAAATGGCACCGCTACGACGGCGAAGGCCTCCGCTCCCTCATCCCGGACGGAGCCATAGCCGGACTTTTGGGCCACCCTTTTATCTGCCCGGATATGGTAGGAGGCGGGGACTATCTGAGCTTTCTCCCCGGCTCGATCATCGACGGGGAGCTGTTTGTCCGCTGGGCCCAGTGCAGCGCCTGCTTCCCCATGATGCAGTACTCCAAAAAGCCCTGGACCTGCCTGTCAGAGGAACACTGCCGCCTGGTACTGGAGGCCGGCCGGCTTCATGACAGGCTGACAGACTATATCCTTCTGTGCATAAAAGAAAGCCAGAAAACAGGGGAACCCGTTCTCCGGCTTTTGGAATATTCCTATCCTCATATGGGATATGAGACGATCGTGGATGAATTTCTGCTGGGAGAGCATATTCTTGCCGCCCCCGTCCTCTCCCCCGGTGTCAGGAGGCGCCGTGTAGCGTTCCCGCCCGGTGTCTGGACAGACCAGCAGGGCAACCTGTATGAAGGGGGGACGGCTCTGGACCTGGAGGCGCCTCTGGACAGGCTTTTGTGGTTCTGGCACAGATAAGACTTTAATTTTTTATATTCGTTCTTATGCCATCTGATGAACCCGATTCTCCCTGCCCCACAGCCCCGCCACCGACAGCCATTTCGCGCTGATTAACCCTGTAGCTCCGCTTCTTTGTCCGCCCACCTGGCATCCTTGAAGATGGCCCGTCCCACGCCGATGAGATCAGTCCAGCCTGCCTCTAAAAGCTCGCTGGCCTGACTTATTTTCTTCACGCCTCCTGTGAGCAGCACCGGAATCTTCACCGCTTCTTTCACTGCTTTTGACATTTCTTTAAAATATCCCGGCTCCGTGCGGCCCGGTATGATATACCCGAAAAGCCCTCCCGTAATGTCTAAAAGGTCCACTCCCGCTTTCTCGAAGACGCGACAGGCTTCCACACAGTCCTTTTCCGTGCTTCCTCCCTCATGATAGTCACAGCCTCCTATCCTTATGGCGATGGGGTACTCATCTCCCACCGCCTCCCTGACAGCCCGGATTACTTCCACATGGAACCGGATACGGTTTTCCATGGTGTCCGCCCCGTACTCGTCCTGCCGTCTGTTGGTCAGAGGAGAATAAAACTGGTTCAGAAGATAGCCGTGGGCCGAATGGATTTCCACTCCGTCAAACCCGGCTTCTTTCGCTCTCCTGGCCGCCTGGGCAAAGTCGGATACGATTCCTTTTATCTCCGCCTTCGTCAGCTCATGGGGAACCGAGAGAGGAGCCTTCCCCCCGTTGGGGTGGAGTACCGGGCTGGGACCTACAGGCTCACAGCCGGTTACTTCCCTGTCCGCCCGGCTTCCTGCGTGGTTGATCTGGGCCATGATCTTCACGCCTGTCTCGTGGACAGTCCGGGTCAATGTCCTCATCCCTTCCAGCACGTCATCTGCCGCCATGGAAAGCTGGCTTCTTCCTGCTTTTCCCTGAGGGCTGATGTAACTATGTTCCGTGATGATCAGCCCAATCCGGCTGTACAGAGCCCTCTCTTTATAATACTCACACAACTCCGGGCTCACCAGATCCCCGGCAGCGCTTTTGGCCGTGGCCATAGGCGGCATTACCAGGCGGTTCTTCAACTTCAGGTGATGGATGTCCACTGACTGACTGATAATCGCCATAACTCTTATTTCCCCTTTCCTTATGTTTGCCCCGTTTTCCAGGGCATCATGGTACACCCTTGGGTGTTTCCTGTTTATTTTCCCTGAAATTTCCGAAAAGCATCCACGATCAGCTGATGGTCCTGGTCATGGGACAGTCCGGACACGCAGAAAGCGCCCACTCTCATTCCTCCTATGAAAATGGGAAATCCGCCTCCGCAGATGGCGTATCGCTCATCCTTCGCGTACTGTTCGTATTTCCCTTTCTCCTGCCGCGCGGCCCACAGATAATAACCGGAATGGCCGAAAGTGTCCACTGTATTCTGCTTGCGCGTAAGCCACTGATCCTCCTCTTTGTCGTCCATCAGATACTGATAGATCAGCAGCCCATTGACCACCACCCGGATTCCCACGCGCCCCAGCTTCTCTTCCTTCACACGCCGAAGGATACTCTCCCCGATATCGTGGAGATCCTCATGGGATAAATGATCAAAAGACAACTCCTTTTCCAGTTTCAGCAATTCTTCTGTCATAAATTCCTCCTCAATACTTCCAGTGCCTCTGCCACCGAATCCACCACATGAGTCGCCCGGTTTCGGACACTCTCCGGCGAGTCCCGGAAGGTAAAGGAAGGCATGGCCGCCTCAAGCATAGGCAGATCGTTAAAAGAATCGCCGATCCCCGCCATAACCTCTATCCCCAGGCGCTCCTTTACCAACAGGACTCCCCTTCCTTTGGAACAGCCTTTTTTCACGATATCAGCGGAATTTTTATTCTGAAAGGCCTCAAGGGCCGGACAATTTTCATTGATATCCCGGCATGCCTCTTCTGCCTTCAGGCTGTCTTTAAAAATCAGGGACACGCTGTAGATCTTCGCCTCCCCCAGACTCTCCAGGGACCTGACCAGCACCTCCTTCACGTCTGACCGCCCGCTGTACCGGGTTCTGTACAGTGTATCCCTGCTGTCTGTATGGAAGGCGTCAAAAACCGTAGAGTTTTTATACTTTTCAAACAACTGCCTTACTTCTTCTTTTTCGATTACCGCCTCATAGACCAGCTTTTTGTCCTTGTCAAAAATCGCCGCTCCGCTGCAGGTAATATAAAAATCAGGCCGGATTTCCGAAAACAGATTAAACATACTTGCCACAGAACGTCCGGAACAAAGCCCAAAGAGACCTCCCCCGGCCTGCCACGCCCGGATCGCCTCCAGATCCTCTTCCCTGACATAAGCGTCCGGCTTCCCCGAACCCTCTGAAAAGTTTTCCGTTCTGTGAAATACCAACGTCCCGTCAATGTCACTTGCCAGCCCTATCCTCTTTTTCCGCACTGCTCCAGCACCTCCATCACCGTCAGACTATGTTCCAGAGTTTCATAGCAGGTCTTGTAATCTCTCTCATGAAACTGCCTGGCAAACTCTGTGATCTCCGCTTTCAGCCGCCCTTTCTCCGGGTTCTCCCCGATCACCTCTGTCACACCGTCCGCGTTCAGCACTGCCCTGGAGCAGGAGCTTACAGGGCCCTCCACCTTGATCCAGCCCTTCTCCCCCTGTACCATACAGAAATTCTCGCTGCCGCAGTCCATGGCCGCCGTGCAGATCACCTGAAAGCCATGGTATCGGAGAATTGCCGTGCCGGAAGTATCCACGCCGTTGAATCCTGTGTTTGCCGGGAAATACTCCGCCTTCTCCGGCCTTCCGAACAGCCACACCGCGAAATGGAGATTGTACACATTCACGTCATACAGGCTTCCCCCGGCACACTCTGGGTCAAATACCGGGCGGACAAACCCCGCCAGATACTCTTCATAAGCCTTTCCGGTGCGGCAGTAGCTGCACTGCGCCAGATGAACGGGCCCCAGCCTGTCCAGGTGTTTTTTCACCGCCGGAACCACAGGGCTGTAAGGCAGCTTGAAGGCCTCCCACAAGAAGAGTCCTCTCTCCCGGGCCAGGCCGGCCAGTTCCTTCGCCTCAGCCCATGTGACCGTCAGAGGCTTCTCGCAGATCACATGCTTTCCCGCCAGAAGGGCCTGCCTGGCATAGGGGTAATGCCGGGTATTGATAAGCCCCACATAGACCGCGTCCATGTCCTCCTGTTCCAGAAATTTCCCGTAATCCGTGTAAACCTCCATGCCGTAGGCGAGAGCCAGTTCCTCTCCCTTGTGACGGCTCTGTTCCCGCACGCAGATGGCCCCTGCTTTCACCCCATCCGCCTCCGCGGCATCCTTTAAAAATCTCTTTACAATATTTCCGTTTCCCACCACTCCGATCCGCATGGCAGGCCTCCTTCCTTCTTTCGCGGTTTTTAACCCTGGTATCCCCACCATTTTAACCCAAACCGCGCTACCTCGTAAATAAAAAATTGTAAATATGGAAAAAACAGTGTTTCAAGGTCCTGCCGTCCCCGGCCGAAACGTCAAAACACTGCTTTCATCCATTACTCCATGTCTTCCCCGTTGGTCTTTATCACCTTCTGATACCAGTAGAAGGATTTCTTTTTCGACCTGGCCAGAGTACCCTTCCCGTCGTTATCTTTATCTACATAAATGAATCCATAGCGTTTTTTCATCTCGCCGGTTCCCGCGCTCACCAGGTCGATACAGCCCCAGGTGGTATAGCCCATAAGGTCTACTCCGTCGATCTCCACAGCCTCCTTCATGGCACTGATATGCTGCCTTAAGTAATCAATTCGGTAATCGTCCTCGATGCTGCCATCCTCCTTCACCTCATCCACGGCTCCCATGCCGTTTTCCACCACATACAGGGGAACCTGATAGCGGTCGTACAGATTGTTGAGGGACACCCGAAGCCCTACAGGGTCGATCTGCCAGCCCCAGTCCGTGGCCTTCAGATAGGGGTTCTTGCCGCCCCACACCATGTTGCCGGAGAGACGCTCGATGTCGGCCTCACCCTCAATGTTGGACTGATAGTAACTAAAAGAAATGAAATCCACGGTTCCCTCTCTCAGGATCTCCTCATCCCCCGGCTCCATGTCGGGCTCGCAGCCCCATTTCTTCCACAGGGATCTGCAGGTGTTGGTGTAACGTCCCCGCACATGGACGTCGCCGCAGTAATAGATCTGCACCATCTTATCCCTGGCGATCACCTGATCCGCAGGGCTGCAGGTGGCAGCGTACCGCAGGGGATAGATCAGCATACAGCCGATCTGAAAGTCCGGATTGATCTCATGACCTTCCTTCACCGTCAGAGCGCTGGCCAGAAGCTGATAATGCATGGCCTGCAATTTGGT
>Ga0137306_100390_pt2 | contig 24982 bp, 15 predicted proteins | sample Inofroosms_March_FD_97187 | JGI IMG/M metagenome (GOLD analysis project Ga0137306, IMG submission 97187) | Mouse cecal microbial communities from Vienna, Austria - N-Acetylneuraminic and N-Acetylglucosamine D2O microcosms_March | ecosystem: Host-associated > Mammals > Digestive system > Large...
CAGTCTGATTTACATACGTATGCCGCCCGGACTCACCCACAAGAGTACAGGCATCCTTCTGGACCAGCGTTACACCGTACTGCTCCGCAAATAACTCTAACAGCTCTTTCCGGTTTTTCTTTATATCCTCCACCGGCCGTCCTGTCAGCCGCGACAATTCCTTCATGTGGGGCGTCAATACATATTTCCCCTCCGAAAGCCCTTTCATCAGCCTTGAGTCTGACGCCAGAAGATTCAAACCGTCTGCATCTATCATACAAGGAACTTCTCCCTCTTTCAAGACTGTATTTAATATATGCCTGGAAATCTCCGAAATACCGATTCCCGGTCCAATACATACTGCGTCTGCCCAGGCAAGCTTTGTTTTAAGCTCTTCCCTGTCAAATTCTTCATAAGCAGAAATAACTGCTTCCGGGATCAGCTGCTGCAGAACCGTCCTATTTTCTTCCGCGGTATAAATCTGTACCAGCCCCGCGCCCATCCGGTATGCGCTGTATGCACTAAGAAAAGCCGCTCCTGCCATTCCTCTGCTTCCTGCAATCAGCAGCAGCTTTCCGAAAGTTCCCTTGTGGGAATCCGCAGGGCGGGGCGGAAGCATCTTTTTCGCATCACTCTTATCCACGGTATAGCAGACATCCCTTCCTCTTGTTATCAAAGAGCTGTCAATTCCAATATCTGAAACCAAAACCTCTCCGGCATAGCTGCGTCCCGGAAACAGACATAGTCCAAGCTTCTTCTCCTGAAATGTCACTGTCACATCCGCCCGGAATGCCGCTCCCATCACACAGCCCGTAGCGGCTGAAATACCAGAAGGGATGTCCACCGCAAGCTTCTTTCCTTCCGATTCATTCATTTTCCTGACGATATCCAGATAATCTCCTGTAATATCACGGTTTAGTCCGGCTCCAAACAAGGCATCAGCCACCACGTCATACGCTCCCGGCTCGAAGGTGCCGCAGACCTTTCCTCCAGCCTGCTTGAACCTCTCCATCTGACGGACCGTTTCCTCCGTCCGGCTCTCCATGCGTCCTGCGAAAACCAGCGTCACATCCGCCCCTTTTTCAAGAAGGATTCTTCCAATAGCAAATCCGTCCCCGCCGTTATTGCCGGAACCGCATACAATCAAAGCCCTGCCGGGCCTCCACTGCTCCATAGCCTCTACGCAGGATAACGCCGCCCGCTCCATCAGCTCCAGAGACGGAATGCCGAGCTGCCGGATCGTGTAGTGATCTGCCGCCTTCATCTGCACTGCATCCAATAAATACTCCATACTCTCCTCCATACAAGTATCCGTTTTCTAAATATCATAAAGAAAGACGTGTAAAGCAGCCTGCCTGCGCACACCGCCATTACACGTCATCCCGACCTGTCCTGTCTATCATTCATCAACTCCATGTTCCTCGTTATAACGGTTAATATTATAGGATAACCTCATCAGGCTCTCTGATAAATGAACACTTTCAACAATAATATGATCCGGAACATTCAAATCCACATGGGCAAAATTCCAAATCGCCTGTATCCCGGCCTCCACAAGCTCCTTCGCAACATCAACTGCCACGCCCTTTGGGATTGTCAAAACTGCAATTTCTATATCATTCTCTCTGATATAGTCCTTCAACTCATCCATCATACGAACAGGGACGCCCCGGATCGTCATACCCTTCAGGGTAGGATTCACATCAAAAATCCCCTTTAGAACAAAGCTTCTTTTTTCAAAGCTGCCATAGTTAGCCAATGCCTGCCCCAGATTACCGGCACCGATAATAATAAAATTATGATCGTTTTCCAACCCCAGAATCTTACCAATCTCTGTATACAGATATTTCACATTATAACCGTATCCCTGCTGTCCAAAACCGCCAAAATTGTTTAAATCCTGTCTAATCTGCGAAGCCGTCACTTTCATCCGCTTGCTCAAGTCATTTGATGAAATACGTTCAACTCCACTTTCCAATAATTCTCCTAAATAGCGATAATACCTTGGGAGTCTTCGAATCACCGCCTGAGAAATCTCTCTTGATTCCAACTCTTCTCACCTTTCCAAAAAAAATTTCCATTCCCATTATATAGGATTGTTAAGTCAAAGTCAAACTTATGCACAAACTTTAGTTGTTTTTTCTGGAAATTTCGGTATAATGATACACGAAGAATTTTACGGAGGTGTGCCATGATTCTATCATGTCATGATATAAAAAAAGCATTCGGAGAGCATGTGATCGTAGATAACGGCTCTTTTCATATAGAAGAACATGAAAAAGCCGCCCTTGTGGGCGTGAACGGCGCCGGAAAATCTACGCTTTTAAAAATGTTTGTAGGGGAATTATCCTGTGACAGCGGCTCCATCACCCTTGCAAAGGGGAAGACCTTGGGCTATCTTTCCCAGCACCAGGAGCTGTCTTCTGGAAATACCATCTATGAAGAAGTCCGCACGGCCAAGGCTTCATTGATTGACATGGAAACCCGGATCCGTGCTATCGAAATCGAGCTAAAGGATTTATCCGGAGAAGCCCTGGAAGAACGGCTGAATACCTACCATAACCTGATGAATGCCTTTGAACTGTCAGACGGCTATTCCTATGAGAGTGAGATTACAGGCGTTTTAAAAGGGCTTGGATTTACCGAGGATGAATTTGATAAAAAAGTAGATACTCTGTCCGGCGGACAGAAAACCCGAGCCGCTCTCGGCAGGCTCCTGCTCACCAAACCGGATGTACTGCTCTTAGACGAGCCCACCAACCATTTGGACTTGCATTCCATTACCTGGCTGGAGAACTTTCTTTTAAATTATTCCGGCGCTGTACTGATCGTCTCCCATGACCGTTATTTCCTGAACCGGGTTGCAACAAAGATCATTGAAATAGAACTGGGAACGTTATCCGTATTTTCAGGCAATTATACTGACTATGCCCAGAAAAAGCAGATGCTCCGGGAAGCCAGGCTGAAAGAATACCTGAACCAGCAGCAAGAGATCAAGCATCAGGAAGCGGTCATTGAGAAGCTCCGCTCCTTTAACCGGGAAAAGTCCATCAAACGTGCGGAAAGCCGTGAAAAAATGCTGGCCAAGCTTACCCCTGTGGAGAAACCTGCGGAGGTACATACCGATATCCGGCTGAAATTAGAACCCTCCATCGTAAGCGGCAATGATGTGCTGTCAGTGGAGCACTTATCCAAAGCTTTTCCGCCGCATACCTTATTTCATGATGTCAGCTTTGAGATAAAGCGCGGAGAACATGTGGCAGTCATCGGCGATAACGGAACCGGAAAGACCACTCTTTTAAAAATCCTAAATCAAGTACTTCCGGCAGATACAGGCACATTTACCTTGGGGACCAATGTAAAGATCGGCTACTATGATCAGGAGCATCATGTGCTGCATATGGAAAAGACCATATTTGACGAAATTTCCGATGACTATCCGGCTCTCAACAACACGCAGATCCGCAAAACCCTGGCGGCTTTTTTGTTTACCGGAGATGAAGTATTTAAGCAGATCAGCGCCCTGAGCGGCGGCGAGCGGGGACGTGTATCCCTTGCCAAGCTGATGCTGTCCGAGGCCAACTTCCTGATACTGGATGAGCCAACCAACCATCTGGATATTGCTTCCAAAGAGATTCTGGAGCAGGCATTAAACGACTATACCGGAACCGTTCTTTACGTTTCCCACGACCGTTATTTTATCAATCAGACTGCCACAAGGATACTGGAGCTGACCGGCCATACCTTCATTAATTACATCGGAAGCTACGATTATTATCTGGAAAAGAAAGAAGAACTGACCAATATCTACGCATCCGAAGCCCGCTCCGGTTCTGCCGATACTGCCGCTGTAAGCAGATCAAAACAAACCTGGCAGGAACAGAAGGAAGAACAGGCAAAACGGAGAAAACGACAGAATAATCTAAAGAAAACCGAAGAACGTATCACTTTATTAGAGGAACGCGGCGGCGAAATCGACGCCCTGATGACAGAAGAAGAAATCTATACCAATTCCGTCAAATGTCAGGAATTAGCCAGTGAAAAAGCCGATATTGCCAAGGAATTGGAGGAACTGTATCTCTGCTGGGAAGAACTCGCCGAAGACGATAACAGTTCAACTTAATCCTAAGAAAAGAGGTATAAAATGACAGAACAGGAATTTAAATCCTCCCTATACAAGAACACTCATCCTTTATAAAAATGTAATAGAGAATAAAATTCGTCCTGCGCGGCCAGACCAGACTGCGCAGGACGAATTTTTTGTACTTATTTCTAGTTCTTTAAAAAGCTCATACTTACTGTACCTCCGGCACCTTATGGCTGCAGGCGATCGCCACAGCCCCAAAACCGATATGGCAGGATACGCTCAAGGACAGCGGATCCATATGAATCTCATATCCCGGAAAGCGTTCCTCTACTTCCTTCTTCCACTGCAGTGCATCCTCCTTAGAACAGGTATATGCCAGATCCAGGTTCATCTCTTTTCCTGCAAACCTCTGGGTCAGATCCTTCTCTATCGCATCCAGCATGGTCTTCTTTGCTGATTTTAAGCCCCTTGTCTTTGAAAATGCGTCCAGCTTCTCTCCCTGGATCTGCAGTACCGGCTTCAGATTCAGCACGGTTCCAATCGCCGCAGCCGCCGGTGTGATGCGGCCGCCCTTCTTCAGATATTTCAAAGTATCCAGCGTAATATAGATGCTGGCCTCCAGCTTCTCCCGCATGAGAATATCCTGAATCTCTATGCCACTCATTCCCTTCTTAGCCAATGCAATGGCCTCCAGCACAGAGCGTCTCTGGGTAATGGATATCCTCTGGTTATCCACCACGAACACCTTGCCGTCATAATCGTCTGCAAGCATTGCCGCCGTCTCACAGGAGCTGGACAATCCGCTTGACATAGGAATATGAACGATCTCATCATAAGATTTCAGCAGTTCATCCCACAGGTCGGTCACATCTCCCGGGGACGGCTGGGAGGTAGAAATATCCGCATCCTCAGCAAGCCGTTTATAAAACTCCTCCTGTGTTAAGGTGATATCTTCAAAAAACAATTCCTCATTGATGTAAAATGGCATAGGGAGCACCCGGATTCCCAGCTCTTTTCCCTGCTTCTGTGTTATTCCGCTGTTACTGTCCGTAACAATTGCAACTCTGCTCATAACATTTTCCCCCTTTAATTCTTAAAACTATGGATCGGCGCAGGGATCCTGCCCTGTCTGCCGATAAATGCGCTGCAGTCATATTCATTGACCGGGATGATCGGCGCATAGCCGAGAAGGCCGCCAAACTCTGCCGTCTCTCCCACATCCTTGCCGATCACCGGGATCAGGCGGACTGCTGTGGTTTTCTGATTCACCATGCCAATCGCCATCTCATCGGCAATAATGCCTGAAATCGCCGCGGCGCTGATCTTGCCCGGAACCGCGATCATATCCAGTCCCACGGAGCATACGCAGGTCATTGCCTCCAGCTTCTCAAGGTTCAAGGCGCCAAGCTTCACCGCATTGATCATGCCCTGATCCTCGCTGACCGGAATAAATGCGCCGCTTAAGCCGCCCACATAGGATGAGGCCATCACGCCGCCCTTTTTCACCTGGTCATTGAGCATGGCAAGAGCCGCCGTAGTACCCGGCGCTCCGACCCGCTCCAGGCCGATCTCTTCTAAGATCTCAGCCACACTGTCTCCCACAGCCGGGGTGGGCGCAAGGGACAGGTCGATAATGCCAAAGGGAATCCCCATACGCTTAGAAGCCTCTCCCGCCACAAGCTGTCCTACTCTCGTAATCTTAAACGCCGTCTTCTTAATGGTCTCGCAGAGCTCCTCGAACCCCTCTCCGCGCACCTGCCGGATCGCATTTTTTACAACACCGGGGCCGCTGACGCCCACATTGATCACCGCATCCCCCTCGGTTACTCCGAGAAATGCTCCCGCCATAAACGGATTATCATCCGGCGCATTGCAGAATACCACCAGCTTGGCGCAGCCGATAGAATCCCTATCCTTCGTTGCCTCGGCGGTTTCCTTCACGATTTCTCCGCACAGGCGGACCGCATCCATATTGATCCCAGTTCTGGTAGATCCCACATTAATAGAACTGCACACCCGTTCCGTACAGGCAAGCGCCTTCGGAACGGAGCGGATCAGCCTCTCGTCCCCGGCAGTCATAGCCTTGGACACCAGCGCGGAATACCCGCCGATAAAATTCACGCCCGCTTCCTTCGCCGCCTTATCAAGCGTCTTTGCAATCTCCACATAATCATCCGGCGTCTTGCATGCCGCGCTTCCGACCAATGCGATCGGCGTAACGGAAATCCGTTTATTCACAATGGGAATCCCGAATTCATGTTCAATTTCCTGTCCGGTTGCCACAAGGTTTCCTGCAAGGGACACAATCTTATGATAAATATTTTCATTCAGCTTCGCAAGGTCTGAATCAATACAGTCCATTAAACTGATTCCCAGAGTAATGGTCCGCACGTCCAGATTCTCATGCTCGATCATTTTATTCGTTTCTTTTACTTCATATACGCTAATCATAGGTCAAACGCTCATCCTTCCTGCTGACGATATCTACAGCCTGTGCATTTTTTCAAAGATCTCTTCCCGCTGGCAGTGGATAACTACTCCGATTTCTTGTCCCAGCGCTTCCAGCTCATCCGAATATGCCTGAAACTCCTTGGAAGCTCCCGTAACATCCACAATCATTACCATATTAAAATACCCGTCAATAATCGTCTGGGAAATATCCAGAATATTAATTCCGGTCTCTGCCAGATAGGTGCATACTCTTGCAATGATTCCTACGGTATCCTTTCCTACTACAGTAATTACACATTTTTTCATGATCCTATTCTTCCTCCTAACAGAAACTTGTATTACATTTAAACCATAACAATATCCGAAATCCGGTCACGCCTTGCTACCTGAAGCGGGATGTCTTCTCCCTTATAGGGATTATCCCCGAATGTAACCTCAAGCTTCACCGTCTCATAGGCAAGCTCCGCATAGTTATTCTCCTTGCTGAGATGCCCCAGCATCACGCTTTTCAGGCCGTCATGCAGTATATCACAAAGAAGGCGGCCTGACAATTCATTTGACAAATGCCCCTTATCTCCCATAACTCTTCTCTTTAGCGGATAAGGGTAGGGGCCTGCCTCCAGCATATGTATATCATGATTTGCCTCCAGAAGAACTGCATCCAGCCCCTTTAAATTCTCTACTATATAAGAGTCATAGGTTCCAAGATCTGTCGCTACGGCCGCTGAGCGGCCCTGACAATTCATCCGGTATCCGCAGGGTTCCTTCGCGTCATGAGATATTGCAAAGGGATGCACTGTTATATCACCCAGCATAAAATCCTGATCCGTTTTGATCACATGAAGTAGTCCCTCCGGCATTGCCCCAAGGCTTTTATAGCTTCGGATGCCCTCAATCGTTCCTTTTGTTGCATATATGGGAATCTCGTATTTCCTGCTGAATACACCCAACCCCTGAATATGATCCGAGTGCTCATGAGTGATCAAAATACCGTCTAACTCTTCACCCTTAACATCCAGAATCTTTAAGCCTTCTTCAATTTTCTTTTTACTGATCCCAGAGTCCACAAGCAGATGCGTATGCCCGCTTCCTGCGTAAATACAGTTTCCGCTGCTTCCACTGGCAATGCTGCATAATCTCATGTAGTCTATATCTCCTGCCTCTATGATATCATAATCTTCTTTATTATCGAATCCAGTTGTTCACAAGTATCATCAAAATTCCGGCTGTTATCCACGGCCCGGTCGCATTGATTTAAGAATTCGTCCCGGGATTTCTGGGAACGGAAAATGCCGTCAATCCGGTCATCCCCATATCCTCTGGAAAGCTTCAGCCGCTTTCTGCGCACACTGTCCTCCGCATAGATATACCAGGTTTCATCGCAGACCTCGTCATAATGGTCCTCCAAAAGAAGCGCCGCCTCCAGAACAAAAAGCTTCGTCCCCTTCTTTTCCTGCTCCTTAATGAGCTTTAAGATCCGCTTCTTGACAGCCGGATGCACGATTGCATTCAATACCCTGCGTTCTTCCTCATCTGAAAATACGATCTTTGCCAGCTTCTCTCTGTCAATCCTGCCGTTTTCCTCCAGAATGCCCCCGCCGAAATGCTCTGCGATCTGACGATAGCATATGGTATTCTTCTTTTCCAGATTCCTCGCCACAATATCCGCCTGGCAGACCACTGCGCCATGCTTCCGCTCCAGATAATTCAGCACTTCGCTTTTTCCTGTTCCGACTCCGCCGGTAATCCCTATTACCTTCATACTGTCCTCCCTATTTTGCCTCATACCAGCTCTTTCCGGTATGCATATCTATCTCCAGCGGTACCTTCAGGCTGGCCGCCTGCTCCATCTCCTCTGTAAGGAGCCTCTTTACCTCCTCGGTCTCCGGCTGGTAAGCCTCAATCAGAAGTTCATCATGTACCTGGAGCACAAGCCTAGATTTCATCTTCTGTTCCTTAAGCCTACGGTTCACGCCGATCATCGCAATCTTCATAATATCCGCCGCGGCCCCCTGGATCGGCGCATTCATAGCGACCCGCTCCCCAAAGGAACGCTGCATAAAATTGCTTGATTTCAGCTCCGGAACCGGCCTCCTCCTGCCGAATATCGTTCTGGCATATCCTTGTTCCCTTGCGGCTTCCACCGCCCCGTCCAGAAATTCCTTGATTCCCGGGTAGGTCTTAAAATACTGCTCAATATATTCCGCCGCTTCTTTTCTTGTAATACTTAAATCCTGACTTAATCCAAAGGAACTGATCCCGTACACGATTCCAAAATTAACCGCCTTCGCATTTCTCCGCTGCAGCTCCGTCACCTCATCAAAAGGAATATGAAATACCTGAGATGCGGTAATGCGGTGGATATCTGTCTCCTCATGGTAGGCTTCAATCAATTTCTCATCCCCGGAGCAGTGGGCAAGCACCCTAAGCTCAATCTGGGAATAGTCTGCGTCTACAAATACATAACCCTCCTCCGGAACAAACACCTTCCGGATCAGCCTTCCTAACTCCATCCGAATCGGAATATTCTGAAGATTCGGCTCCGTGCTGCTGATCCTTCCGGTGGCGGTTATGGTCTGGTTAAACTTACCGTGGATCCGCCCATCCTCACCGATAAATACCGCCAGACCGTCAGCGTAGGTGGATTTTAGCTTGGCAAGCTGCCTGTACTCTAAGATTTTCGATATGATGGCATGATCCGGCGCAAGCTTTTCCAATACATCCGCCGCCGTAGAATATCCTGTCTTTGTCTTTCTCCCTCCAGGAATCCCCATTTTCTCAAACAAAATCACTCCAAGCTGCTTGGGTGAATTGATATTAAACACCTCGCCAGCCGCATCATGTATTTCCCGCTCCAGCTCTGCAATCCTTGTGCCGAGCTGCTCTCCGTACTGTTTCAGCGCCTCTCCTTCTACCTTCACGCCGTTCTGCTCCATATCATACAGAGTAAATACTAACGGCATCTCAATCTCGGTAAACAGCCTCCACATATCGGCGGCCTTTAATTTATCCTCCAGAACCGGTGCGGCCTTCCATGCCGTATAAGCCTCATAGCAGACCTTCACCGCATCCTCTGTTTTCTCTTCTATAATAATTCCAAGCTGCTCTCTCGCGGCATCCCCATAGGTGTAATCGTTCTTAAGCGGATTCAGCAGATATGCCGCCACCGTTCCGTCAAAGCAGCGCTCCTGACGGATTCCCGGCAGCTCCTCCATTGCCTTCTTCACATCAAAAAAGACTATGCGGTCTGTACGGGCAGATAACAGCTCTATCTGCTCCTTCAGCCAGAAAACGGTTATATCTCCCTCTGCTTCAATACAATACGCCTTATTGCCGTCATAGCAGATACCGATACCCGCCATGCCTGCCTGGGCTGCAAACAGCGGAAGCACTTCCTTCCGGCTCTTGTAAATAGCGGCGCCGATCCGTTTAGCCCCGGCCGCCTCTGTAAAAATCTTCTCTGCCTCCCGCTTCTCTGTAATCCTTATAAATCCATCCTCAGCCTTGTTCGACGGCGCAGATATCTCAAACCGGCTTAAGAGATTTTTAAACTGTAGTCTCTGGAAATATGCATAAGCCTCCTCCGTGTACAGATTGGAAAGCCTTGCATCCTCTATCTCATAGGCAAAATCAGCCTCCGTATTGATCGCCGCAAGCGCTTTGCTGAGTACCGCCAGTTCCCAGTGTTCCTTTAACGCTTTAGAAGCCCTCGGCGGTTTTACCTCATCCACATGCGCATAGGCGTTTTCAATGGAATGATACTCGGTAATAATCTTAGCCGCCGTCTTTTCTCCGATGCTGGGTACGCCCGGAATATTATCAGAGGTATCGCCCATCAGCGCTTTCAGGTCAACAAACTCCTTCGGAGTCACCTGATATCGCTCCTTCACATCTGCGGCATAGTAATCCTCCACCTCTGTGCGCCCCTGCTTCGTCTTGGGGATCCGTATCTTCACATGTTCCGTGGCAAGCTGCAGCAGATCCCGGTCCCCGCTGATCACGGAAACCTCCATTCCCATCTCCTCGCAGCGTTTCGACAGCGTTCCAAGCAGGTCATCCGCCTCAAGACCCGCCTGCTCAATGATCTTAATTCCCATTGCCTGCAGCACTTCCTTGATCACCGGAACCTGCTGTCTAAGTTCTTCCGCCATAGGCTTTCTGGTTCCCTTATATTCCGCATACATCTCATGCCGGAAGGTGGGCGCATGTACGTCAAAGGCAACCGTCAGGTACTCCGGATTCTCCTGATCCAGAATCTTAAACATAATATTTAAAAAGCCATAAACCGCATTCGTATGAAGCCCTTCCGCATTTGTAAGATCCGGCACCCCGTAAAACGCACGGTTTAAAATACTGTGGCCGTCTATTAATACTATTTTTTCCGCCATTGCGACACCTCATCTGGTTCAACTGTTATAAATTTGTTTCTGTCTATTTGTATAAAAATTCACACAAAGCTACTATATCATTTTCAGCTGTATAATTCAAGATAACACCGGAATAATCAAAAAAATACCGGGTGTCTTCCATAAAAGCACCCGATACTCTATATACTGCGGATGGCGGGACTTGAACCCGCACGAGGTCACCCCCGCAAGATTTTGAGTCTTGTGCGTCTGCCATTCCGCCACATCCGCATTCGGCTTCTCTTGAAGCCGAAGTTAATTCTATCACATGACCGTCAAAAAAACAATAGTTTTTGCAGATTTTGTATTTTTATTTTATACATGCTTTATTTTTTGGGAAGCCTCTCTGCAATATCAAAACAGTCAAAGGTCGCAAAGTAATCTGCCGGTGTCTCCGCCCGCCGGATCAGCTTCGTGCTTCCGTCTTCTTTCAGAAGAATCTCTGCCGAGCGCAGCCTTCCATTATAATTGTATCCCATGGAGAATCCGTGGGCGCCGCTGTCATGGATCACCAGATAGTCGCCCATATCAATCTTTGGCAGCATCCGGTCAACGGCAAATTTATCACAGTTCTCACAAAGGCTTCCGGTCACGTCATACATATGATCGCAGGGCTCATCTTCCTTGCCTGCGACAGTAATATGATGATAAGCCCCGTAAATTGCCGGACGCATCAGATTTGCCGCGCAGGCGTCCACACCGATATATTCTTTATGCGTATGCTTTTCATGGATTACTTTCGTCACCAGACAGCCGTAAGGACCCAGCATAAAACGTCCCAGCTCTGTGTAAATAGCCACATCGCCCATACCCGCCGGAGTCAATACCTCCTCATAGACCTTCCGCACACCCTCGCCGATCACCGCGATATCATTGGCCTCCTGATCCGGCTTATAAGGAATCCCAATCCCGCCGGACAGATTAATAAACTTAATATGCGCGCCGGTTTCCTTCTGAAGCCTTACTGCAAGCTCAAACAATACCTTTGCGAGCATCGGATAATACTCATTGGTAACCGTATTGCTGGCAAGAAATGCGTGAATGCCGAACTCCTTCGCTCCCTTTCCCTTTAAGATGCGGAACGCCTCAAAGATCTGCTCTGTGGTCATGCCGTATTTGGCATCCCCCGGATTATCCATAATATCATTGGTGATCTTGAACAGCCCGCCCGGATTATACCGGCAGCTAATGGTCTCCGGGATATGTCCGATAGTTTCCTCCAGAAAATCAATATGAGTGATATCATCCAGATTGATAATGGCTCCTGCCTTGTCCGCATAGGCATATTCCTCTGCCGGAGTATCATTGGAAGAAAACATAATATCTCCCGGCTCCGCTCCGACTGCCTCTGAAAGCATCAGCTCTGTCAGAGAGGAACAGTCATAGCCGCATCCGTAATCTTTAAGAATATCGATCAGAAATGGGTTGGGGGTCGCCTTCACAGCGAAATATTCCCGGTATCCCTTATTCCAGGAAAATGCATCCTTCAATGCTTTTGCATTCTTCCGTATTCCTGCTTCATCATAAAGATGAAAGGGCGTCGGATATTCCCTTGTCATCTTCTCTATCTGCTCTTTGGTTACAAATGGTTTCTTCTTCATAAGTAATTCCTCTCTGTCTTCCATTTTTTGCTCTGCCCGTGATTTTAAAGATCCCTGTTACTCGATCATGGCAATCCGCATCATATTGCTGGCTCCCGCCTTCGTCTGCTTAAAGTTCGGCGAAGGGATGCCTGCTGTCAGCACAACAATGTCTCCCGGCTCCACCTCTTTCTTTGCAGAAATCAAATCAATCGCACCGTTTAAAATATCCTCCGTAGTTGTAAATGCTAGAGATTTGTAAGAACGCACGCCCCAGTAAATCTGCATCCTGCGCATGCACGCATCGTCCGGGGTCACTCCGATAATATCTGCCCGCGGCTTAAATTTAGACATCACCCTTGCTGTAGCGCCGGATACCGTCGGTGTCACAATACATTTCGCATTCAGATTCATGGAAGCGGCAACAGATGCATAACCGATAGCCGGAGAAACACCTTTCTTCTGGTGCGACTTTCCGCTCTTTAGGATTGCCTCATAATCCAAATGCTGCTCGCTATTCTCCACAATATGCACCATCATGTCCAGTGCCTCAGCCGGATATTTTCCATTTGCAGTCTCGCCGGACAGCATCACTGCGTCCGTACCGTCGTATACTGCATTGGCAACATCTGTAACCTCCGCACGTGTCGGTCTTGGATTCCGGATCATAGAATCCAGCATCTGGGTTGCAATGATAACCGGCTTATAATATTCATTACACTTCTGTATGATCATTTTCTGAAGATAAGGAACCTCCTCTGCAGGAATCTCCACGCCAAGATCGCCTCTGGCAACCATCACGCCGTCTGCGCAGCGGATGATCTCCTCAATATTATCCACGCCCTCGCCGTTCTCAATCTTGGCAATGATCGGCACATAAGGAGCACCGCACTCCTTCAGCCATGACTTGATCTCCAGAATACACTCTGCATTTCTCACAAAGGAAGCCGCAATAAAATCAATCTCCTGCTCCACGCCGAACTTGATGTCTTCCTTATCCTTCTCCGTAATAGCCGGAAGACGTACCGGGACACCGGGAACATTCACGCCCTTTCTCTCGCCCAGCTCGCCACCGTTGGCCACAACGCAATAGATCTCGGTCTCAGACTTACCGATCACGTTAAGCTCGATCAGTCCGTCGTCAATCAAAATCCTCTTCCCTACATGTACATCATCCACAAGCCCCGGGTAGGTAATCGAAACGCCGGTTTCATCCCCTTCTTTTTCTTCGATACTGAGTGCAAACTTCTGTCCCTCTGTAAGGGTAACCTTCTTGCCGCCCTTTAATACGCCGGTCCGGATCTCCGGTCCCTTCGTATCCAACAGAATCGCAATCGGCTTCTTCTCCTCCTTGCGGATCGTTTTCAGCCGGTCCATCCTTGCCTTCTGCTCCTCGTGGGTTCCGTGGGAAAAATTAAATCTTGCAATATCCATGCCCCCCTGAACAAGCTTCCGCAGAACCTCCAAATCATCAGACCCCGGGCCCAACGTACAGATAATCTTTGTTTTCTTCATTTCGCTTCCTCCTGGAATTCCTTTTATTCTCACGCGGCCAGCCATACCGTCCTGCCGCAGAGTTAACTATTGAATATGGGTATGTGTAAACAAATGATCCTGACAATATTCATAGTCGCCGTTACATCTGGAGCAGAACCGGAACTCCAGATCCGGATCATCCGCTTCCGTCCGTCCGCACACTGCACAGCGGTGCATAGCCCCATTTGCATAATGGTTCACCGGACGCATCTTCTTCTTGAATTCCCGCTTCCGTTTCATTTCCTTCGGCGTATAAGGCATCATATTGCGGGATGCAAAGAAAAAGATAACAAAATTCAGTATGGATACAGCAGCAGCCAGTGCGTTTGCCTTATAAATTATGCCAAGACTGCTTCCTCCGTATGCCGGGAGAAAGGCCTGCAGAATAGCATATACAAAATACACGCCGTCCAGAGCCGCCAGCCATTTCACTTTCACCGGAATCATAAAAAACACCAGAAACTGCATATCCGGATACAATGCGGCAAATGCAAAAAATAATGACAGATTCAGATACCCGGTTCCCAGAGGCAGCGACAGCCCTGTTAATAGATATACAATAAACGCCGCGGCCACATGAAACAGAACACCGCTGAAAAAATACGCGTTAAACCGGAAGGCTCCCCAGGTCTTCTCAAGACTCGAGCCCAGCATATAATAAAAATACAGTGCAATCAGCATAAACAGCGGGCTGCTTGAGGGCGGCTGAATAATAAAGGTCACAATTCTCCATATCTGCCCATGCAGAACCGCCTCAACATTCAGACTCAGATAGCTGTAGTAAAACATTGGGGAAACCATCTGCAGCACAAAGCCGGCCGCATATAAAACAATAATATAGTACATCAGATTGTGAATCGCATAGCGTCCTAATTTACGCTCTAGTTTGTCAAGCCAGTTCATATCCTCTCTCCTTCATTATTTTTTTGCTCCATATGAAATATACATTCTTGTCTATATAAACAATAGCATATACGTTCTAATTCTATGCATACATATAAATATTTTACCTTTTCGAGAAATGTTTGTCAATAATCCTGTAACTTCCAATTGTCTTTTTTGAAAGAATGTCGTATAATGTAAAATGCTGTGAAACAATATTTGCACATTTTAATAGGAAAAGATACATAAGATTCTATATAAAAACAAAGGAGAGATTCCTATCATGAATGGAAATAATGGATATGTACTGGGAATCGATATTGGTTCTACAACAGTGAAGATTGCCTTATTAGATTCCGAGAATGATGTGGTTTTTTCAAGCTACGAAAGACATTTTGCTAATATACAGGAAACTTTATCTGACCTGCTGGGACGGGCAGTCTACAAACTCGGCCCCGTTCATGTATCGCCGGTCATCACAGGCTCCGGCGGACTGTCCCTTGCAAAGCATTTAGAAGTTCCCTTCGTCCAGGAGGTTGTGGCAGTATCCACGGCTCTGCAGGACTATGCTCCTCAGACCGACGTTGCCATCGAGCTGGGCGGCGAAGATGCTAAGATTATATATTTTGAGGGCGGAAGCATTGAGCAGCGCATGAACGGCGTTTGTGCAGGAGGTACCGGCTCCTTTATCGACCAGATGGCCTCCCTGCTGCAGACAGACGCCTCCGGCCTTAACGACTATGCCAGGGATTACAAGGCGCTTTACTCCATAGCTGCAAGATGCGGTGTATTTGCCAAATCCGACATCCAGCCATTGATCAACGACGGCGCTTCCAAGGAAGACCTGGCGGCTTCGATTTTCCAGGCGGTAGTCAATCAGACCATCAGCGGACTTGCCTGCGGCAAGCCGATCAGGGGACACGTGGCATTCTTAGGCGGCCCCTTACATTTCCTGCCGGAATTAAAGGAAGCCTTTATCCGCACCCTAAAGCTGGATGAGGAACATATTATCGCGCCAAAGCATTCCCATTTGTTTGCGGCGATCGGCTCTGCCATGAACTCAGAACGGAATCTGGACATTCCGATCCAGGAAATGCAGAACCGCCTTGCCGGGCGGATTCAGATGGAATTTGAAGTGGAGCGTATGCAGCCTTTGTTTGCCGCAGAGGCCGATTATCATGCATTTATTAACCGCCATAACAAGCATCAGGTTCCGGTTAAGGATATGGCTTCCTATAAGGGAAAGGCATTCCTTGGAATCGACGCAGGCTCTACCACCACCAAGGCGGCTCTTGTGGGTGAAGACGGGACTCTGCTCTATTCCTTCTACCACAATAACGAAGGCGACCCTCTTGGCACCACCATAACAGCCATCAAGGATATTTATGAGCAGCTCCCGGAGGAAGTAGAAATCGTACACTCCTGCTCCACCGGATACGGCGAAGCATTGATCAAATCTGCACTAATGCTGGACGAGGGCGAAGTGGAGACCGTTTCCCACTACTACGCCGCTTCCTTCTTCGAGCCGGATGTGGACTGCATCCTGGACATCGGCGGGCAGGATATGAAGTGTATTAAGATAAAGAATCAGACCGTAGACAGCGTGCAGCTTAATGAAGCCTGCTCCTCCGGCTGCGGTTCCTTTATTGAAACCTTCGCAAAATCCCTGAACTATTCCGTAGAAGATTTTGCACATGAAGCATTATTTGCAAAGAATCCCATTGATCTTGGAACCCGCTGTACCGTGTTTATGAACTCTAAGGTAAAGCAGGCTCAGAAGGAAGGCGCCGAGGTTTCCGACATTTCTGCCGGACTTGCCTACTCCGTTATCAAGAATGCATTATTTAAAGTAATCAAGGTATCCAGCGCTTCTGAGCTTGGAAAGCACATCGTAGTACAGGGAGGAACCTTCTATAATAACGCAGTCCTTAGAAGCTTTGAGACCATTGCAGACTGTGAGGCTATCCGGCCGGATATCGCCGGTATCATGGGCGCCTTCGGCGCCGCCCTGATCGCAAGGGAACGCTACACCGATTGCGAAGGGACTACCATGTTGTCCATTGAGGATATCAAGGCGTTAGAATACAAGACCACCATGGCCAAGTGCAAGGGCTGTACCAACAGCTGCCGTCTCACGATCAATCATTTCAGCGGCGGAAGACGTTTTATTTCCGGCAACCGCTGTGAACGCGGCCTCGGAAAAGAAAAATCCGAAAATAAGCTTCCGAATCTCTTTGATTATAAGCTTGAGAGATACTTCGGCTATACGCCTCTGGAAGAGGAAAAAGCTCGCAGAGGACAGATCGGCATTCCGAGAGTCCTGAACATATATGAAAACTATCCTTTCTGGTTCACCTTCTTTACAAGCCTGGGCTTCCGAGTGGTATTGTCCCCTGCTTCCACCAGAAAGATTTATGAGCTTGGCATCGAGTCCATCCCCAGCGAATCGGAATGCTATCCCGCCAAGCTTGCACACGGACATGTGCAATGGCTGATCGAGCAAGGTGTTCCACACATCTTCTATCCCAGCATTCCTTATGAACGCCGGGAATTTGAGGATGCCAACAACAATTATAACTGCCCGATCGTAACCTCCTACCCGGAAAATATTAAGAATAATATGGATATAATTGTAAAAGGGGAAGTGGATTTCATTCATCCCTTCCTGTCCTTTGCCAGCGAGGAAACGCTTGCAAAGGGACTGATCGAAGCACTGGGAAATAAGTTTTCCATTTCTCCTGCAGAGATCAAGGACGCCGTACATAAAGCATGGCTGGAGCTGGAAGCCTGCCGTCAGGATATGATGAAAAAAGGCGAGGAAACCATAGCGTATCTAAACCGCACCGGCAATCGCGGCATTGTTCTTGCCGGACGGCCCTATCATCTGGATCCGGAGGTAAACCACGGACTGCCTGAGCTGATCAATTCCTACAACATTGCCGTACTGACAGAGGACAGCATTTCACATCTGCACCGGGTAGAACGGCCTATTAATGTTCTGGACCAATGGATGTACCACTCCCGTCTCTACGCTGCGGCAAACTATGTGAAAACAACAGAAAACTTAGACTTGATCCAGTTGAATTCCTTCGGCTGCGGACTGGATGCCGTTACCACCGACCAGGTAGCTGATATCCTGACTAACTCCGATAAGATTTATACAACTCTAAAAATAGACGAGGTAAATAACCTGGGTGCCGCCAGGATCCGCGTCCGCTCTCTGCTTGCGGCTCTCCGCGTAAGAGAACATCGCAGGCAAAAGCGGGAAATACAGCCTGCAAACATCGCAAAAATACCATTTACCAGGGAAATGCGCAAGGACTATACCATCCTCTGCCCGCAGATGTCGCCGATCCACTTCTCTCTTCTGGAGCCTGCATTCCGGGCTTCCGGATATCATATCGAAGTGCTGCCCAACGACAATAAGCAGGCTGTTGACACAGGGCTGAAATATGTAAACAACGACGCCTGCTATCCTTCTCTGATGGTGGTAGGCCAGATCATGGATGCAATCCTATCCGGCAGATACGATACGAATAAACTTGCAGTTATTATCACACAGACCGGCGGCGGCTGCCGGGCATCCAATTACATCGGCTTCATCCGCCGGGCGCTGAAAAAAGCCGGTTACGAGCACATCCCGGTCATATCTGCTAATTTAAGTGGATTGGAGGGAAATCCGGGCTTCAAGCTCAGTCTTCCTCTGATACTCAGAGGGATATACGGAGTGGTATTTGGAGATATTTTCATGAAATGCACCTACAGGCTAAGACCCTACGAAGCAGTCCCCGGTTCTGTTAATGCTATGCATGAGAAATGGCAGAAGGTATGTATCCGCTTTTTGTCCAATGGATATCCGTCCCGGCGGAAGTTCAAAAAGCTGTGCCGGGATATCATTGCTGATTTTGATACCAACATTGAGCTGTTGGATGTAAAAAAACCGCGTGTCGGCGTGGTAGGCGAAATTCTGGTAAAATTCCTCCCTGCCGCCAACAACCATCTGGTAGAACTACTGGAAAGTGAAGGCGCTGAAGCTGTGGTTCCGGATTTATTGGATTTCTTAAACTACTGCTTCTACAATCAGAATTTCAAGGTAGAAAAGCTTGGTTTCGCAAAGAAAAAGGCAGTGCTTGCCAATCTTGGAATCAGGGTGCTGGAATGGTTCCGTGCTCCTGCATCGGAGGCCTTTGCAAAGAGCAGGCATTTCACTCCGCCGGTACGTATTGAGAAGCTCGGAAGGATGGCATCCGACATTGTTTCTCTGGGCAACCAGACCGGAGAAGGGTGGTTTCTTACCGGAGAAATGCTGGAGCTGATCCACAGCGGAGCCTCCAACATTGTTTGTACCCAGCCGTTCGCCTGCCTTCCGAATCATGTCGTAGGCAAGGGCGTGATCAAAGAGCTGCGCCGCCTGTATCCGAAAGCCAATATCGTGGCAATCGATTATGATCCGGGCGCAAGCGAGGTAAATCAGCTGAACCGGATTAAGCTGATGCTGTCTACTGCAAATAAGAATCTGTAAATCAAACAGGAGACACCTTACGGTGTCTCCTATTCTTATTCTCCGCTAAATTCTGTCGGCATTGTCAGCTATGAACCGATACTCCGCAACGGAACGGTCAAACCCCTGAATATGGCGTATCAGCCAGTCCACTACATTAACCTCCACCTGCTTTACAAAAGCCTCTGTCGGTCCTTCTTCCTCATTCAGCATATGATAAAGCTCTTTTACGGTATTCCGCAGCTCCTCATGTTTCTTTCTATGCTCTGCAAGTCCCGGATAGCTGATCTCCTCCTGTAATTTCTCTTCCTCACCAAAGTGAAACTCCACATACTCATCCAGATAATCCAGCATCTTAATGGCATCTACACGCCCTGCATGCTCCTTAAGCTTCGCCAGAAACTGATTGGTGCGGTCGATCAGCTCCTTGTGCTGTGTATCAATCATTTCATTTCCTGTAATCAAGCTGTCATCAAATTCAATTCTCATCTCACATATCCCCCGTATTCTGTTCTCTAAAATACCGTCCGGCATCATATCCTGTTCTTTCATTCTAACCACTCATTGAAACAAATAGTGTAAACGAACTAACTTAATTATATAAAGTCGTTATGAAAAAGTCAATGAAATTCCCTGCTCTTCCACTCTTTTATCTCTTTGCTGAAGTGAAAAGTTTATTTCCACTTTGAATAAGCAAAAGTAGATTTTAGTCTTTCACCCATTTCCACTTAACAAAATGCGGCATTTAGTCTTACACTTTTCATATTAGACAGCCGCTGGAAAGGCTGGTGTCTATTATGAAAACTCGAAACTCCTTTTCTCATTTAACTTTGGAGGAACGGCGTATCATTCTCGTCGGCATTACCAACGGCTCCACGAAAGCCGCCATCGCTCAGACCATCGGTAAGGATAAGTCTACCGTCGGCAGGGAGATCAAACTCCACAGATCACTTACCCATAAATGCAAGATGCCTCTGGAGTGCAATTATTATAAAAAATGTGTTTTTGGCCGCCAGTGTACACCTGACTGCCCGGAGTACAGCCCTTTCCACTGCTCTAGGCGCGACCGCTCTCCCGGTGCTTGCAATGGCTGTTCCAACTGGTCCCGATGCCGCTTTGATAAATACCAATACTCTCCGGAAGATGCTCATATGGATTACCGTACCACTTTGATTGATTCCCGGGAAGGTGTCAATCTTACCGTACAAGAGGCAAAACAAATGGCTTCTATTATCGCGCCTCTCCTGAAACAGGGGCACTCTCCCTATCAGATCATTACGAACCATCCGGAACTTGGTATTTCAGAAAAAATCCTTTACAACTATATCGAAAACGACGTTTTTCATGAGATTGCCGGGATTACTGTCCTGGATCTGCGCCGGCAGGTATCACGCAAACTCCCGAAGAAGAAGGCTAAAGCTTATAAGAAACGCGCCGACAGAAAGTATCTCGAAGGCAGAACCTACAAAGATTATAAAGCTTATCTCTCCGATAATCCCGGGGTCTTTGTCACTCAGATGGATACCGTCTATAACAATGAGGCAGACGGACCCTTCCTTCAGACATTTAAATTTGTGAGGGCCGGTATCATTTTCGCTTTATACCGCGGCGGGAAAAACGCTGCCTGCATGAAAGAAGGAGTGGACCTTCTGGAATCCATTCTTGGAACAGAATTATTCCGCAAATATGTCCATGTATTACTGACCGACCGGGGGACGGAGTTTTCTGCCACTGAAGCTATGGAGACCTCATCTGACGGCACAAGACGGACAAGGGTATTTTACTGCGATCCTATGCAGTCAGGGCAGAAAGGCACACTGGAGAACAAACATATAGAACTCCGTTACATACTTCCAAAAGAAACGGATCTGAGGGGACTCGGGCTGGCCTGCCAGTCCGATCTGAATCTGGTCCTCAGCCATGTAAACTCCTCTCCCTGCGAGGTGCTTGGTAATAAAAGCCCGTTGGAATTGACGGAATTCATGTATCCGGATCTGTACGAAAAGCTGCTGGCTTTCGGCATCCATCAGATTGAAAAAGATCAGATTGTTTTAAAACCATACTTACTCACGCAGAGAAACAAGTAATTCAAACTACCTAAGCAAAAACAACAGGCGGCTGTCATAGAAAGTAAATACCGTCCATAGTAAGTGGAATTTAGTCCTTCACTGTTAAAAACAACGACTAAAGTCCGCTTTTTTGTCATGCAAAGAAAATCTTTCTTCTCAAAGCAGCCTGTTGTTTTCTTGGTTTAGTGTAACACTTATTTCTACTTAATAAAATAGAAAAAGCAGCAATTACTCATTTTTGCAAGAGTAATTGCCACTTTTATTTTTCCATTTTTCAAAATGGAAATAAACTTTTCACTTCAGCCTTTTATCTCTTTAAGCCGTTCTCTTACCTCCTTCTCTTCCCCCTGCTCTACAGGGTGATTTTTCTTATATTTCCTTGCTTTATCAACAAACGCTTTTGCGAAAATAGTATTTGACGGATAATATAAATGTGGAAATCCCATCCACTGTGTTTTATTCTCTATAATACAGTTATATTCTTTTCCAGTCAGCGGCTTAACTGCTATTGCATCCACCCCATTATAGGTGCTGTCATAATAATGAAACTCATGTCCTTTTATCCCCTCACCATTTAGCAGAAAATGCTTTTGCTTTTCCCGAAGTTCTATGTAACCGAAACGAACCAGTTTTCCAGTATAAAAGCAGGTTGCAGGAATAACCCCTGCCATATCATAGCAAAATCCTTCTTTATCTTTTAAAAAAGAATGTAAATACATAAAACCGCCACACTCTGCCACGATCGGCATTTCATTTTCCACCGCATTTTTGACTGTCTCACACATTTTCGCATTTGTGCTAAGCTGCTTTGCATACAGCTCCGGATATCCGCCTCCAATTAACAGGGCATGACATCCTTCTGGTATTTTTTCATCCCATAACGGAGAAAAATACGTTATCTTTGCACCATATTCCTCCAACAAGTGAATATTATCGGCATAATAGAAACAAAAGGCTTCATCTTTTGCCACTGCAATCGTGGGACGGCTCTCCCTTACAGCAATTCCTTCTATTAAGTCACTGACTGTTTTCTCATGATTTATGCTTCCGTAATTGTCAATCAGCATTTCTCCCGTCACTGTTTCATCAAATTCCAGTTCTTCTGCACTTTCCGCTAATTCTTTTATACACTCTACGGAAACGGTTTCTGAAAATAATTCCGAAGCTGCCTGTAATTTTTCTTTAATATGATCCACTTCATCAGGCAGAAAAAGTCCCAAGTGCCTGCTCTCAAAATGCAGTTCTTCCTTCTCCGGCAAAAAACCAATTAATCTGATTTGCAGTTCTTCCTCTATTAAAGGTTTTAATGTTTCATAGTATCCTTTTGACATCCTGTTCAGTATAATACCTTGTATTAGATGTTTTTTATCATAATTAAGAAACCCTGCTATTAATGGTATAATGGAACGCCCCATCCCCTTCGCATCAACAACAAGTACAATCGGCGTTTTTGTCACTTCTGCAAGATGATAAGAAGAACCTTCTTTCCCGACTCCGCCTAACCCATCATATAGTCCCATAACGCCCTCAAAAACTGCAAAGTCCATTTTCATAGCACTTTTTTGAAAAAGTCCCCTTGTCTTTTCTTCATCTGTAAAAAATGTATCCAGATTTTTTGCCGGAACATCTATTATCTTTTCATGAAACATCGGATCAATATAATCCGGCCCGCATTTATAAGAAGCCACTTTCAAGCCGCAATCCTTTAATACCTGAAGTAAGGCGCAGGTGACTACTGTTTTTCCGCTTCCACTTCCCGGCGCAGCAAGCATAACTCTTTTTATTTTCATGCAACTATCACGCCTTTCTTTCAGATTCATCGCCACAAAACTCAAATGTACAAATCCAAACCGGATTCTCGGACTGCATTAAGTGATAACTTCCTGCTTTTTTTGATCTACTTACCTGTAACTGCACAACCTCTTCCTCTTTTATCATATCATCTATTGATAAAATCTCCCTCATTTCACAGATTGTCTCCATACTGACAGCATTTACCACAACCCTCATCTTTGGATTAATCTGCCGAAGTGACACCAGTATTTCCTTTAATCTGCCGCCACTTCCTCCTATGAATGCGTGTGCTGCCATTGGAAGTCCGGCTAATCCCTCTGGTGCCCCCGACTCTACCACTGTTACATTTTGCAGTTCAAACTTCTTTTTATTCCTTTCAATTAAAGAAACTGCCTCCGGATTCTGCTCCACCGCATACACCTGTAGATCGTCAGAAATACCCGCTATTTCTATTGCGACAGAACCGGTGCCGCTGCCAATGTCATAAACTACCGCCTTTTCTCTTAATCGCAGCTTACAGATACTAACCTCTCGAATCTCTTCTTTTGTCATAGGAACCCTGTCCCTGATAAACTGTCCATCTGCAATACCATGTGTCAATCTTCTTTGCATAGCATACGGATTTTTGACAAAACATGTATATAAACCATCCTCCTTCAATTCCATACATTCTAATGGTGTATGTCTTTCTACTCGTTGTTCCTCGTATGATAGCTGATACCCTGTTATAATTTCGCATTTTTGCATCCCCGCATCTATCAACAGTTCTCCCAACTGATTAATATCTTTCACACCTGATGTAATTAGAAATGTTTTTGGACTGCTTTTAATCCGGCGTACAAGGTTGCATATTTTTTTCCCATGTGTACTGTAAACAGCCGCATCCTGATAGCTTTCTCCAATGCAGGAAGCCAAATAAGCTACGGAAGAAATACCCGGAAGACTACATAAAGATGCCTTCAAGCGTCCTTCTGTGATTTCTTTTTCCAACGCTGCATATAGATTCTGACATCCGCTATAAAATCCGCTATCTCCTGAAAAAAGAATCACAACTTTTATATTTTTCATAGATAAACTTTCACTCTGTATATCATGCAGATAAGGAATGATCTGTTCTGCCTGATAAAAAGGATGCTTTTCTGCTTTAGAGCAGACAGTCTTAAGCATTCTCTCTGCCCCTAATAAAATGTCTGCTTCACTGATCACCCTCTCTACTTCTTTCGTTAGACCATTTGCATGTCCCATACCAATTCCCGCCAGAGTAATTTCCATATTTTCTTTTATCTGATTCTTTGCCCTAAATTTTTCTCCTCTCATATCTTCGAGTTTTTGGCATATCTCAGAGAAATAATATCCTTTGCCCTCTTCAGGACAGCCTATTACAAATATCTTCGTTCCAGTTCTTTTTGCAGCATTTATTTTTTCCCGATAACCACCGGGAACACCACTTTCTTTTGTTACCAGATAAGCTATTTCATATTGGCGAATGATAGCCTCATTCATCTCTGTAGTAAATGGTCCCTGCATTGCAATAATCTGTTTCCCATAGATGCCCTGCTCTATACAAAGAGAAAGACTTTCCACACTTGGAAGTACCCTTACATACAATCTATGCTTTATCCCTTCAGAAACACAATACTTGTACAATTCCTTACTTCCAGTAGCCAGAAGAATATTTCCTTCCGTATCTTCCAACG
>Ga0137306_101393_pt1 | contig 24910 bp, 27 predicted proteins | sample Inofroosms_March_FD_97187 | JGI IMG/M metagenome (GOLD analysis project Ga0137306, IMG submission 97187) | Mouse cecal microbial communities from Vienna, Austria - N-Acetylneuraminic and N-Acetylglucosamine D2O microcosms_March | ecosystem: Host-associated > Mammals > Digestive system > Large...
TGACCGTTGCATATGCAGCGGTCATATGTATATATGCACATACTATCCCCACTGATCATTTCTATTGAGAGGTAAGACTATGCTGATTGCCATTTGCGACGATGAACCCCGGGAGCTGGAAGCCATTGAAGCGGCGCTGAATGCAGCAGCGCTTCAATTATCCGCTGACATAGAGATCGCTGCGTATCCCTCCGGAGTGGCGCTGGCAGAAGCGGTGAAAGACGGTCTGAAGCCCGCCCTTGCTATCCTGGACATTTATATGGATGAGAAAAACGGAATCAAAACGGCCGGGGTTCTGCGCAGCCTTATCCCCGGACTTTCCTGTGCATTCCTGACCACCGGCCGGGATTTTGCCATAGAAGCTTTCGCTCTGAATGCGCTGCACTACATCATAAAGCCAGTAACGGCGGAAAAGCTGAAGGAACTGCTGGAACGTTTTTTTACCCATATTGAACGGCCTATGCGTTGTCTGACACTGACGGATGGGAAGGAAGAACGGCGGTTCCCGCTGGAACAGATCCAGTACCTGATAAGCCGGAACAAAGGGATCGAACTGCATCTAAGCTCCGGTCGGAAATGGATATTCGCTCCTTTACGTCAGGCGGCGGAGCGGCTGGCAGATGAAGGCGACTTTGTGCAGATCTCCCGGAGCTGTATCGTCAACTTGAACGAGGTGCTGTACCTGAGCAATGCCAGCTGCCATCTGAAAAACGGCGGGACCCTGCCGATCAGCCGAAGGGAACGGCAGGAGGTGAAAAGACGCTACAATGAATTTGCGTTCCGGAAGATGAGCCGGATGGAGGAGGCAGGCCTGTGATCAATCCGTTGTTTCTTATGATGCGCCTGGTGCAGACGGTTCCGTTATCGCTGTTGACATTTGCCGCTTTTCCGGATCAGGAGCTGCGTTGGAGCCGGATGCCGAGCTGCCTGATCTCCGCTTCCTATATGATTTTGAGCAGTCTGGCCATGGCGCTGCTCAGTCCCATGAGCAGTCAGAACGGTCAGCGCAATATCATCGCCCGTGATCTGTGTCTGATCATTTTTCTGTGTGTCTATTTTATCTGGTGGATATACAGTGTCCGTCTTCCGGCCATCCACAAAGGACTGACGGCGGGTCTGCTGCGGATCAGAAGCGCCGGTATTGGATCATCGCTCTGATACTGGCGGGCGTAACAGCTGTGCTTCTGGCGTGGAAGAAGAGAAAGGGCAAAGACCCGGACAATGGACTTCCTCCGGAAAAATAGCCCAAAACTCTGCGGCAGGCTGATAGGACATTAAGCCTGCTGCGCAGCAGAGTATTCGACCCTCACGGGAATCAATGAAAATGGATCACCCACCGGTTCTCTGACAGATAATAAATCAGCCATGCTCTGACGCTCCGGCCGTGAAGCGTCAGAGTACAATCATATTCTATGGAAGGGGCCCCGGCATATTGTTTCTTTTCCTGTGAATGCACGGTGATCTCCCGGATGGTCCGTATCTCCCCGTTCTCGTCCTGCACCTTCAGCATCACTGGCAGGCGATATTCTGCTGAGTCCCCCGGATATCTCCCGCATTCGCTTTAGAAGAATTCACACTGATTTCAAACGCCATATCCTGCTACAGTTCCCCCCCCTTGATTCGCTCATAATCTCTCGCATCTCCCTCTGCCGCAGAGGCGATCTGCCGCCCGCCCTCATGTGCCGGATGGTAAACGGCCTACCAGGAGAGAAAGGTCGAGTTAACATTAATATGAAAAATGATACTTTTCAAACATGTGTTCACCTCTGATGCAGCTATGTTAGCAAACATATATTCTTATTTCAAGCGGTAATATCTGTTAACGAGATTCAAAACAGACTTAATTGCTTATAATCCGTCTTCCAGCATCCACTCTGCAATCTCCTGCCGTCATCCTGCCCACCGCCCGCAGAGATTCCTGAGTCCGGCGCGCGTAATCAGATAGATCATCAAAAATATGGCCGGAAAAGAGGTCACGAATGTTTTTTGTAAAGGTAACTTGACAATAAACGCATTAGTGACTATAATAAAAATGTAAAGGAAACTTGTCAGAAAGGAGGAGCCCTTATTTGGAAAACCGAGTTGAGGAACTAAGAAGAGGGGTAGGTATGAACCAGGAAGATTTTGCAAAGGCAATTAGAGTTTCAAGGCAGACTGTTAGTTCTATAGAAACCGGTAAATACAATCCTTCTTTGGAATTGGCATTTGTAATATCAGATTTTTTCAACAAATCAATAGAAGAGATTTTTATTCATGAAAGGAGCAAAAATTATGAGAAGAAGTGATTTAATAACCGGTATTTTATTTTCAACAATCGGTATTGTTTTTTTTGCAATGGCCTGTACAGATATCCCTTTACAAAGCTTATTTTGCGGATTAGCAGGAGCGGGTATTGGACCTGGTGTCATGATGATTTCAAAATATGTTTATTGGTCGCATCCAGACCGCAAAACAAAATATACAGATAAATTGGAAGCAGAAAAAATTAAAATGCATGATGAGAGAGAAGAGATGCTGCGTGGTAAAACAGCTTGTTTTCTACATGCTTATACATTAGTGGTAATAGGAATATACTGTATTATTTTTCAAGTCCTTGAAAAGTTAATGATAATTGAAAACAGTCGGGTTTTCATTATATATTTAGGAATTTTATTTTTTTCAGAAATATTGTTATATCGGTGGATATTTAAGCAATACGAAAAAAAATATTAAACAGCAAGACCACTCTCAGCTCGTGTCTTGACGGAACAACAGACACCTGCGCCGGGAACACTGGAATCCAGAGCGCCCGGCTGCTGCTCTGCAGTGTTGCAGGTCTGATGCCCCGCTGTCTGCAACGGGATTGCTGACTGTCGCCATAAAACAGTTCTGTTATGGCAGCTGCGGGGGTTTAATCGGAAGTAGCAAGAATTACCCCGCATCCGATTTTGCTTCCGGAATTGCCGGAAGGCTGACCGGTAAAGTCATCGGTCATGCTGTGGATGATAACCGATCTCCCGACGATGTCCTTTACAAAGAAACGTTTATCATAAAAGACCTGATAGGCGTAGCCCTGATTGCCCAGAAGAGGAGGAAAATCTCCGGCATGCTGGGGATGCGGTCTGTTCCCGGGATTGTAATGATTGCCGGTCTGATCAAAAGGAGGCGTGCAGTTTCCATATTCATGGATATGAATGCCGTAAAAATTACTGGAGCCCTGTGTGCGGATGTTGGGGAGTCCAAAGATTTCGGCTTCTACGAGAACGCCCCCATAGGAAGTCTGATAAAATTTTACAGAGCCTGCGAGCTGGGGTTGTGAACCGTCGCCTTTCATCCAGGCGACTGCGGCAGGAGCTGTGTGAGTCAGCAGATATTGAAAGTGAGAAGCAGGAGTGGGACCATACATGGATATACCTCTTGCTTTTTTATTTTATACTATGACTCGATGGTCTGTGCGGTGCATGAAGTTCTGAAGACTTTTTCCATTCTGCATGAATGACGGCCGGCTTTTAAAAAGAACAGACTACTTGTAGAAGAGAACGGCTTATTTCGGTTTTGAAGGTCTTTTATTTGCGGTCAATAGAGCTTCTGTGGTGGCAGGAATAACCTGAAGCTGTTTTTCATCGCAGCGGGTCAGCGGGTGGTTGATTCAGATGGGATAAAGAAGTAGGGTGTGGCCATATTGTGTTTTTGACCGCCGGACTTATAATATCAAGTTAAAGTGGCTGTATGTCGTTTGCAGCGCATGTTGTATGTAAAAAACAGCGGAATCATAATTATCCGTTTTCGGAGGACAGTAAAATGGTTTCTGCTGTGGCCGTCAGTTTTCTGATTTTAATGTTTCCGGCAGAAAATATTATGAAAACTATTGAAATCAGTTCCTTTTTCGATTAAACTAAGCAGAGGGCGGCGCTTTTGCATGGAGATATGGAGCTATATAGATCGGAGTAAGAGAATTGATTGCAAAAGAAGAGTTCCTGAAAAAGTACAATATTTCAGAAGACCTGTTTCGAAGTGCGGAAATGACGTGGGAAGATCTTTGTGATATTTACGAAGACTTTCATGGAAATAAGCATAATAAATATGAAGGCATTCTGAAAGATTTTACAGAAACCTATCTGGAAGATATGAATAAAGGCAGAGAAGATGGGGAAGAGAGGATCAAAGTACATTCGATTCATTCAAGAGTGAAAGATCCGGAGCATCTGATTGCCAAGATTATACGAAAAAAACAGGAAAATCAGAATAAATACAGAAAACTGAATAAAATGAATTATGAAAAGTTTATTACGGATCTGATCGGGATCAGATGCCTGATTCTGTTTAAAGCAGACTGGAAGAGCTTTCATAAATACATTATATCGCAGTTTGAAAATGAGGCGGATTGTTATATAAAAGATTCTCTGCGTGATTTTGATGATGATGAAAATCATTTTTATATTGCAGAGAAACCAAAGGTACATATAAGAAACGGGGATGCGCGGGATATATATGATGAGCTGCTTCCTCCGGCCTGTATTCTGGACGGCAAAGTGTACCGTTCGGTTCACTATATTATAAAATATAAAGGCGTATATCTGGAGATACAGGTTCGTACGCTGTTTGAAGAGGGATGGGGCGAGGTTGACCATGCTGTCATCTATCCGTATTTTCAAAATGATCAGGTTCTGAAAGAGTATACGGAGCTGCTGAACAGGCTGTCCGGCCTGGCTGATGAAATGGGCAGTTTTTTCTGCCGTTTAAAAGAGATGGAAACGGGTAATAATAATTCACCATCTGATGCGCATGAAAAACAGGAAACGTTGGATGAGACAAAAAAGACAGGGCCGGATCATCATACGTCCATACCTGTCAGAAAACAGTCAATTAATACACTCAACGACTGTCTGCAGTCAGTACTGAATGAGTAAAAAGGAGGGAGAAAAAAATGGAGACCACAAAAAAGCAGGTGATGTCTGCGAAAGAAATTGCCAGAGAAGGAATCCTGCTGGTTACCAGGGGGCAGGTACGGAATCATAAACTGGGTAACAGCGCGCGCATTCATACGGGAGAGGTCGAAAAAAAAGAAAGTCAGAACTACAGAGATTTCCTGCCGGGGAAAAACTGCTGTATGGTGTATGAACTGACAGGAAGTGAATGTTATGAATAACATAGAGAATACGTATATAAACTATGACGAACTGATTTCTACAATAGGTAAAGAAGTAATTGAAAGCCGTATTGAGCAGATCAGTCAGGAAATGCTGGATTTTCTGGAAGTGAATGAGCTGGAAGAAACCGCTTATATTCACCATATGGCATTAACACATGCAGTTATGGATTATTTTTCGGATATTCAGAGGCTGAAGGATTATCAGCAGATTGAACACGTAAATGAGATTAAGATAAAAGCATATGAGACATTCTGGCTGCTGAAAAGGAAGCCGCTTCAACTGATCGGACAGATCGAAGACGACCGGCTGCTTTATGTGAATGAAAAATTTTTATTGACAAGGCTGACCAGTTTTATGCTTGGGGATCATATAAACATGCCGATTATAGGCGATAAAAGTATTGCATTTAAAAATTTTCTGGATACGTTATATTATTATTTGAAGTTCAGAAGATGCGACGCGCAGTCGCTCGAACTGATGCTGCTGGCTTTTAAAGCAGGCCAGATCGTGTTTGCGTAAGAACAGACCATAAAAACAGACAGCAAAAAACAGACAGGGCAGAGGGCAGCCGAAAGGCTGCCTTTTTCGACGGTTTCTTTGCCGCCATAAAAGTGTTTGCCGCGTTTGGACATCCCGGTTATAGTTTCAGTCTATAACTGGGTATTTTTTTTGCGTATTAGACAAAGAAAACCTACTATGATAGTATGTTTACAGAAATTCAGAAAACAAAGAAAATTCGGAGGAAATAAAAATGGCAGAGAAAAATATCAGAGATTCCAGAAACTGGGCGTTTGAGACCAGACAGTTACATATCGGACAGGAGCAGGCTGCCCCGGTTACGGATGCAAGAGCGGTTCCGATCTATGCAACCACATCCTATGTATTCCATGATTCGCAGCATGCGGCGGATCGTTTCGGCCTGAAGGACGCAGGAAATATCTACGGCAGGCTGACGAATCCCACGCAGGACATCTTCGAGCAGAGGATCGCGTCTCTGGAGGGCGGCGTGGCGGCGCTGGCAGTGGCTTCCGGCGCGGCGGCCATCTCCTACACGTTCCAGACGCTGGCGAAATCAGGAGAACATATCGTGGCATCGAAGACCATCTACGGCGGAACTTATAATCTGCTGGCCCATACGCTGCCGCAGACGAACGGAGTGACGACAACCTTTGTGGACCCGCAGGTGGAAGGTTCCTTTGAGGCGGCGATCCGGGAGAATACAAAAGCGATCTTTGTGGAGACGCTGGGCAATCCCAACTCGAACCTGGCGGATCTGGAAGAACTGGCAAAGGTCGCTCACCGGCATCAGATCCCGCTGGTAGTGGATTCTACCTTTGCGACGCCTTATCTGGTGCGGCCCATCGAATACGGCGCGGACATTGTAGTCCACTCGGCCACCAAATTCATCGGTGGCCACGGAACGGCCATCGGCGGCGTGATCGTTGACAGCGGCAGGTTTGACTGGAAAGCGTCCGGGAACTATCCGTGGATCTCGGAACCCAACCCCAGCTATCATGGAGTGTCTTTTGCTGACGCAGTGGGCGCGGCCGCTTTTGTGACCTATATCCGTGCGGTCCTGCTGCGGGATACCGGAGCGACGCTTTCTCCGTTCCATGCGTTCCTCTTCCTGCAGGGGCTGGAGACCCTGTCCCTTCGCGTAGAACGCCATGTGAGCAATGCGCTGAAGATCGTGAAATATTTATCAGAGCATCCCCAGGTGGAAGCGGTCCATCATCCGTCGCTGGAGAGCGAGCCCAGCCATGAACTGTATCAAAAATACCTGCCGAACGGAGGCGGATCGATCTTCACCTTCGAGATTAAGGGAGACGCGAAGACTGCCCAGAACTTCATCGACCATCTGGCGATCTTCTCCCTGCTGGCCAATGTGGCGGACGTCAAATCTCTCGTCATCCATCCGGCGACCACCACTCACAGCCAGTGCACGGAGGAAGAACTGCTGGATCAGGGCATTCGGCCGAACACCGTCCGTCTTTCCATCGGCATTGAGAAAGCGGAGGATCTGATCGCGGCGCTGGAGGCGGCGTTTGAGGCGGTAAAATAAGTACAGGAAAACGGGACAGCCGGCACGGTATAAAACCGCGCCGGTTGTTTTCCGATGTGTCAAAAGATTTATAAATTCTGTGGCATCTGCACTCCGCAGACACACCGGTTTTTCACCGTGTCCAGCCAGCAGTACAGATGCTGCGGTTCCCGGACCTGTATCATCCCTTCCAGCTCGGAACCGGCGCCGCAGATGTCCGGGAAGCGGTCGGGCAGATCCGCAAAAAGCTCCGGATGGTATGCCAGAGTCTTCTGGTTGTTAAAGACGGCGTGGTAACGGATCTGCGCCTCCACCAGATCCTGGAACATATGGCTTCCGTAGCTTAATTCTGGCATGTAACCGGCCCGGCTGTCCGAGATTTCGCAGATCTCGGAGAAGTTGGAGATATCTCCGAAGACCACCGGCACGCCCAGCTCCGGCGAGGAAGTGCCGATGCGTCCCGGGGCCAGCAGCATCACCTGTCTGCCGCTGCCGCCGTAGTAACGGTTGATTTTGCCTACGGCTGCGGCGACGCCGGCCTTTTTCGCATAGGGATAATTGTAGTACAGAACCGGGTCGATCTGGACGATCACATCAACCCTGCGGGGACCGGAGGCGCCCATGGAGGAGTCCCGGATATCGAAAAAGAGTTCCTTCGGTTTCAGGGCGTCCAGATCCACCTGTTCCCCCTCCGGTCCCAGATACAGTGGCCGGCACTGCAGAAGGTTGACCACAAACGCTCCGTCTTCGTCCAGATTGACCGCGTATTCGATATCCACCGGGTTTTCATAGACCCGTTCCAGCGTCTTTAAGATGTTCTGCATCAGTCCCGTAAAGGCGGCGGTCTCCAGAAGCTTCTGGCAGCTGACAAACCACACGTCCCGCCATCGTCCCATCTCCCGCAGGCGGTCCTCCGCATCCTGATCGTGCTCCAGTACCATGCGCTTATACCACAGGGGCAGATGCTCGAGCAGCCGTTCCAGAGGGACCTCCGCCAGCCGGTTGCCCGCGCAGTCCAGCACGTCGATATTTCTCTGGGAAAACTTATGTTTCTGTTCAAAGGTCGTCAGCATGGTGGCTCCGGGACGGTCCAGATTGCACAGGCGCGGGTAGTCCTCTTTGGTGCGGTCCACCGCCTTGGTCCCCAGCCCCATGACCAGCCGCAGCATACCCGCCTTCGGGTCCATGTCCGGATACCACTGGTAGGCGCTGTGGCTGTAGCCCACGCCCGCCGCTCCCGGCATATAGTAGTCGCCGTACCAGGTGCCGGATACGCGCTGTACCAGAATTGCCATCTGCTCGTCCTTTTTGTCCAGGCCCCTCCTGCGCCGGTACTCCAGCGCGGAATAGTCCATGGTGCTGGCGTAGACCGTCCGCACGGCCTGTTCAAACGCTTCCATGCGCTGTTCCGGGCTTCCCTGATTGACGCAGAAGACCGACTCGTATTTTCCGGCGAACGCGTTGCCGAAGCCGTCCTCCAGAAAACTGGAGGAACGCACGATAAAGGGACTCTGCCCGAAATATTCCAGCACGTTCAGAAACTGTTCCCGGATTTTGTCCGGAAACTGCCCGCTCATCAGCGCCGCCTTCAGTTCCTCCGCTTTTTCAAAATATCCCTCCGGCGTCCGCTGCTCGATGCGCAGGTTCCAGTGGCCGTTGGACACGATATACGTGTAGAAGACGTCCGAACCGATGTAAAAAGAATCGTGGGGTTCGCTGAACGCGGAATATTCCGGAATCTCGGTCTCGGCGATCCGGCGCGCCAGCAGCATGCCGCAGGCCTTGCCCCCGATGGCGCCGCTGCCGATCATCCGGTCCCGCAGCTGAAAATAGTCCTCCGGACGAAAATACTGCCGGACCAGTTTTTTCAGGTGCGCGTCCCTGGTCATGGTGCTGCCGATGATCTGCTGTTCGGTTTCTTCGGAGAAGACGCCGGCGGCGTACTGAAGCTTCGCCATGCTGAAAAAGCGGTCGTAGCTGTCAAAATTCTGATCCTGGCTTTGTTCCTTGATCTTCTGGATCGTCTGGTAATAGCGGCTCATGCCCACGCCGTTGTCCACCGGGGCGAAGACGCCGCTGTCCTTTGGGCATCGATGGGGCAGAAACATTTTCTCGGAATTGCGGTTCCACACCTTTAAGGGGTGCAGATACCGGCTTTTTTCGTCGGAATAGACGTCCAGCAGAAGCTGCGTCGTATCCCGGATGCGTCCCACCGCGTCATAGGAATGCCGCCCCCGCAGCAGCGGGAAATACGCCACCGTATCCATCACAAAAAGATAGGGGCAGGTGACCCGGAAAAAATTGCCCATCATCAGATCCGTATACCAGACCGACTGCAGCTCCGACAGACAGTCGAAGACGTAAAACGCTTCTTTTCCCTGTCTGGTGATTTCCTCGTGGATGCCCACGGTAAAGGCCTCAAATCCGTCGTCCGGGTTGAACCGCTTCACGGTGATGCCGGTCAGGTCCTTCAGGACCGGTTCGTGCTGGGCGAAGCGGATGTAGATGACGTTTCGTCCGTCCTGTACCGCCTGTCTGGCAAAGAGTTCCGCGAAATACCGGAATTCGTCGATTTCGGTCACCTGCCAGACCACGTTGTCTCCGATCCGGATGTGGTCCAGAATCGCGTCCACCTGCGGCAGGCCGCTTTTTATTCTGTCAAATGCTGCCATAACTGTGTCCTCCTTTTATGCATAATCGAGTAGGGAAGATTCATCTTCCCCTACTCGCGCACCGGGCATCCGTCAGCTTGCTGACACATTTCATCTGGACGCCCGTGTGCATAAAAAGAGACAAAGCGCGTGAAAACGTCTTTGTCTCCTCTGGTTATTCTTATTCAGTTTCTGGTATCGTTCTTATTCTTTTACCCTGTCCAGCTCCGTCAGGTTGATTCCGGAAGCGGTCAGAATTACTTTTAACTCAATGTAACGCTGTTTCATGAGTTTATAGGCTTCTGAATCTTTGGCGGATAACAGCATATAGTTCTGAACCCTTGAAAATTCTTCCACGGAAATCTTCAGCATTTCTTTTTCCGACGTGAATCACCGCTCCTTTCAAAAATAGTTCAGCAGTCCTGATAACTGTTTCTATTATAATCGAAAAGGAAAGACGTGTAAAGAGAAAATAAGGCGAAACGACAGTTTGGACTGTTGAAAAGCAACCCCAAATGGCTGACGCGGTCAGGCCGGCACGGCCTTCTCTCCGTCTTTCCTTTGACTTTCCCGTTATAAAATGATATAACAATTATAAAGGGAATTTATAACAAATGAAAGGCGAAGAGAGATGTTTAAATATGAGATCATAGCGGAGGAGATTCAGAAGAAAATTCAGTCGGGAGAATATCCGGCGGATGAGAAGCTTCCGCAGGAGATGGAGCTGTGCAGGCAGTATGATGCTTCGAGGATCACGATCCGGGAGGCTCTGGACCTTCTGGTAAACAGAGGGCTGATCACCAGGCGGCGCGGTGCGGGGACCTATGTGAAAGCCATCGCGGGAGAGGCGTCGGATTCGGAGAAATTTGCCAGATCTCAGCAGTTTGGGGGCTTTACCAGCGACATGAAGGGAAGAGAAGTGAGCACGGAGCTGCATGAACTTTCCCTGCTGCGGGCGCCGCGGCATGTGGCGGAGCGGCTTCAGGTTCCGGAGACGGCGTTTGTCTGTTACATCTGCAGGACCCGTAAGGTGGATCAGAAACCGTATGTGGTGGAATATACGTATATGCCCACGGATTTTATCACCGGGATCACGGAGGATGTAGTGAAGGGCTCCATCTACGGCTATATCGAGCATACGCTGAAGCTGAAGATCAAGAGCGCGCATCGGACGGTCCGGGCGGATATGCCGACCGCTCAGGAGCGGGAATGGCTGGAGATCGGGCAGGACGCCAGGCCGATTCTGGAGGTGGAGCAGACAGGGTACCTGGATGACGGCAGGATCTTTGAGTATTCCAGGGCACGTCACCGGGCGGACTGCTTTGAACTGCATACGGTCAGTATTCACTGAACAGGCAGGTTGTCAGAATATCGTATGATTCTATAGAGAACGAAGGACCGCGGCGCGGCAGATTGCATATCTGCCGCGCCGCAGTCCTTCGTTTTTTGGTGAATTTATATGTTTTTTGAAAAAATCAGCTGAAAAAATCAGAAAAAAGGTATTGACAAATCTTTAAGTCATAATATAATAAAAATATGTTATGACAAATAATAATAAATACATAACAAAGATGCTTTCCGGTTTTGGCAGAGGAGTGCAGAAAGCCGGGGCGGAAGGAAAAGAGAAGGGAGAATATATGAAATTACCGGATCATTTTTTTATGGGTGCGGCCATGTCCGGCCCGCAGACCGAAGGGGCGTATAAGACCGGAGGAAAGCTGGAGAATCTCTGGGATACCTGGTCGGACGCGTCGATTTCTGATTTTTACAACAAGGTCGGAAGCTATGTGGGGAACAATTTTTATGAGAAGTATGAGGAGGATATCCGGCTTCTGAAAAGTCTGGGTCTGGATTCCTTCCGGACATCCATCCAGTGGAGCCGGCTTCTGAACGAGCACGAAGAGCTGAATCCGGAAGGGGCAGATTTCTATCACAGGGTATGCGCCTGCGCAAAGGAGAATCAGATCGAGCTGTTTATGAATCTGTATCATTTCGACATGCCGGCGTATCTGTTCCGAAAGGGCGGATGGGAGAACCGGGAAGTGGTGGAAGCCTATGCCGTCTACGCGGGGAAGGCGTTCCGGGAATTCGGAAAAGAGATCCGGTACTGGTTTACCTTCAATGAAGCGATCGTGGAGCCGGATCAGAGATATCGAAGCGGGATCTGGTATCCGTTTGTAAAGGACGCAAAGCGGGGCATGAAGGTGCAGTACCATATTTCGCTGGCGCACAGTCTGGCGGTACGGGAGTTCCGGAAAGCGAAGGAGGAAGGATATCTCCTGCCGGATGCGCAGATCGGGCTGATCAACTGTTTTGCGCCGCCCTACACCAGAGAAAACCCGACGCCGGAGGATCTGGAAGCGCTTCGCATGGAAGACGGACTGAACAACCGCTGGTGGCTGGATCTGGTGACGAAGGGAGAGCTGCCAAAAGACGTGCTGGATACGCTGAAGGCGTGCGGCCTGGCACCGGAGATCCGTCCGGGGGACGAGGAGATTCTGCGCTGTGGCGTCGTGGACTGGCTGGGCTTTAACTATTATCATCCGTCCCGGATTCAGGCGCCGAAGGAGAAGACGGACGAGAACGGCTATCCGAAATTTTCCGATCCGTATGTATGGCCGGAGGCGAAGATGAACATCTACCGGGGCTGGGAGATCTATCCGAAGGGAATCTATGATTTTGGTATGAAAATGAAACACGAATATCCGGATCTGAAGTTTTTTATCTCGGAAAACGGTATGGGCGTGGAACACGAGGACCGGTTCCGCGACGCTTCCGGAGAGATTCAGGACGACTACCGGATCGAGTTTGTACAGGAACATCTGGAATGGATTCTGAAAGCAGTCCGGGACGGGGCGCGGTGCATGGGTTACCATTACTGGGGGCTGATCGACAACTGGTCCTGGAATAACGCTTATAAAAACCGCTACGGAATGATCGAGGTGGATCTGATGGACAATTATCGGAGAAAACTCAAGAAATCCGCAAAGTGGATGCAGGAGGTGATACGTTCGGGGGAACTGTAAGACGGGGTTGGTATATCCAATCTGCAGCCAGTAAAAGAATGAAATAAGGAGGAAAAACAATGGGTAATTCAAAACTGGTAGACAAGTTTACCATGTTTGCATCCAAACTTGGTAACGAAGTACATCTAAGGTCCTTAAGGGACGCGTTTGCAACGATTATGCCGCTGTATATTCTGGCGGGACTTGCGGTACTGATCAACAATACGGTGTTCCAGTGGCTGCTGTCGGGAGATACCCTGACAAACGCGCAGTACTGGGGGACTTTGATCGTCAACGGAACGCTGAACATCAGTTCGCTGCTGATCGCGCCGGTCATTGGTTACATGCTTTCCCAGAATAAAGGATATGAAAATCCGCTGGCGGCGGCCGTCATCTCACTGGCCGCGCTGGTGGTAATGATGCCGAATACGGTCACCGTCACGCCGGTGGGCGCGGAAGAGGGCGTGCTGGTGCAGGGCGCTCTGACTTTTGGAAACGTGGGAACAGGCGCCATGTTTGCAGGCGTGATCATCGGTATCGTGGCGACGGAGATCTTTGTGTGGATCAGCAGCATCAAAAGGCTGAAGATCAATCTGGGCGACAGCATCCCTCCGGCAGTGGGAAAATCGTTCAATGTGCTGATTCCGTTTATCCTGGTCATGTCCGGGTTTGCCATCATCAGCGCGGTATTAAACAATGTCTTCCATACCGATCTGATACAGATCATTACGGCCATGATTCAGGAGCCGCTCCGTACGGCGACCACGGGACTGGCAGGCTGCATCATCCTGTACAGCCTGGGCAATTTTCTCTGGCTTCTGGGCATTCATCAGTCGGTCATCTACAGTTCCATCCTGGAACCGCTGCTGATCGTGAACATGACGGCCAACATGGCGGCCTATGCGGCGGGGCAGGCGATCCCGAACATCATCAACGTGGCGTTCGTTCCGGCATTCGGCCTGCTGGGAGGCTCCGGCTCCACTATCTGCCTGCTGATTGCGACGTTTCTTGTGGGGCGCAACGCGGCGACGAAAAACGTATCCAAGATGGCGCTGGTGCCCGGAATCTTCAATATCAATGAGCCGGTTATCTTCGGATATCCGATCGTGTACAACGTATCCATGCTGATTCCGTTCGTGCTGACGCCGGCCATGGGGATTATCGTGGCGTATCTCGCCACATCCCTGAACTTCATGAACCGGTGCGTCGTGTACATTCCGTGGACGACTCCGCCCCTGCTGAGCGGATATCTGGCAACGGCCGGGGACTGGAGGGCGATTCTCGTGCAGGCGCTGATCCTGGTGCTGGGCGTGCTGATCTACATACCGTTTGTAAAAATAAATGATATTGTCATGGAAAAAACCATGGCGTCAGAATAAAAATCATATATAATAAGAGAAGGAGAACGAGCAATGAAAAAGATTCTGTTAGTGTGCAACGCAGGGATGTCCACAAGCATGCTGGTGGCAAAGATGAAGAAGGCGGCGGAAGCCAAAGGCGCGGATGTGAGCATCGAGGCAAAATCGCTGTCGGAGGCGAAGGCGGAGATTTCCGAGGCGGATATCGTGCTCCTTGGACCGCAGATCCGCTATGAACTGAACAACGTGAAAAAGATCGCCGGCAGCGTACCGGTGGAAGCTATCGACATGAGAGATTACGGCATGATGAACGGCGAAAAGGTTCTGGCGCATGCCATGGAGGTAATGGGCGCATGAGTGAAGAATTTGAACTGATCTGTATGCAGATGATCACCAACAGCGGAAGCGCCAAGTCCAGCTATATCGAGGCCATCCAGAAGGCCAAGGAGGGGGATTTTGAAGGAGCGGAGCGCCTGATGGAGGAAGGCGATCAGTTTTTCTCCGAGGCGCACGGCGTCCACGGGAATCTGCTGGCAAAAGAAGCATCGGGAGAAAAGACGGAGTTCTCTCTGATCCTGATGCACGCGGAAGACCAGATGGCCAGCACGGAGATGGCGAAGGTTCTGGCAAGAGAGATCATGGAGCTGTATCAGAAGAAATAGGAGTCTTATTTATGGGGAAAGGCTGCTGCAGGCGCGTTCGGCAGCGGTCTTTCCCTGATTCAAAAACAAAGATTGTGAAAGATTTAACAGGAGGAAGTATGAGATTTGGAGCGTTGGAAGCGGGCGGGACGAAGATGGTCTGCGCCGTCGGCGATGAGAGCGGGAAGATTCTGAACCGGGTGTCGATTCCCACAGAGACGCCGGAGATTACGATGCCGAAACTTTTGGACTATTTTCAGGACAGTGGGATCAAAGCTCTGGGTATCGGCTGCTTCGGCCCGGTGGATCTGGACCCGGCATCGGAGACGTACGGTTACATCACCACCACGTCAAAACTTGCGTGGATCAACTATGATATATGCGGCAGCTTCCGGAAACGGCTGCAGGTGCCCATCGGATTCGATACGGATGTCAACGGTTCCATGCTGGGGGAAGCCGCCTGGGGCTGTGCGAGGGGACTGGATACGGCCATTTATGTGACTGTCGGGACCGGTGTCGGCGTGGGCGTGCTGGCGGGAGGAAAGCTGCTGCACGGCATGCAGCATCCGGAAGGCGGGCATATCCTGCTTCCCAGAAGGGCGGACGATCCTTATGAGGGAAAATGCCCTTACCACAAAACCTGTCTGGAAGGACTGGCAGCCGGCCCGGCCATCGAAGCCCGCTGGGGGAAGAAGGCGGCGGAGCTGGCGGACCGTCCGGAGGTGTGGGAGCTGGAGGCGCACTACCTGGCGCATGCCATTGTCAGCTATATTATGATCCTGTCGCCGCAGAAGATCATTCTGGGCGGAGGCGTCATGCATCAGGAGCAGCTGATGCCGCTGGTGCGCACAAAGGTAAAAGAACTGCTGGGAGGGTATCTCAGAACAAAGGAACTGGAAGATATGGATTCCTATCTTGTTCTGCCGTCGCTTCACGACGATCAGGGAATCCTGGGGGCGCTGAAGCTGGGAATTGATGCATGGAAGGAGGAGGCCCTGTGAGCGTATTAAAACTGAAACCGGCCTGCAAGGATTATCTGTGGGGCGGCCGGAGGCTGATAGAAGAATACGGCAAAGAGTATGACCGGGAAGTGCTGGCGGAGACTTGGGAGCTGTCCTGTCATCCGGACGGCCCGTCGGTGATCGCAGGCGGCCCCTATGCGGGCAAAACGCTGCAGCAGTACATCGACGAGAAGGGAAAAAGGGTTCTGGGAACCAACTGCAGCCGGTTCCGGGATTTTCCGATTCTGACCAAATTCATCGACGCCAGAGACAATCTTTCCATTCAGGTGCATCCGGACAACCGGTACGCGCTGAAAAATGAAGGGCAGTACGGGAAGACGGAAATGTGGTATGTGATGGATGCGGGAAAGGACGCGTTTCTGTATTACGGATTCAAACGGGAGATCAGCATGGAAGAATTCGAAGAACGGATCCGCGAAGATACGCTTCTGGAGGTGCTGCACGCGGTGCCGGTACAGAAAGGCGACGTGCTGTTCATTGAGTCCGGGACCATCCACGCCATCGGAAAAAATATTCTGATCGCGGAGATCCAGCAGAATTCCAACGTGACTTACCGGGTATACGATTACGGAAGAGTGGGGAAGGACGGCAGAAAACGGGACCTCCATATCGAGAAGGCGCTGGCGGTCACCAGAAGGGTTCCCATCGTCAAGGACAAAAGCAGCTATCCGCATATCGCGGACTGTGACTATTTTACAGTGGACAAACTGAATCTGGACGGGAAAGTCATGAAGAAGATGGGTGGAAACGTATCGAAAGCTTCTTTTGCCAGTATTCTGATGCTGGACGGGGAAGGGACGATTACCAGCGGCGGGGAAACCGCCTCCTTCCGAAAGGGAGACAGCTTCTTTCTGCCGGCGGACAGCGGAGACTATATTGTGGAGGGTTCCTGCGACGCGTTGATTACCACCATACGGGAGAAAGCGGCTCCGGTCCGGATCGGAATCCACATCGGCGTGAATGAGACCCGGATCGGCCTGGTGGACATCCATCAGAAGTTGCTGGCCTGCGAAAAAATCAGGACCGGCGCGGACCGTCCGGCCGAAGAGGTGATCCGGGAGATCGGACAGCGGACCCTTGCCCTTCTGGAAGCACACGGAATTCCTGTGGACCAGTGCGTATGTGCCGGCATCAGCGTGCCGGGTACCGTGGACCAGAGAAAGGGCGTGGTGTGCTATTCCAACAATATCCGCTGGAAGCAGGTGGAGGTGGCAAAGCAGATCAGCGAATATCTGCCGCTTCCCATACACGTGGCCAACGACGCGGACTGTGCGGCGCTGGGCGAGGCGACCGCGGGCGCCGGAAGGGAATACCAGGATGTGGTCATGCTCACGCTGGGAGTGGGCGTCGGCGGCGGAGTCATTCTGGACGGGGAGATCTGCGCCGGCCGGAATATCGGCGGCAATGAGCTGGGCCATATGGTCATCGTGGAAGACGGGGAAACCTGTACCTGCGGAAGGCACGGATGCCTGGAGGCGTATGTGTCCGTAAGGGCGCTGGTCCGGGATGCAGAGAGAGTGACCGGACAGGAGATGACGCCCGAAGAGATCTTTGCACAGGCAGAGGCCGGCAATGCGGAACTGAAAGAGCTGATCCGCAGATATACCGGAAGACTTGGAACCGGGCTGGTGAATGTGGTAAATATCTTCCGGCCCCAGCTGGTCCTTCTGGGCGGAGAACTCTCGGCGCAGATGGAGCCGCTGCTTCCCTCCCTTCAGAGGATGCTGAAGGAAGGATGCTTCGGCGGGGCGGACAGCGAGTATCCGGATATTAAGATTGCGGCGCTGGGGAATGACGCCGGTGTGATCGGAGCTGCCAGCTTAAAAAGCCTTTGACAAAAGCAGAAAAAAAGGATACAATAAGATATCCGTGCAGCTGGGGAAGTGGCGGCGTCCTGTACCTGCAATCCGCCATAGCAGGAGTGATATCCCGCCCCGGGCCGACTGGCCGGAAGCTGCCCTGTATAAGTGGCGTTGATGTCCGGGTCCTGCGCAACAGGAACCCGTGAACCGTGTCAGGTTGGGAACAAAGCAGCACTAAGCGGGACCTTCTGTGTGCCGCAGGGGTGCCTGGGCTGAGTTAACTGTACAGGTAACGTTCCGGTCTGAGGTTCAAAGCGGGATGCACGGATTATAAAAGATAACAGGAGTACGGCTTCGGGATTTCGGAGCCGTATTTTATGTGCAGAGGCGCATAGGGAGGACTGCTGCGCTGCAGCATGCGTCCTGCCCGATTTCATGGACAGGGAGAGGATGGCGCGATGGCCGATGTGATCAGAATCACGGATTTTCAGGCTCCGGAACTGGATATATATGCCAGACTCCGGGAGATACAGCTTCTGAACCGGCATGAACCGGAAAAAGGAATTTTTATTGCGGAAAGCCCCAGAGTCATCGAGCGGGCGCTGGACGCGGGATGTATTCCGCTGTCTTTTCTGTCGGAAGAGCGGCATATGGAAAAGGAAGCAAAAGAGCTTCTGGCAAGATGCGGGGACATTCCGGTTTATACGGCGGACATGGAAGTGCTGGCGCAGATCACTGGTTATAAACTGACCAGAGGCATGCTCTGCGCCATGAGAAGGCCTCCTCTTCGGACTGTGGAGGAGATCTGTGCGGATGCCCGCAGGATTGTGATACTGGAAAATGTAGTGAATCCGACCAATGTGGGCGCCATCTTCCGTTCTGCGGCGGCATTGAATATGGATGCGGTGCTTCTGACGGCAGACTGCAGCGATCCTTTGTACCGCAGAGCGGTTCGGGTAAGTATGGGAACCGTTTTTCAGATTCCGTGGACTTTTCTGGATGAGAAGAGAGCCTGGCCTCATGAGGGACTTTCCTTTCTTCAAAAGCTGGGATATCGGACCGTGGCTATGGCATTGACAGAGGATTCGGTTTCGGTTGACAATCCGGCGCTGCTTTCTGAAGAGAAGCTGGCGGTAATCCTTGGCACGGAAGGAGACGGACTGGCGCCGGGGACGATTGCGGACTGTGATTACAGAGTGCGGATTCCCATGGCGCACGGAGTGGATTCCCTGAATGTGGCGGCTGCCAGCGCGGTGGCGTTCTGGGAGCTGGGAAGAAGAGGAGGAAGATAGGAGATGGAGCAGTTAAGTCTGTTTGACGATCGCGGGACAGGCGCTCCGCTGGCCAGCAGGCTGCGCCCGGAGACCCTGGAAGAATATGTGGGGCAGAAGCATTTGCTGGGGAAGGGAAAGATCCTTCGCCAGCTTATTGAGCGTGATCAGATTTCCTCCATGATCTTCTGGGGTCCCCCCGGTGTGGGGAAGACAACGCTGGCCCGGATCATTGCCGGGAGAACGAGAGCTTCTTTCGTAGAGTTCAGCGCCGTGACCAGCGGGATAAAAGAGATCAGAGAGGTGATGGCGCAGGCGGAACAGAATCGCCGGATGGGGATGCGCACTCTTTTATTTACAGACGAGATTCACAGGTTCAATAAGGCGCAGCAGGATGCGTTCCTTCCTTATGTGGAAAAAGGAAGTATTATTCTGGTGGGCGCGACGACGGAAAATCCGTCTTTTGAGATTAATTCCGCTTTGCTGTCCAGATGCAGGGTGTTCGTCCTGAAAGCGTTGGAAGCATCCGATCTCAAAGAGCTGCTGGTTCACGCGCTGGCCAGTCCCAAAGGTTTCGGGATGATGGAAATTTCCGTGGAAGAGAGGCATCTGGAGATGATCGCTCGTTTTGCCAACGGGGATGCAAGAACGGCATTGAATACGCTGGAGATGGCGGTCTTGAACGCGCAGATGGATACGGATGGGAAGATTCATGTAGATGAGGAGGTGCTTTCCCAGTGTATGAACCGCCGCTCCCTGCTCTACGATAAAAACGGAGAGGAACATTATAATCTGATTTCGGCTCTGCATAAATCAATGCGCAACAGCGATCCGGATGCAGCCGTATACTGGCTGTGCAGGATGCTGGACGGCGGAGAAGATCCGTTATATATTGCCAGAAGACTGGTGCGTTTTGCCAGCGAAGATGTGGGAATGGCGGATCCCCAGGGACTTTCTCTGGCCGTGTCCGCCTACCAGGCGTGTCATTTTCTGGGGATGCCGGAATGCGATGTGCATCTGACGCATGCGGTCGTCTATCTGTCGATGGCTCCGAAGTCCAACGCCCTGTATCTGGCGTGCGAAGCGTGTAAAAAAGATGTGCGTGAACTTCCTGCAGAACCGGTGCCTCTTCAGATCTGCAATGCGCCTACCGGTCTTATGAAAGAGCTGGAATATGGAAAAGGATATGTGTATGCACATGATACGCAGGAGAAGCTGTCAAAGATGAAATGTCTGCCCGAAAGTCTTGAGGGACGCAGATATTATTTCCCTACAGAAGAAGGGCAGGAGAAAAAAGTAAAAGCGCGGCTGGAAGAGATACAAAATTGGAAGAATTCATAAAGTAACAGTTCAGCCCAGGACTTTGCATTTACTGCAAAGTTCGTGAAAACACATAAATTGAGCCAGGGAAATCTGCCCCTCGCCGAAGGGGATTTGGAATGGGCAGATTCCGTAACAGGGAGGCCGAAGACTGAACTGTTACTTCATAAAAAAGAACATGCCATAAAAGCATTGACATTCCAGATATGAGTTGATATCATTTAAGAAAAATGCAGACAGGAGAGGGTATTTATGGTTCGCCTAAGACCGTTTAAAAGTCCGGATGCGGACAGGATTCTTCCGTGGCTGAGTGATGAGCGTGTGATGGCCATGTGGTGTTCCGATCTGTTTCAGTATCCTCTGACCAGAGAGCAGCTTTTGAACCGTATGGAACAGGCGGACAGGAAAGAGACGGAATGGGTGATGACAGGCGTTGACGAGTACGGCGAAGTCGTCGGCCATTTGTCTATGTGGGCGGATTACAGGAAGAACAGCCTGCATCTGGGCCTGATCGTGGTAGATCATCAGAGACGCGGGCAGGGCCTGGGCCGCCAGATGCTGGACAGAGCAGCCGCTTACGCGTTTGATGTTCTGGGAGTTGATCAGGTGACGCTTGGCGTATTCGACAGCAATCCGCAGGCGCAGGCGTGTTACTGCAGGGCAGGATTTGAAAAAGATTACATAGAGGAAGAAGCCATGGAATATCATGGAGAAAAGTGGAGCCGGATCCATATGGTGCGGAAGAGGAAAGGCTGATGCCATATATCTATATGGTACGCTGCACGGACCGTTCTCTGTATACGGGGATCACAACGGATATGGCGCGCAGAATGCGGGAGCATTGCGGCAGGAAGAAATCGGGCGCGAAATATACGAAAAGCCACCCGCTTCAGTCTCTGGAGATGGTATGGGAAGCGGAAACATGGACTCTGGCCGCCAAACTGGAATATCGAATCAAACAGCTTGAAAAGAATCAGAAAGAAGAACTGCTCAGTCATCCGGAAAAAGTGAATGAATGGCCGTCTCTGCGTCAGCCGGATGTTATATACAGACCGCATCCGGAGATGAATCTGGATTGTTTCCTCTCCCGCCGGAATGATACGGAAGAAAGCAGTTAATCGGAAAATCATCAGAAGGGTGTCGATGCGGGCTTCATAAGAGGAGAAGGCAGCGGAGAGTTGTCCTCCCCCTTACAAAACCCATCTGGGATAATTATATACAAATATGAGATGTTGGCAATAGTGGCAGGTAAACCTGGATTTCTGTCCCTTTTCCGACAGTTGAGCGCAGATGGATGGTTCCGTTATGCGCCTGTACAACGCGGCGGACGATAGAAAGACCAAGTCCGGTGCCATTTTCCTTATATGTCACAAAAGGACGGAAAATGGTTTGTTGATGTTCTGTGGGAATCCCACATCCATTATCTTTGACGGCTATCATCAGTCGTTTGTCATGAGTGAACACTTTCAGCGTGATACGTCCCCGTTCGGTAATGGATTCCATCGAATTTTTAATCAGATTGATAAATGCCTGCTTTAACCGGATCGGATCACCGTAGAAATCAGGGTAAGTGTTATCCAGCTTAATCAGAAGCGGAATGTGCCGGTTCAGCAGTTCCGGCAGAAGCGTGTCTTTTAAATCGCAGGCAAAGTCTCCGGGCGATATTTTGCTGATGGTTAACTGTTCTCCGTTATTGAATGCGGAGAGATCATCCATAAGTATTTTCAGATACTGGAGGTCATGCTTCATCTGTTCCCAGAACTCGAAATGCTCAACCTCCGGATGCATTTTCTGAATCCACTGGATGGAACTGTCCATATAAGTAAGAGGATTTCGGATCTCATGTGAGATCTGGGATAGGGTAAGATGGTAATCTTTCTTGATGGCTGTAATCAGTTCATGAAAATTCTCATCCTTTGCCATCAGACGTTCCATTTTTTCCTGCTCGTCATACGTCAGCAATGTTCATCACTCCCTGTCTGTAATATAGCAGATATGTCAAAAAATGGCAAATAAATTCGTTCGACATATTTCGACAAATAACGACTCTGGAGTCGTATTATAGTCTATAAAAAAGGAACAGGAGGATATTTTATGAAAAACGATAACTGCATTTTCTGCAAAATTGCAAATGGAGAGATTCCGTCTACCACACTGTATGAGGACGAAGATTTTCGGGTGATCCTGGATCTGGGGCCTGCGACAAGAGGGCATGCGCTTCTGCTGCCCAAGGAACATTACAGAGATTTGTTCGAGTTGGAAGATGAAGTGGCGGAGAAAGTTCTGTTAAGAGCAAAGAGAATAGCGGGCAGAATGAAGAAAGCGCTGGGAGCGGACGGTTTCAATCTGGTTCAGAATAACGGAGAGGCGGCGGGACAGACGGTCTTTCATTTTCATATGCATCTGATTCCGCGTTACGAGAACGATCATGCGGGGATACTCTGGAAGCCAGGGGAGACCACGCCGGAAGATATGGCGGCAGTGAAAGAACTGGTGGACAGCCAGTGAGAGGGTATCGGTAGGACTTATGAATGAAAAGGATCATCGTCTGGATGATTACTTTGTGCGTTACAGAGAGATGGTAATCCGTAATATTTCTCTCTTTGTGGATTATCATACGGCAGAGGATCTGTGTCAGGAGACATTTATTCGTCTCGGAGAAAATCTGGACTGCGTAAAACCGGAGAAGGTGAAAGCATGGCTGCTTGTAGTATCAGAACATCTCGCACTGGATTATCTGAGAAAAGGCGGAAAATACAGGACGACTGTGGGATTGAAGCTGGAACAGGAAGAATTCATTGATCCTGGTTCGGATGTCGAGCTCATTGTGGAGGAGAGGGAAGAAAGCAGAAAAAGAATCAAAGTGCTCGGCCGCCTGAAACTGGAGAAGAGAGACTGGTACGACGCGTTGATTCTGCGCTATGTAGGGAGGATGAGCGATAAAGAGATCAGCAGGACGAAGAAAATCAAGAAATCGCTGGTCGGCAAATGGAGACAGAGAGCACAGGAAAAGCTGAGAAAATGGTATGAAGAAGACTCCGAAAGGGACAGCTGACTGCCCCTTTGAGAAATATGCGGACGATAAATTATACCGTCTCCTCGATCAGGGAGAGGATAGCGGCGATCGGATCCGTCTGCGGACATTGTTCCATTGCCGTAATATAATCTGAACGATGCTGCGAGAGGTGTGCGACAGCCTGAAGGAGCGCCTCTTTATTCAGCTGTTCCTCTTCAATCACCATGGAGAATCCCTGACGTTCGAAGGAGCGGGCGTTCAGTATCTGGTCCCCGCGGCTTGCTTTTGCGGGAAGCGGGATCAGGAGCGTTGGTTTCCGGAGCGCCAGAAGTTCGCAGATCGCGTTGGCTCCTGCCCTGGAGATTACAAGATCACATAAAGCGAAGAGATCCGGAAGCTCATTTTGAATATATTCATACTGTACATATCCTTTTGTATGCCGAAGCGTTTCGTCCAGTTTGCCTTTGCCGCACAGATGGACGATCTGCCAGTCTTTCAGCAGTTCCGGCAGAGCGTCCCGGACAGCCTGGTTAACGGCGGCGGCTCCGAGGCTTCCGCCCATGACCATCAGAACCGGTTTGTCAGGAAGAAACCCGGTCAGCGTAAGGGCGGCGGCCTTTTTTCCTTCCATCAGTTCCCGGCGGATCGGACAGCCGGTCAGGACGGCTTTTCCTTCCGGAAGATGGGAAAGCGTCTCCGGGAAATTGCAGCATATCTTTGTGGCGCCGGGGATACTGAGCCGGTTGGCAAGGCCGGGCGTGAGGTCGGACTCATGGCAGATTACAGGGATATGATGGCGCCTGGCAGCCATGACGACAGGTACGGAGACAAAGCCGCCTTTGGAGAAGACGATGTCCGGCTTCAGCTTTTTCATAAGCGAACTTGCCTCGGCAAAGCCTTTTATGACCCGGAACGGATCGGTAAAATTTTTCCAGTCAAAGTAACGGCGGAGTTTTCCGGAAGAGATTCCATAGTAGGGAATCTTCTGCGCTTCCATCAGTTTTTTCTCGATTCCTTCTCTGGAACCGATATAAGATATGTGATAACCTGCAGCACGCAGAGCGGGCAGCAGAGCGATATTGGGCGTCACATGGCCGGCGGTGCCGCCTCCGGTGAGTACAATCTGTTTCATGGGATAGGGTCCTCCTTGGGGATATGATGTGTTAGGATTGCGGGGGCATGAAATGCGGAGCAATCCATGGGATCATGATATGTATGATTATATATCCGGACCAGGGGTGTTGTCTATGCTGAAAATACAGCGCACAAAGTAAAAAACAAATAAAATATTGGGATGGCCGGGAGATGGAGAGTCTGGAGATGTGACAGGACTGCTGATTTGGACCGTTGAATGGTGCCTGAAGGAAAAGGGTTAATAGAATATGAAGCGTAATTATGAGGATATGGATGAGTGGCTGCGGGACAGGATTGATGAAGACTTGATGGCTATGGCGGATGAACGGGAAAAGCTGCTTATGGAATCAGTGGAGCTTCAGGATATCGGGATGCCGCTGGAAAAGCTCGAGGATATTCACAGAGAGCTGGAGGCACGGAGACGCACGGCCAGAAGAATCAGAATCCGCCGCCGGACGCTGGTATCCGCGGCGGCAGTCGCAGTCCTGTGCGTCGGCATGGGACTCGCGGGCAGCGG
>Ga0137306_101398_pt1 | contig 24866 bp, 17 predicted proteins | sample Inofroosms_March_FD_97187 | JGI IMG/M metagenome (GOLD analysis project Ga0137306, IMG submission 97187) | Mouse cecal microbial communities from Vienna, Austria - N-Acetylneuraminic and N-Acetylglucosamine D2O microcosms_March | ecosystem: Host-associated > Mammals > Digestive system > Large...
TGGGATTTACTTCTTCCAGCTACAGCTTTGCATTCTGGGAACAGGATATTACGCTGGAGGATGAATCTATTTATAATTATCTGCAGGTAAAGGAATCGGACTCTTCTGTGATTCTGTCCACCAACGTACTGTTCGGTGTTCAGTCCATTCTGATGAAGGATTCCAGGCTGACCGGCATGTATTATGACTATGCCCTGGCCGCGCCGCTGATGGCGGGCATTTCTGCCGATAATCCTGGTGACATTCTCATCCTGGGGCTTGGCACCGGAACCTTTGCCAAATACTGCAGCGAATATTTTCCGGGCTGTTCCATAGAAGGCGTGGAAATTGACCGGAAAATTGCGGATCTGGCAGCAGAATACTTTGATTTGCCGGATTCTGTCCGGGTGTCTGTCTACGACGGACGTTCTTATCTTGCCGCTTCTGAGAAAACCTATGATGTGATTATGGTGGACGCTTATCAGGACATTACGATTCCCTTTCAGATGTCCTCCGTGGAATTTTTTACGGAGGTTCGGGAACATCTGGCTCCGAACGGGGTAATGGTGGTGAATATGAATATGAAATCCGGCTCCGAACACTCCATCAATGATTATCTCTGCGATACCATAGGCTCCGTATTTGAACACGTTTACACCGCCTCTGTAAGCGGAGGTACCAACTGTGAGGTTTTTGCGTTTCAGTCTCCTGACGTTTTGAACACTTTTGAGACAGGAAGAAAGAGCCTGACAGATGAGGCTCTTTCTGATATGATGGAAACGGTTTCCGGCCAGATAACGCTGCGAGAATCCGGCAATTTAATCCTCACCGACGATAAAGCCCCGGTAGAACTGCTGGGTATGCGGGTACTGGATGAAATTATCGCCGATGAGCTGGATTACTACCGGGAACTGTATCTGGGAGAAATTTTTTAACATCTTTTCTTTCGTACGGTGTCATGGCTGCTGTCATATCATTTCTGTTTCATCTGTTTTACCAGCCAGTTTCCCCAGGGGGTCAGGTCTGTGCTTTTCCAGCCGGAAGTTTTTTGGCTGGCAGATTTAATCAGGGCGGAACTTTCTCCTTTGTTGGAAAGGTTCCAGCCCATATAGCTGATTTTGTTGCTTTTCAGAAATTTCATCCATCGGCTGCCTTCTTCTTTATTCAGGGCGCCATTTCCTGAGGCGTCTGAAATGCCAAATTCCGATACAAACAGAGGCAGTCCCCTGTCCAGGGCTGTCTGAGCCTTCTGCCGCAGGTATTCCCCATGGGTCCCTGCATAAAAATGCAGGGTATACATAAGATTTTTCCCTTTAACCGGACTTTGGGCGGCCGCATCCACGTCCTGGGACCAGTTGGGCGTTCCAATCAGAATCACTGCATGTTTGTCTTTGGAGCGGATGGCCTTTACCACCTTCCCGGCATAGGTTTTAATATCTTCCCAGGAAGTTCCCCCGTTGGGTTCATTGCAGATTTCATAAATCACATTGGTATAATTCTTATATTTCGACGCCATTTTCTTAAAAAAAGCCACTGCTTCTTTTTCATAAGTCCTGGGATTTCCGTCGCTTAAAATGTGCCAGTCGATAATCACATACAGCCCCGCTTTTGCGGCATATTTCACGCCCTGGTCTATCTGTTTCTCCAGTGCCTTGCGGTTGGCGCTGTCTCCGGTACAGTATCCGTTGTATTCACCGGTATACATGGCCAGACGCACCGCATTGATATTCCAGTTCTTTTTCATATAGGAAAATGCTTTCTGATTCACATATTCCGGATACCAGGAAAGCCCGTGGGTGCTCACCCCTCTGAGCTGAACCGTTTTTCCTTTTTCATTCACAAGCCGGGTTCCCTTCACCTTAAGAGCCGGAAGTTTTGCCCCATACACCGGCATACATTCCAGTGTGGTGAGGCAAAGGACTGCCAGCAGACAGGCAAAGAGCGTTCTCACTCTGTTTTTCTTCATAAGCTCCCTTCCTTTCTGTCTGTTTCAGCAATAAAGGCTGTCTGGCCTCAATATACAAATCTGTCAGATGTTCAAAAAATCGGCTGGCGTAATTGCCGGGATTACGGATTTTGAAAAATCTTTCACATTGCGCGTTAAAATATAACTGGAGTTGTTTCTTTCTGCTACTGCATCCACTACTGCGTCCTCAAAATCGGGCATCTCCCGCATGAGTGCTGTCTGGACATCCATTCCCTGTACATCGGCAAAAGTGACAAGCCGGGACAACTGCTCAATCTGTTTCTGCTTTTATGGCCTTCCGCAAAGCAGCATAAGAATTCTGAAAGAAGGGTTCCCGCTTTCCCAAAATATCCATTATCACATTTGTATCAATCAAAAGATTCATTGTCTCGCCAACCGTTCCTCTCTTTCCACATCTTCCACTGCTGCATCCTGCTCCGGGATAATTCCCACAAGGTTATCCAATATAGCCAGCCTGTCAATAGCGGGGCTGGTTAGACGTGCGATATTTTTCCCATTTCTTGTAATAAAGATATCCTGCCTTGCGGCCAATTCCAGATATTTCCCCAGATTACTCTTAAATTCTGTTGCAGTAACAACCATAAGAAAACCCTCCCTGCAAAATATAGTACAGTCACTTCCTGTTTATATTATACAAAAATCGAACAATTTTATCAATTTGAAACGTTCGATTTATAATGTTCGATTACTATCATCCATTTAAAAATATACACTCTAAATTGTTTTTATATATGTTTTTTTTCACTGAAAGTTTCAAATTACACCAGTTCATACTCTTTTTTCTCAATGACAACTCTGATATCCTCTATGCTTCTGCCTGTTGCAAGTGCAATCTGTTCCAACGTAAAATGATTCGTGTACATATTTAAAATAATTTTTTCTTCCTTTTCCACTCCTCCCCGGGCTCTGCCCTCAGCTCTGCCTTTCTCCCTGATTCCCTGGCTCAAATTACACATTGCGTTCACATCCTCTCTCATTTTATCATTTATAGGGATATTATACTCTGTTTCCATTATCCCCAGCTTTTCATCCGTGGATAGCTCTATGGAAAGCATGGCGCTCAAAAGACGGTGCAGTTCATAGTTTTCATCATGTTCCGGAAGTTTACCGGTTATGCCTATCAGCACAATGTTCAGCAGATCAGGCCCGCCTTTCCACTGACTGGAGCCCAGAACCCTGTCATTTGTAAGATGCACGTAATCCATGCTATTTTCTTCCATGTTCATGCAAATCCGGATGCTGTAAACAGGTTTTATGTCGTCATAATGGGTTTTTACAAAATCCCTCTCTTTCTGAGAAGAAATCAGCCGACTCACATAAAATACCGCCCTGTTCCATATATGGTATCCTGAAGGAATGTCCTTCTGTGCCTCCAGGTTCACGATAATCTGTGAAATTCCGTCTTTCATCCGTACATAAAAGACGATGTCAAACCTTACAAGCCCTTCATTGATTTCCGCACTTTCTGTATTCAGCCCCACAATCCGCTGTCCGTTTTTTCCTTTTGCCGCATTGGTCTGTCCCGGCTCAACCGGAACTGCACTGATGTATGGTTCCCCTTCAATATATGGCACAACATCTTCCGGTTCCATTTTCCGAAACTCATTTACTGTCTTTACCAGGATATGCGCCAGAATGATTTTATTCCCCAGCAGACGCTTCGCCTTTTCATCATACTGTGATCCATATCTGCCGCGTTGATTGCTCTTTTTATCTCCGTGTCCACAACCATCCTCCTTCAGCTTATTTATGGGCAATGTCGTGTTTAACAATATTATACCATAATCACTCCGTGATATGGTATGGTAATTTATGCGCACTTCGGCGCTTATAACATCTGTCGATATTATACTATAATCACTCCGTGATATGGTATGGTAATTTATACGCACTTCGGCGCTTATAACATCTGTCGATATTATATCCTGAAATACCTTCTTAAGCAATTGGCATTTTTCCTTTAGAATTTTCTGATTTCCCGTGTGCCCGGTCAGGAATCAGAATATAAAAGGTTCTGTTTGTTCGTGTGTGGCTGAAATATACAAAATGCAGGCCGATTTTTTTGATTTTTGCTCTTTTTTGCTGTTATGGCAACTCACTGATTTCGTGCGCTGCCCTGGGAGGTTAAATTGAGAAACTGTTTTTGCAGTCTCTCCTCGCAAAAAATTGACTGTAATGAAACTGACAGAAAGACTCAAACGGATTTTAACTGGTAATCGGATGCCAAAAGCCCGCGAAACCACAGTATTCCTGTACTTTCGCGGGCTTTCCTCCACCCATTTTTTCTCATACCACAAGCATTGCGTCTCCGAAACTGAAAAATCTGTACTTTTCCCGCACTGCTGTTTCATAGGCATGTAGCACATGCTCTCTCCCCGCAAGGGCCGACACCAGCATGACCAGTGTGGATTCCGGCAGATGGAAATTGGTAATCAGGCCGTCCAGCACCTGGAACTGATAGCCGGGATAGATAAATATATCGGTCCAGCCGCTGACTGGCGCTACAACGGTTCCGTTCGGAAATACTCTACTCTCCTGCTGTTTTTTTGCCTGCAGTGCCTTTGCCGCAGATTCAATGGTGCGGCAGCTTGTGGTTCCCACACAGATAATCCGGCCGCCTCGCTGTCTGGTCTCATTGATGATTCTGGCCGCTGTTTCATCAATCTGATAGAACTCAGAATGCATATGGTGATCCTGCACCTGTTCTGCTTTCACCGGCCGGAAGGTGCCAAGACCCACATGGAGAGTGACTTCCGCAATGGAAATTCCCTTTCTGCGGATTTCCTCCAGAAGTTCCGGTGTAAAATGCAGTCCGGCCGTGGGCGCCGCCGCAGAGCCTTCCTCTCTGGCATAAACGGTCTGGTAACGGTTTTTGTCCTGGAGAGGATGGGTAATGTAGGGCGGCAGAGGCATCTGGCCCAGCCGATCCAGAATTTCCTCAAAAATCCCCTCATAGGTAAACTGAATCAGACGGTTGCCCTCTTCCGCGATTTCCAGCACTTCTCCTGTCAGCAACCCTCCGCCAAAGAAAATTCTGGTTCCGGGCCTGGCTTTTTTTCCCGGTTTTACCAGTGTTTCCCATATATCGTTTTCTTTTCTTTTCAGCAGCAGAATCTCGACTCTGCCATGGGTTCCTTCCCGTTCTCCAAAGAGCCTTGCAGGAATTACCCTGGTATTGTTGAGTACCAGACAGTCCCCTGGATTCAGATAATCTGCAATACGGCGAAACCCTGTATGCTCCAGTTCCCCCGTCTCTTTGTGAAGTACAAGAAGACGAGAGGCGGAACGGTCCTCCAGAGGGTCCTGGGCAATCAGTTCCGGGGGCAGCTCATAATAAAAATCTTTTACGTCCATAAAGTCTACTTCCTCAGTTCAATACCCAGTTCTTCCAGAGTTTTCAGAATCTTCTCCATGGCCGGCGCATAATCTGCTTCTTCCAGCGTCTTGTCTTTTGCCCGGAAAGTCAGGGAATATGCCACGGATTTATAACCGGTTTTAATCTGGGCTCCTTCGTAAATATCGAACAGTTCATAGCTTTCCAGATATTTTCCTCCTTTAGCGTCAAATATCTTTTCCACTTCTCCCACCAGAATGTTTTTCTTCATCACCATACTGATATCGCGGCTCACTGCCGGGAATCTGGCAATTCCTTCGTATTTCCGGTCAAAACCGGCCATTTTTACAATTTCCGGCATATCAATCACGGCCACATACACCCGGTCTTTGATAGAATAATTATCCGCCACCTGGGGATGAATCTCTCCCAGATATCCCAGAACCTTTCCATGATACCGGATATTGGCCTGCCGGCCCGGATGGAGAAAAGGTTTTCCGGAATCCGGGTCGCAGGTTATTTTCTCTGTTAATCCCGCTTTTTCAAAAAATTCCTCCACCACGCCTTTCATGGTAAAGAAGTCTCCTTCTCCGTACATGCCCAGGGTAAACTGCATCCGTTCTTCCGGCAGTTCTTCCAGCGGCACCTGTTTCGGCAGATAAATATTTCCCAGCTCGTACAGGCGTACATTTTTATTCCTGCGGTTGTAATTGGTGGACAGGGAAGTGAGCATTCCGTTCAGGGAAATGGTGCGCATAATACTGAAATCCTCTCCCAGCGGATTGGAAATCACCACTGTTTTACGCAGTTCGCTGTCTTTAGGAATCATAAGTTTGTCAAAAACTTTCGGGCTCTCAAAGGAATAAGTCATGCCCTGGCTGAATCCGCAGTATTCCGCCACATTTTTTGCCACTTCCTCCACTCTGAGCTTAAAGGAGAGTTTTCCTGTGGTGGCTTCCCCGTTGGGCAGTGTGGTAGGAATATTGTCATATCCGTAAAATCTTGCCACTTCCTCCGCCATATCCGCCAGACATTCCAGATCCTGCCTCCAGGAAGGCACCAGCACTTCGTCTTTCTCCCTGTCGTAACCCAAATCTATCTTCTGAAAATAACCAATCATGGTTTCTTTTGAAATCTGTGTTCCCAGCAGCCGGTTGACTTTATCCGCGTCAAAAGGAATTCTTCTGCCTTCCTTTACTTTGCCGTATACGTCAACTACACCGCCCACTACTTCTCCGGCTCCCAGTTCTTCGATTAACTGGCAGGCACGGTTGATGGCGTCCAGTGCATTGTTGGGGTCCAGCCCCTTCTCAAATTTGCCGGAAGCGTCCGTGCGCAGACCGATTTTTTTGCTGGAAAGGCGGATGTTGGTACCGTCAAAGCAGGCTGCCTCGAACAGCATGGTCTGCACATCGTCGGTAATCATGGAATTTTCACCGCCCATAATTCCGGCAATACCCACAGCTTTTTCTCCGTCGCAGATCATCAGTACGGACTCATCCATGGTGCGCTCCTGACCATCCAGAGTGACAAATTTCTCCTCTTTGGATGCCCGCCTTACGATAATCTCCCGGCCGGCAATGGTGTCCAGGTCATAGGCGTGCATGGGCTGACCGTATTCCTCCATCACATAGTTGGTAATATCCACGATGTTATTGATGGGACGAATCCCCTGAGAAGCCAGACGCCGCTGCATCCATTCCGGTGAGGGAGCGATTTTGATATTTTTTACCACCCGTGCGCAGTACCGGGGACAGAGCTCCGCGTCTTCCACGGTAACTTTGATATAATCCTTCACATTTTCGCTGTTGCCGGTCTCAGTCACCGCCGGAGGCTGAAATTCTCTGCCGAATGTGGCCGCTGCTTCCCTTGCAAGTCCCAGAACCCCGAAACAGTCCACCCGGTTGGATGTAATTTCATATTCAAACACCACGTCGTCAAGGCCCAGCGCCTGAATGGCGCTTTCTCCCACAATTGCATCTTCTCCGAAAATATAAATACCTTCTTCCGGCGCTTCCGGATACATTTCCCGGTCAGAGCCCATTTCTTCAATGGAGCACATCATACCGTTTGATACCACGCCTCTTAATTTTCCCTTTTTGATTTTAATGCCGCCAGGCGTTTTCTTTCCGTCATGGCCTCCTGCCACCCGTCCTCCGTCCAGCACTACGGGAACTTTCTGGCCTTCTTTTACATTGGGGGCTCCGGTAACAATCTGCACATCTTCCCCGGCGCCCACATCCACCTGGCAGACCACCAGTTTATCTGCATCGGGATGTTTTTCTATTTTTTTAATCTGTCCGATGATGATTTTTTCCAGATCCGCATCCAGCTTTTCATAACCTTCCACTTTGGAGCCGGAAAGGGTCATTGCGTCCATGTATTCCTGAGGAGTTACATCCAGTCCCGGAACATATGCCTTTATCCATGATAATGATGTATTCATAATAATTGATTCCTTTCTCTGATTTTCAATAATATATCCTGACAGGTTCAGAACTGTTTCAGAAAACGGTCGTCGTTTTCGTACAGCAGACGCATATCGTCAATCTCATATTTCAGCAGTGCAATCCGTTCCAGTCCCATACCAAATGCAAATCCGGAGTACTCTTCCGAGTCAATGCCGCTCATACGCAGCACCCTCGGATGTACCATACCGCAGCCCAGGATTTCAATCCAGCCGGAACCTTTGCAGAACCGGCAGCCCTTTCCGCCGCATTTGAAGCAGGTCACATCCACTTCCGCGCTGGGCTCTGTAAAGGGGAAATGATGAGGCCGGAATTTTACTTTTGTCTCTTCTCCGAAAAGCTGCTTTGCAAATTCTGCCAGCGTTCCTTTCAAATCCGCAAAGGTAATGTGTTTATCAATCACAAGCCCTTCGATTTGATGAAAGGAGGGGGAATGGGTGGCGTCCACTTCATCGGAACGGAATACCCGGCCCGGTGCAATCATGCGGATGGGCAGTTTCCCTTTTTCCATCTCCCGTACCTGGACCGGAGAGGTCTGGGTGCGGAGCAGAATCTTATCGTTGATATAGAAGGTATCCTGCTCGTCTTTGGCCGGATGGTTGGCCGGAATATTCAATGCCTCGAAATTATAATAATCATATTCCACTTCCGGGCCTTCCACCACTTCATAGCCCATGCCGATAAAAATACGTTCCACTTCTTCCAGCGCAATGGTATTGGGATGGCGGTGTCCCACCGGATTTTTCCTGGCCGGAAGGGTTACGTCAATTACTTCCTGTTTTAACCGCAGATCCCGTTCTGCCGCTTCCAGTTTCGCCTTCGTCTCCTCAATCAGTTTCTCAATACTTTCCCTTGTCTCATTGACAAGCTGCCCCACCATGGGGCGTTCTTCGGGAAGTACGTCTTTCATGCCCTTTAAAACAGCCGTCAGTTCTCCCTTTTTCCCCAGAAATGCAACTCTTACGTCATTTAATCTGGCCAGTCCGTCAGAATTCTGAATTTCACGGACTGCTTCTGCCTTAATCTGTTCCAGCTTTTCTTTCATAATCATTCTCCTTTTTATATCAATGTAAAACGCATACGCTGTGCGGATTTGTCCTAAGGGGTACCAGGCTTGCCTGAGGGATACCTCAGGACGTCACATAGTGACATTTTCTATTCGCACAAGTGCGCATAATTTTTTTATCTCACAGGAAATACTTTCACGCCTTAGCATGACACGGTCCTTCCTAATTAAGATAAAAAAATCCCTGTGCAAAATGCACAGGGACGAAATGTTCCGCGGTACCACCCTGGTTTCCAGTCTCCCTTCTTTCTGCATACAGGCGACCGGACTCTCTCTCTGCGTAACGTGCAGACAACGTCATATCCTACTTCTGAAACATGTTTCAGATATGCAGCTCCGGTGGGAAATTCGATTCCTGCCTTCTCTTAAGAGGACTTACAGCCGGTGATCCTCTCTCTCTGCAAGCAGTACAGTTCTCTACTGAACACCTTCTTCGCTTTTACATGGAAATTATTCTAACATGTGTTTCAAAAAACTGCAAGTGTTTTTTTCATCTTTTTACTTTTCAAAATGCTGATAATCCTTCACTGAATTCCAGCTTCCGCCCCAGGTAAAGCCATGCTCCTGAAACAGACGCAGGCATAAATCCCCTTCTGTAATCTTACAGGCAAACTCCCGGCTTCTGTCGGCGTACTCCGTTCCGTTTAAGGGACTTACCAGAAGTTCTCCATCGGAGGTATGCTTCACATAAGGATTATATCTTGGATTAATGTCAATGGCAAGGCCCAGTGCATGTCCGGACAGCCGGGAAGAACCTGCAATTTCCCGGTAGTTGAACGCGGAAGTATTATTGTCGGACATGGAACTTTCATCGTCCCCATCGTATGTATCAATCAAAATCATCTTCTCAATGGGATAGGACTGATGATAGAGTTCCAGCATAATCTCCAGAATATCCTCAGCAATGGACTGATTGACAATCAGTTCCCCAACATGGGTTTCCCCGTCAAGGCCCATATGAAGGACCCGCAGATAGCGCAGCTCTTCCAGAGAAATATTTTCATTTTCCTGCCAGGAAATTCCTGAAATCCGCTGTCGTATTTCTTCGGACAGCTCTCTGCTGTAAAAAAAGCTGTCCAGTGTGTCCTGGGGCACTCCGGCTGTATTCAGAATCTCCCCGGCTGTCATTGCCTGCACATCTGAAAGTTCCGGAATCCTGCCGGATTCCGGGGCGGAGCCGGTTTCCAGTGAATCTCCTGCAAAAGGAACAGGATTCGGCTCCGGGGCTTCTGTGGCGTTATTCACTTCCGGCTCCAGGACTTCCGGAGCAGAATCTGATTTCGGCTCTGCAGAAGCCCTTTCTTCCTGCCGGTCATTTTCCTTCTGCAGCGGCCGGCCGGCCCGAAAATCTCCGGAACAGGCCAGGAACAGAACACAGACTGCCGCCAGCATAAGGCAGCCTGCTGTCCTTTGATATAATAATTTTTTTCTTCTTTTCATTTTTCACACTCCGGCTATTTTACGGTAACCGTTCTGCTCCATGCACTGTACCTGGTTTTGCACTTATATCCGGCGCATTCCGTCCGTACCCGGAATCTCAGATTTTTGTCCGAGGTCTTCAGCCCTGTAATGCTGCACACCAGTTTTCCGCCCTTTGTTTTTACTCTTTTCAGATACTTCCATTTTTTCGTCCTGGCATTATATTTGTACAGCTTTTTCGATTTCACCCGGTAAGCCAGTTTGTATTTTCTGCTGCTCTTATTATACTGGCTGATTTGATAGGTATTTGCATTTTTCACCGGCCTGAAAGAAAGCTCCACGCTTTTGGAAGAAAGACGTTTCACCGTCACCTTTCCAGGGGATTTTGGCTTTACAATACCTCTTGCCTCGCTGGAATAAGGGCCGTAATACGTTCTGCCCTCACTTTTTCCGTACGCCCTGACTTTATAACGGTACATTTTTCCTGCTGTTTTCTTTCTGTCCGTATAGGAGTTCCCGGTAACCGTGTTAATCCTTACGAATCTTCCTTTGGAAGGATTGTAGCGGAATATTTCATATCCCTGGGCATTGGATACGGTATTCCATTTCAGTTTCGTCCGACTGGTGGCGTCAGAGGAAACACTTACGCCTGTCACTTTCTTAAGGGTATCCGGCTGAGCACTCATTCCCGGCTGAGCGCCGGGCTGTTTTGGCACCTGTACTGTCACATTGCATCCTTCATCTGCAGAAGTAACTTTTGCCGCGCCGGAAGCAGAGGAAACCACCAGGGTATAGTTCCCGGAGTCTTTTTTCGAAGCGGAAGAAACGGTAAGTTTTCTCCCTGTCTTCCCGGTCAGAGGCTCACCGTTTTTATACCACTGGTAAGTATGAATTCCTTCCCTCTCCCTAATCTCAGGAGCAAGTTCAAATCCCTGCCCTTCGCCGATGGCAATCTGCCGGGATGAAAACCGGATTTCTGCCGGAACTGGTCTGGGCTGTACCGGCGCCTCTCCACGCCGGGCTTCTCTGGCTCTGACGCTTTCAGCCGCAAATGCCGCATCCACCACATCCCCGGATTCCAGAGAGTTATAATTTATTTCCACCGTCATGGATTTCTCATCTGTAATTTCCTGCCAGACGCTGCCCGCTACAAGCTGGTCAATCACATATCCGTCTGCTGCCTGAATGGTAAACGTACGACTTTCCCCCGGCTGCAGTGTGACAATTCCTTCTTCCGCTCCTGTTATGCTGCCTCCCGGAGTATTGCTCACAATCACCGATTTGGCCGGGGTTCCGCCGGAGCCTTCGCCTTTCACCGCCATAACGGCAAAGGGACTGAACGATTTACATGTAATGATCAGACCATATCGTGTAACGGTACAGGGTACTTCTTCCACTCCGATAATTTTTCCCGCTTTGTTTTTGATAAAATGGCAGGCTTTGAAGGTCACCCCTTCGTCAGAAGGCCCGTATCCTGCGGGAAATCCGACGGAAACCCGGACAGAGTCTCCCAGTTTTACTATATTCTTTTTACAGGTGAGAAAATTAATATTATATGTCTCGCTTTTTAACACCTGCTCTCCTGGAAAGGTGCTTTCTGCCAGACTGTTCATGGCGTCTGCCTGAGCCTGAGTCGTGGTAGTTGCCACAAGGGTGAGGCCCGTCACCATTTCAGGCGTAAGACCAGTTCCGTCTTCTGTCTCCCAGCTTTCCCAGTTTCTGGCGGAAAGGTCGGCCTGTTCCAGAAGGGAAGGCCTTCCCCAGAGATTATAAAAATATCCTCTGGAACGATATGCACAGATACAGCTTCTGTAAGAAGATGAATAACTGAAGGGATTCGGTACTTTCCCGCTGTCTGTCCCCACCAGGCCGGTAAGGCCGAAGTGATATGTGATAAAATTATCCAGCCACATATTACTGGGCGTAAAATCCAGCTCTACTGTTCTGTCTCCGTCCCAGGTAAAGTTCTCAACTTTGCAATATTGCATGGCTGAAGTATCTGCCTCTTTCACAGATAGTGTAATACCTGCTTCTGCGGCGCCGTCGGCAAGTTTTAACGTATCATCGTATGTAATTTTCAGATGATGGGTTCTTCCAATATCCAGATTGGCAGTCATTACCGGTTCTGCTTTCCGTACATAGGGAGGCGGCGTATAAGTTCCGTCAGGATTGGAAAGCTGTTCAGAAGCTGCCTCAAACAACAGGGGATCTCCATGAAAGGCAAGATTCTCCAGGCTGCCTCCATTGTTCCCGTCGTAATTGCCAGGATTTTCACGGGTCACCGCAAATTCCACAAACTGGGCACTGGGCACATACATGGTCAGCTCTGTCTCCGTATCATCCATACTGGGGTATACATCCGGAAGGCAATAAGCCCACTTTCCATACTCCCACCGCTTCGATTCTTCGTAATATTTTGTCTCTTTCATCAGGATATAATTGCCGGTTTCCATGGACTTTGCTGCCCCCATACCCTGATAGCTCACTTTAAATATTCCGGCAGACAGGCCATCGTGCATTCCTTCGCTGTAACTGACTTTCAGACCGTTCTCATTCACCACTTCCTCAAATAAAGGCCCCTGGCCTTCCAGTGCAGGATAGGTAAATTCAAAATCTGCTTCTGACATAATCCCATTGGGCACATGGCGCCTGCCCATAACATCTGCTCCTGCAAGCAGGTACATGGTTCTTTCTCCGCCGTCCAGTCCGTCTCCGTTTTCATTTGGCACAGGCGTAATCGGGTCATCCATAGTGGCGTCCACTCCGTACCACCTGCCGTCCACCTGCACATAATTCCACATGTGCAGCTCGCCCTGGTCTCTGGCAAGCTGATACATGCCCTGTATCAGCACACAGGGAATCCCCAGGCGGTCCAGCACAGATTTCATGGCCCTTGCATATCCCTCACAAAGGCTTTCCCCTTTTATCAGAGCCCCGTAAGCGGTCCGGATATGTCCTGCATTTTCTTTTTTACAGGTATTTTCCAGCCGATATGTGGTATGATTAATGATTTCGTTATGGGCATATTTCACCTGCTGTTCTGTGAGATTCTCCCCTTCTGCCACAGAAAGGCTCTGAGCCCCTGCCACAATCTCGCCGATTCTGCTCTCATATGCGGCAATGGCTTCTTCCACCTGCTGACTGTTTTCAAATCCTTTTACATAATAGTCGCTGCTTCTGCCGGAACCCAGCCAGGCATGATAATTTCCTCCCCCGTCTCTGGTCACCCGCAGAGAAAGACAGGAAAAATCCACATAAAAAATATCCGGATAATCTGCGCAAAATGCATCTCTGGCAGCTCCCATGGCCAATAGCAGACTGTTGTTTCCGCTTGCGTAACTTTCCAGCTGTTCTGCTGTGACACTCTGACTGGCTGCCAGATCGTAATCTCCGGTTCCTGTTTTAAAAATGCCCTGCTCATACATCTGATACATGGCGTCGTAGAACTTCTTTGCTTCTTCTGTAAGCTGGCTGTAATAGTATCTTTCCTGCGCCGCCCCGTGTACTTCCTTCATGCTGCCGCCGGACAGCTTCGCTGCCAGAGGCAGCATGAACAGAAAAACCAGCAGAATCAGAGATTTTTTCTTCTGTTTCATCAACTTCCTTCCTCCCTTTTCCTGGAAAACATTATTCTGATTCCAAGAATAACATGGGAAAATTCAGGAAGTCAAGCCCTGTTCAAAACTGTTACAAATTTTCCTGAGCAGTGCAATTTCCCTTCCATATCCTTCCAGATCATTAGGCGTCTCCAGGAAGAACGGAAGTTCCCGCAGGGAAGGATGGGTGACAATGGCTCTGAAAGTCTCCAGTCCAATCTTTCCCTCTCCGATTTTCGCATGGCGGTCTTTATGGCTTTCCAGTCCGTAGATACTGTCGTTCAGATGTATGGCTTTCAGCCGCTCCAGACCGATGACAGAACGGAATTCCTCTATTACTTCTTCCAGATGATTTACAATATCATAACCGCTGTCATACACATGGCAGGTGTCCAGACAGACTCCCAGGCGGCTGCTGTCCTCCACCCGGTCAATCATGCCCCGAAGTTCTTCAAAATTCCCTCCCATCTCCGTACCTTTTCCCGCCATGGTTTCCAGCAAAATCGTGGCATGATATCCCTTCTCATTTATCCGGTTCAGCATATCGGCAATCAGCTCCAGGCCCCGTTCAGCCCCCTGTTTCACATGGCTGCCCGGATGGAAATTATACATGGCCTCCGGAAAATACTCCAGCCGGGCCAGGTCGTCGCACATGATATCGTACGCAAACCGGCGCAGCCCTTCCTCCCTGGCACATGCATTCAGCGTATAAGGCGCATGAGCCAGAATCCGTGCGATTCCGTGTTCCTCTGCAAATTCCAGATAAACGGCAATATCTTTCGGATTCAGTTCTTTTGCTTTTCCTCCTCTGGGATTTCTGGTAAAAAACTGAAAGGTGTTGGCTCCGATTTGCGCCGCCTCTTTTCCCATGGCCAGAAAACCTCTGGCCGAGGACAGGTGACATCCGATTCTCAGCATATCGTCTCCTTTACAGTTCTTTTTTCATAACTGCGCCTTTTGCCCCTGAGGTAACCATCTGGGCATATCTTGCCAGATAGCCTTCCGTCACCCTGGGAGTCCTGGGCGTCCATTCTGCTCTCCGTTTTGCAAGAATCTCCTCCGGCACATCCAGTTCCAGTTTCATTTCCGGGATATTGATTTTGATGGTATCTCCTTCTTCCACCAGTCCGATGGTTCCGCCCACTGCCGCTTCCGGCGACACATGGCCGATGGAAGCGCCCCTGCTGGCCCCGGAAAAACGTCCGTCTGTAATCAGCGCAACGGTGGAACCCAGTCCCATACCTGCAATGGCAGAGGTGGGGTTCAGCATTTCACGCATACCCGGACCGCCTTTGGGCCCTTCGTAGCGGATTACCACCACATCTCCGGCTACGATTTTCCCGCCTTTGATAGCTGCAATTGCGTCTTCCTCACAGTCAAATACACGGGCGGGGCCTTCGTGCACCATCATTTCCGGCGCTACTGCAGAACGTTTTACCACGCTTCCTTCCGGCGCAAGATTTCCTTTTAATACCGCAAGGCCTCCTGTTTTGCTGTAAGGATTGTCAAGGGGCCTTATCACTTCCGGATTCCGGTTGACGCAGCCGCTGATGTTCTCTCCGATGGTTTTTCCTGTTACTGTCATACAGTCCATATGTAACAGATTCAGTTCCGCCAGTTCATTCATCACTGCATACACGCCTCCGGCTTCATTCAGGTCTTCCATATAGGTGGGGCCTGCCGGAGCCAGGTGACAGAGGTTCGGCGTCTTTTCACTGATTTCATTTGCAAATCCAATATCAAAATCAAAACCAATCTCATGGGCAATGGCCGGAAGATGAAGCATACTGTTGGTGGAGCATCCCAGGGCCATATCCACGGTCAGAGCATTTAAAACAGCTTCTTTTGTCATAATATCCCTGGGGCAGATATTTTTGCGGTACATCTCCATTACTGCCATACCTGCATGTTTGGCAAGACGGAGACGGTCAGAATACACCGCCGGAATGGTTCCGTTGCCCGGAAGGCCCATGCCAAGGGCTTCTGTCAGACAGTTCATGGAATTGGCCGTATACATACCGGAACAGGAACCGCAGGTGGGACATGCCTTTTCCTCAAATTCACAGACGTCTTCTTCCGTCATGGTGCCTGCCGCAAAGGAGCCCACCGCCTCAAACATGGAAGAAAGACTGGTTTTTCTGCCCTTAACATGGCCTGCCAGCATGGGGCCTCCGGACACAAATACTGTGGGTACATTGATTCTTGCAGCCGCCATCAGCAGCCCCGGCACGTTCTTGTCGCAGTTGGGAACCATCACCAGTGCGTCAAACTGATGGGCCAGCGCCATGCACTCTGTGGAATCTGCAATCAGGTCACGGGTTACCAGAGAATATTTCATCCCTGTATGCCCCATGGCAATTCCGTCGCAGACTGCAATGGCCGGAAATACCACCGGAACTCCTCCGGCTTCTGCCACACCCAGTTTCACCGCATTTACAATTTTGTCCAGATTCATGTGTCCCGGAACAATCTCATTGTAGGAACTTACGATTCCGACCAGCGGTCTGTCCATTTCCTCTCTGGTAAATCCCAGCGCGTTAAACAGGGAACGGTGGGGCGCCTGCTGCATTCCTTTTTTCACATTGTCACTTCTCATCTTCTCTACCTCTTTCTCTCTTTTTTCTTTATCTTATCAGAAAATACTGTTTTGATGTACTCATTATACCTTCATAGTTGTCTGCTGTCAATACAGTTGTATAATGTTTCTCGTTTCATTGACTTTCCCGGTAATACATGCTAAAATATGGAATGGTTTTGGATTACAAATTCAGGGAGAGAGTTAGCATGAATAAACAGAAAATGAATCATAACTTAATTGAGCACATCCTGAATCTGCTGAGCATCCCGGAAAATCATGATATTGACACAGAAGATTTGCTGGAAAAAGGAAGACATACGGAATTTCCTGATTTACTGGATTCTCAGAATGCCCGGACTGCTTACGAAGTGATAAACTTTATGGACGAAATGCCTGGAGGTTTTCTAATCTACCATGCGGAAGGCAAAGAGGAAATTATCTATGCCAACAAGGCGCTGCTGCGGATTTTCCAGTGTAAAACGCTGAAAGAATTCAAACAACTGACGAATAATTCTTTCCAGGGCATCGTACATCCCGAAGACCTGGATATGGTGGAACAGAGTATCCAGGAACAGATTGCCGACAGCCAGTATGATCTGGATTATGTGGAATACCGGATTATCCGCAAAGACGGAAGTATCCGCTGGATTGAAGATTACGGCCATTACATACATACAGACTCCATTGGAGGAATTTTCTACGTTTTTCTGGGCGACGCCACGGAAAAAAGACAGCGGCAGATTACCGAGCGGACAATTTTATTAAATGAAACTAACCAGAGGGAGCAGAAACTGCAGACCCTGATTGAAGAATATGACAAGGAACGGAAACTGATCAATCAGGAACATCTGCGCCGTCTGGAAGTCATTGAGGGACTCAGTGTCAATTATGAATCCATCCTCTATGCCGACCTGGACACCAACAGAATCCTGCCCTATCGCCTGAGCGAGCGGACAGAACGCCAGTTCGAGAAGAAGTTTCAGGTGAAAGAGTTCGGCTGGTATGCCGCTGATTACATCAGTACCTGGGTGTATCCGGAAGACCGGGAAATTGTCACCAAAGTGACCGCACCGGAATATATCCGTAAAAAACTTGCCAATAACAAGACGTATTATGTCAATTACCGCATCCTGCGGGAAGAAGAAGTACAATATCTGCAGCTTCGCATTGTAAATGTCAGCAGCAAAGACCATATTTCCCAGATTGTAATGGGCTACCGGAGAATCGACGAAGAAATCAGGCGGGAAATTGAACAGAAAAAAATATTTGAACACGCGCTGGAAAATGCCAATCTTGCAATTACTGCCAAAAATACATTCCTTTCCAACATGTCTCATGACATGCGGACGCCTCTGAATGCAATTTTCGGCTTTACTACTCTCGCCCGCAAACATATGGACGACAGGGAGGCTACGGAAAATTATCTGAATAAAATTGAACATTCCGGCAGACAGCTTCTGAGCCTGATTGAAAAGGTACTGGAAATCTCATGGTTTGAGTCCAATGATACCCGCGTTACGGAATCTGAATGCAATCTGTGCGATATTGTACAGGACGCCCATGAACATCAGCTCCCCCTGGCGGCAGACAAAAATATTACCTTCAATCTGTATACCGCAGACGTCAGACATGCGGATATTTACAGCGACCAGGAAAAACTGAAACAAGTCCTCATGCACCTGACCAACAATGCCATTACCTATACGGAAACCGGCGGTAAGGTGGATCTGGTTGTCGCGGAACTGGAGAAATTCCCAAACGGCTACGCAGTTTACCAGTTTACCGTCCGCGATAACGGTATCGGTATCCATAAGGATTTCCTGAAACATATTTTCAAACCCTTTGAACGTGAAAAAAATACCACATTCAGCGGTATTCACGGCACAGGACTGGGCCTTGCCATTGTAAAAAATCTCGTGGAAATGATGGGCGGTCATATTCAGATTGACACCAAACCGGGAGAAGGCAGTACTTTCACCATCACCCTCCGGTTCCGGGTACAGGCTCATCCCCTTTCCTCCGAGGATTCGGAAGAAGGATTTGCCAACCTGCTGAACAAAAAAATCCTGCTGGTAGACGATAATATGGCCAATCTGGAAATTGAATCGGAAATCCTCCAGGGCATGGGATTTCATGTGGAGACGGTCACCGACGGCAGTATTTCCGTGGAAAAAGTGGGCCAGTCCTCTCCGGGAGATTATGATCTGGTCCTGATGGACATTCAGATGCCCGGTATGAACGGATGGGACGCTACCAAAGCCATACGCAGGCTGGAAGATCCGGTTCTGTCCAGTATTCCCATTATTGCCCTGTCAGCAGACGCTTTCGAGAGCGACAAGCAGATGTCCAGGGAAAGCGGCATGGACGCCCATCTCACCAAACCCATTGATATTCCTCTTCTGCTGGAAACCATTTCCAAAACACTGCAGGCCCACAAACTCTTACAGGGAAATCAGAATCTGATGGCAGCAGAATTTCAGCAGTTATAATATTAAAAAGCAACCTAAAGGGGCCGTTTCCAACGGCCCCTTTCACACGCCGGCACAAGATACCGGTTTCATTCCATGGGAAGCTGTTCCATGGCATGGAGGATATGAATGCGCATGGCATTTCTTGCCCCCTCTCCATTTCGCTCTTTCAGAAAATCCATCAGAATTTTGTGGTCTGTCAGTGTGGCCTGCACCGCTTCTTCATGGAATTCTGACAGCCGCACTCCCTTGTTGATTCCCTCATAAATCACGGGCATAAGCTGATTCATAAATTCATTATGGGTTGCCTTCGCAATGGATTTGTGAAAAGACTGTTCCACTTCTGTCCGGTCTTTTCTCTGGCGTATACGCCGCTCAATCTCAGCCCCCAGTGCCAGAATCCGCTGAATTTCTTCTTCCGTTGCCCGTAAAGCCGCATAATAAGCGGCTTCCGGTTCAAAAATCAGGCGCATTTCATACAAATCCCTGGCTTTCACTCTGGCTTTATTCAGAGAGGACATCTCTTCCGGCCGGCTGATTTTAAAATCTTCCCGTACAAAGGTTCCCCGGCCCCGGCGGATTTCCAGAACTCCCTCTGTGGACAGAATCCGTACGGCTTCCCGCAGAGTGGTGCGGCTCACCCCCAGTTCTTCCGACAGCACGTTCTCGTTAGGCAGTTTGCTTCCCGGCAAAAATCTTTTTTCCACTGTAATCATGGACAGAACGCTGTCTGCAATCCGGTCCGATAATCTGCTCTCCTGTTCCATTTTCTTTCCTTTATACTGCGTGGAGGTTTTTCAGAGAAATATCCATAATGGGAGCGGAATGGGTCAGTGCTCCGCTGGAAATATAATCCACTCCAAGGGAGATATAATGTGCAATATTTTCTCTGGTCACATTTCCGGAGCATTCAATCTCTGCTTTTCCATCAATTACCGCAATGGCTTTCTGCATTTCCTCCACGGTCATGTTGTCCAGCATAATAATGTCAGCTCCCGCTTCCACTGCTTCCCGTACCATTTCCACAGTCTCGCATTCGATTTCTATTTTCCGTACAAAGGGCGCATATTCTTTTGCCATCTGAACCGCTTCTTTCACGCCGCCTGCAGCGCCGATATGGTTGTCCTTTAACAGAACTCCGTCAGAAAGGTTGTAACGATGGTTATAGCCTCCTCCGATTTTAACGGAATATTTTTCAAAAATGCGCATGTTCGGCGTAGTTTTCCTGGTATCCAGCAATTTTACCTTACTTCCTTCCAGCAAAACGGCAATGGAACTGGTATAAGTGGCAATTCCGCTCATGCGCTGCAGGAAATTCAACGCCGTCCGCTCTCCGGACAGAATGGCCCGGATATCTCCTGTCACCACTCCAATCAGATCTCCTTTTTTCACTTTATCGCCGTCTGCAAAATGGAATACCACGGAAACTGTTTCATCCAGCAGCTCAAATACACGCTGAAACACAAAGAGTCCTGCAAGCACCCCGTCCTGTTTGCAGATTAACTGTGCTTCTCCTTTCTGCGCTTCCCGCATCACGGCATTGGTGGTCACATCCTCACTGGAAATATCCTCCCGCAATGCCTGTAAAATCAGTTCATCCGCATTTAATTTCATGGTTATGCTGTTGTTCATACTCTTTTCTCATCCTCTCTATTTCTTTCTGCACCAGTTCCCGGTTCTCCTGCTGCAGTTTCTTTCTGTCCCTGTAATTTTCAGGCCGAAACAGTTCTTCCTGTTCCTGATTTATGGAGACCTGTCTGAACGAAGGGCCTGTTCCCCTGTATGTTCCATCCGGTGATACTTCCTCCGATTCAATGTCGAGAGCGGCCCGCCTTGCAAATACCAGGCTCTCCAGAAGGGAATTGCTGGCCAGCCGGTTGGCTCCATGCACTCCGTTGCAGCTTGTCTCACCTACTGCATACAGACCTTTCATGGAAGTTCTGCCCTCCAGATCGGAACGAATGCCTCCCATAAAGTAATGCTGTCCCGGCACCACCGGAATGCATTCTCTGGTCACATCATACCCTTCTTCCAGACATCTCCGGTAAATATTGGGAAAATGGCTGAAAATATCTTCTTTGGGAATCCGTTCCATGGACAGCCATACATAGGGCTTCCCGTCTGCTTTCATCTGCTTCTCAATAGCCGCTGTAACCACGTCCCTTGGCAGAAGCTCGTCCACGAACCGTTCCATGTTTGCATTATAAAGCACCGCTCCTTCTCCCCGGACAGACTCGGAAATCAGAAATCTCCTGCCTGGCTTTTCTGAATACAGGGTAGTAGGATGTATCTGCACAAAATTCACATCCTGAAGCTGTACATTATGGCGCAGAGCAAGGGCAATCCCATCTCCGGTCAGGTGGGCAAAATTCGTAGAGTGACGGTAAAGTCCGCCGATACCGCCGCAGGCAAGTACCGTATGTCCGGCGCGCACCGGTACCAGTTCGCCCCGACTGTCCACTGCCACAATACCATAACAAATATTATCCTTACAGAGCAGGTCTATCATTTCCGTATGCTCGTAAATCGTAATATTTTCGCGTTTTCTGGCCTGAGCCAGAAGTTTCCCGGTAATCTCCTTCCCGGTAACATCCTCGTGAAACAGAATTCTGGGCCTGGAATGGCCTCCTTCCCTGGTATATACCAGTTCTCCGTTCCTGCGCTCAAATTCTACTCCGTAGTTCATCAGCAAATCAATGATTTTACCGGAACTTCGAATCATCATTGCCACGGAATCTCTGTTGTTCCTGTAATGACCTGCCTTCATGGTATCTTCAAAGTATCCGTCAAAATCATCTTCTGAGCGCAGAACGCAGATTCCGCCCTGCGCCAGAAAGGAATCGCTGTTTTCGGCTTCATCTTTGGTGATGACTGTTACTTTCTTACTCTCCGGCAGCTGCAGTGCGCAGAACAGCCCCGCTGCTCCTGTGCCTGCGATTATAACATCTGTTTCTTTTTCCATGTCCCCACCTGTATTTTCTTATCACTTTCCGAATCTGCGTTTTCAGACTCCTGATTCATACTAACGCTAAGATTTTATCATATTTGCCCGGAAATTTCCAGTGTTATTACATGATGTGCCATTCTATTTCTTCACGCCTTTCCCGTCCCGGCCGGCCACCCGGAGCCTGTGCAGTGCAATTTCCTTTTCCCTTACCGTAATGGTATGTTCCTCCTGCCCCAGCAGGTACACATCTGTCAGCCTGTCCTTTTCGTCGATTTTCATACCCCGGACGCCCACAGCGCCTTTTTTCTTTTCCGGCACGTCAGAAGCCATAAAACGCAGAAACATGTTTTTCTCTGTCTGCATAACAATGGTTTCCTCTGTTTCTTCTTCCAGAATCCGTACCAGAAGAAGTTTCTCTCCTTCGTTTAATTTCGTGGCTGCCGCAGTACGCCTGGACACGTCAAATTCTTCCCCTCTGACCTGCTTGAGCATTCCGCCGCTGCTGGCAAACAGCAGTTTCCTGCCCCGCAGGCTGCTCAGGCTGCTGACCAGAAGCATGACTTCCTCGCTGCTGTTATAATTGCTCACGTTATCCAGAGGCGTTCCCTTGTCCCGGAACTTTCCATGGGGCAAATCCAGAACTTTTACCGTATGGAGCTGGCCTTTATCCGTAAAAATGCAAAGCCTGTCCGTGTTCATACAGGAAATAATATATTTATTTTCTCCGTCTGCCGCTTCTTTGTTCCGCTCATAAGCTGGCATATCCACGGTTTTTACATAGCCGAAACGGTCCATCAGAACCACAACCGGCATTTCTTCCACTTTCTTTTCTTCATATACCGCTTCTTTTGCATTTTCAATGGCAGTTTTGCGGGCCCGCCCGTATTCTTTCTGAAACCGGTTTAATTCTTTGATGATTACTTTGGCCATAGATGCGCGGCTGCCCAGAATTTCCTCATATTTTGCTATATTGGAAAGGGTAACTTCATGCTCTTTCATCAGTGCCTCAATTTCCAGGCCAATTAATTTATACAGACGCATTTCCAGAATTGCAGTGGCCTGTCGTTCCGTAAAGCAGAGCTGCCGGGCGTCTGCTTCGGAGCCTTTATAACGGAACTCTATATGCTCCGTATTTCCGTTCATCAGGCATTCTTTGGCGTCTTTGATGTTTTTGGAGCCCCGGAGGATTTCAATAATCAGATCAATCACGTCGCAGGCTTTGATTAAACCTTCCTGGACTTCTTTTTTCTCCAGCTCTTTCGCCAGCAGTGTTTTGTATTTTCTGGTGGCCAGCTCATACTGGAAATTCACATGATGGCGGAGAACGGGCACAATTCCCATGGTCTCCGGGCGCCCCTCTGCCACTGCCAGCATGTTGACGCCGAAGGTATCCTCCAGCCTCGTTTTTTTATAAAGCATATTGCAGAGCTGCTCCGCATCCGCTCCCTTTTTCAAATCCAGTACAATGCGAATCCCCTCTTTGGAAGACTGATTGGAAATATCCACGATATCGCTGGTTTTCCGTGTTTCCACCAGATGATACACATCCATCAGGAATTTTCCGATATTGGCTCCCACCATGGTATAGGGGATTTCCGTAATCACCAGACGCTGCCTGCCGCCTTTTACCTGTTCCACTTCCACTTTTCCGCGGATTTTTATTTTTCCCGTACCTGTCTCATAAATCTGCAGCAAATCCGACTGATTTACCACAATCCCTCCGGTGGGAAAATCCGGCCCCTTAATGTACTCCATCAATTCTGCGGTGGTAATGTCAGGATTTTTCATAAGGGCTTTTACACCGTCGATTACTTCGGAAAAATTATGAGGCGGAATACTGGTGGCCATACCCACGGCAATTCCTTCCGCTCCGTTAATCAGGAGGTTGGGCACCTTTACCGGGAGCACGGAAGGCTCTTTTTCCGTCTCGTCAAAGTTGGGCACAAAATCCACCACGTCCTTGTCCAGATCTGCAAGGTAGGCTTCCTGGGTAATTTTCTGCAGACGGGCCTCCGTATAACGCATGGCCGCCGCTCCGTCCCCCTCAATGGAGCCAAAATTCCCGTGACCGTCCACCAGAGGCAGTCCTTTCTTAAAGTCCTGCGCCATCACCACAAGGGCTTCATAGATGGAACTGTCCCCGTGGGGATGGTATTTACCCATGGTATCCCCCACGATACGGGCGCACTTCCGATATGGCCTGTCATGGCGAATCCCCAGTTCATGCATATCGTAGAGGGTTCTGCGCTGCACCGGCTTTAATCCGTCCCGCACGTCCGGCAGTGCCCTGGCGATAATCACGCTCATGGCATAGTCAATGTATGATTTCTGCATTAATTCCGAATATTCCGTTCGGATAATCTGTTCCTTTTCCTGCATGGTAATTCCTTTCTCCTGACTTTTCAACAGCTACGCAGACTGTCCGTTTCCGAACAAAGTGGGCAAACCCACTTCAACTCCCCTGCCCCTCAGTCCTGAGGGGCGCTGGACATCCTGTGGATGTCCGTTTAGCGCGGACCGAAGCGGAGCGTAGACCTGCGCACTTTGACGCGCCGAGTGCGGATTTGTCCTAAGGGGTACCAGACCTGTCTGGGGGATACCTTAGGACGGTCACGTAGTGACATCTTCTATTCGCACGAGTGCGCATAATGGTTTTCTCTTATAGGAAGACACTTTCACGCTTTAGCTTGGCAAGGTCTTGCCTATAAGAGAAACAAATCTGCTTATACGTCAAGCTCCGCATCGTGGGCATGTTCATGAATAAATTCCCTCCGTGGCGGAACTTCCGTTCCCATCAGCATTTCCGTTACGTCCGACGCCATCCGGGCGTCCTCGATTTCCACCCGTTTCAGAATTCTGGTCTCCGGATTCAGCGTGGTTTCCCACAGCTGGTCCGCGTCCATCTCTCCCAGACCTTTATACCGCTGAAGGGTAAAAGGCCCCTTATGACGTTTTCTGTATTTCTCCAGCGCAACATCATCGTACAGATACTCCTCCGCTCCTCTGGACGGAATGGCTTTGTAC
>Ga0137306_101399_pt1 | contig 24861 bp, 21 predicted proteins | sample Inofroosms_March_FD_97187 | JGI IMG/M metagenome (GOLD analysis project Ga0137306, IMG submission 97187) | Mouse cecal microbial communities from Vienna, Austria - N-Acetylneuraminic and N-Acetylglucosamine D2O microcosms_March | ecosystem: Host-associated > Mammals > Digestive system > Large...
CGGGTGATGAAGCTGATGGGGATTGAGGTGCTGTTTTTGACCAATGCGTCAGGCGGGATCAACCGGAATTTCCAGGTGGGAGATTTCATGATGATCACGGACCAGATCTCCAATTTTGTTCCCTCTCCCTTGATCGGGGAAAATGTTTCGGAGCTGGGGCTTCGATTCCCGGATATGTCCAATATCTATGACCCGGAGCTTCAGGAGCTGATCCGGAAGACTTCCAAAGAAGAGGGGATTCCCATCCGGGAAGGAGTCTATGTGCAGACCACCGGGCCGAATTACGAAAGCCCGGCAGAGATCCGCATGTTTGCGGCGTTGGGCGCGGATGCGGTGGGCATGAGCACGGCAGGCGAGGCGCTGGCGGCACGGCACGCGGACATCCGGGTGTGCGGCATTTCCTGCGTATCCAATATGGCGAGCGGGATCTCTAAGGAGAAGCTAAAGCATGAGGACGTGCAGATTGCGGCGGATAAACGGGCAGAGGATTTTGAGCGTCTGGTGACCCAGATCATCAGAAAGCTGTGAAAGTGAGGAAAAAGGAAATCCATGAACACAAGAATTTATAATGTAAGAATACTGACCATGGAAGAAGGGAAAGATATCTTTCAGGGAGAGGTATGGATCCAGGATGATACCATCACCTATGCGGGGCCTGAGCGTAAGGACGGAAAGGTATGGGACAGGGAGATCGACGGCCAGGGCAATCTGCTGATGCCGGGCTTCAAGAATGCCCATACCCATTCGGCCATGACCTTCCTGCGTTCCCATGCGGATGACTTAAAGCTGGATGAATGGCTGTTTAACAAGGTGTTTCCGGCGGAAGGGAAGCTCACTGGCGAAAGTCTCTACTGGTTCACCAAGCTGGCATTCATGGAATATCTGACCAGCGGGATCACGACGGCGTACGATATGTATTTCTACGTGGACGACGGGGCACGGGCGGCAAAGGACACCGGGTTTCGGTATGTGTTCTGTGACAGCATTAATAATTTCGGCGGCACCGTAGACCAGGTGGAAAAGGACTACCTGCGGCTGAATATCGATCCGGCACGGCAGATCAGCCATCGGATCGGTTTCCATGCGGAGTATACCACCAGCAGGGAGCTGATGGAAGGGATCGCGGCACTGGCGGAACGGTATCAGGCTCCGGTTTCTGTGCACTGCTCCGAGACGCACAAGGAAGTCGAAGAGTGCCGCGAGCGTTCAGGCATGTCTCCGGTTGCCTATATGGACTCCCTTGGGCTGTTCCGATACGGCGGCACGCTGTTCCACTGTGTACACATGGATGAGACCGATTATGAGATCATCAAGAAACGGGGTATTTATGTGGTCACCAATCCGGCGTCCAATCTGAAGCTGGCAAGCGGGATCGCGCCCATTAAGCGGTATCTGGAGATGGGGATCCCGGTAGCTATCGGAACGGATGGGGCAGCCAGCAACAACTGTCTGGATATGTTCCGGGAGATGTTTTTGGTGACCGGGCTGCAGAAGGCGGTCTGCGACGATCCCGAGGCGGTTCCGGCAAGGGAAGTGCTGAAAATGGCAACGGTGAACGGGGCTTATGCCTGTGGACTGCCGGAGTGCGACAGCATTGCGCCGGGCAAAAAGGCGGATCTGATCCTGATCGACTTAAACCAGCCTAATATGCAGCCCATCCGCAACCTGGACAAAAACCTGGTGTACAGCGGGAGCAAGTCGAATGTGAAGATGACGATGATCGGCGGGAAGGTGCTGTATCAGGACGGGGAATTCTATCTGGATTCTTCCAAAGAAGAAATTTTTGCAAAAGCCAATGAATATGCGGAGAAGATATTCGCAATGTAAAAGATCCGGACTGCAATCGGAAATCAGCTTTATCCTGTTGCGGTGGTTGATTGGAACTGTTATAAAATGAAAGAGGACTGGTATCATGAAGGCAGCGGTATTTACGGTCAGTACAAGGGCATACAAGGCAAAGCAGGAGAGCGCCGCGGGAACAGCGGTGAAGCGTGTCGTGGAACAGGTGGGATTTGATGTCAAGGCAGGGGTGCTGCCGGAGGACCGGACTGTGGTGGAAGCAGTCTTAAGACAGCTGGCGGATACGGGCTCGGTGCAGCTGATCCTGACGGTAGGGTCTACAGGCGTCCTGAAAAAGAACTGCGCGCCGGATGCTCTGACAGATGCGGCGGAACGCCTGCTTCCGGGGATTCCGGAGGCCATCCGGGCATACAGTATCCGGTATTCAAAAAAAATCATACTGGACCGGTCGGCAGCCGGCATCCGCAACCGGACGGTCATGGTGAACCTTCCAGACAGCGCGAAGCTGGCAAAGGAAGGGATCGAATTTATCCTGCCGGAGCTGGTGCGGGCGGTGGAGATGCTGAATGTCTGAGAAATCTCAGCTATACTGGCCGGATACTTTGCAACAGAGCGCAAGGCGCCGTGAAAGAAGATTACTCTTTACAGTTCTTTAGGCAAGGAGTGAGGTTATCGTATGATCAAAGTGCTATATATCGAGCATAGTGGATTTCAGGTGGAACTGGAGGATGCGTATTTCCTGTTTGACTACTACCGCGGTGAGCTGCCGGAGCTGGATCCGGGAAAGAAGTTTTTCATTTTTTCAAGCCATGCGCACCAGGACCACTATCAGAGAAGGATATTTGAATTTCAGGAGAAGATGCCCCATACCTTTTACATTTTATCAAAAGATATCAAAAGGGATGCATTGAAGCATGGGGGCCGGGAAGAAAATATATGGTTCGTAAAGCCGGAGGAAGAGCTGGATGTGCAGGGATGCCGGATCCGGACCCTGTGCTCTACGGATGAGGGCGTCGCTTTTCTGGTTCAATATCAGGGGAAGGTCCTTTATCATGCAGGGGATCTGAATGCATGGTACTGGGATGAAGAGGGCGAAGACTATGTAAAGATGATGCGCCGGAGCTATGAGCGGGAGATTCAAAAGATCGGCGGTGAGACCATTGATGCGGCATTTGTTCCCGTAGATCCCAGGCTGGAAGGGCGGTATGCAGAAGGGCTGGAGTTCTTTATGCTCCACACCCGGACCAAATGCGTGTTTCCCATGCATTTCTGGAATGACTATGGAATTTTCGAACGGCTTAAGAAAGAGGCGTGTACGGCAAAATACAGGGAGCGGATCATGGAGATCCGGGAGCCGGGGCAGACCTTTTTATTGCCGTGAAGTAATCAGACTTTACTATGTCGCAATGTTTATTATTTGCCCCTGCTTGTATGAATATTGGATTCAGGAACCGGGGTTCAGAGAAGAACGGAGAAGAAAATGCAGGTAAACTTATATACGGACGGTTCGGCCCGGGGAAACCCGCAGGGGCCCGGCGGCTATGGCGCGGTACTGGAATATGTGGATCCGAAAGGAGAGCTGCACACGAAGGAGCTGTCCCAGGGATATGTGAAGACCACCAATAACCGGATGGAGATGATGGCGGTGATCGTGGGACTGGAAGCCCTGAACCGCCCCTGTCAGGTGAAGGTCTATTCGGATTCTCAGTATGTGGTCAACGCCTTCAACCAGCACTGGATCGAGGGCTGGGTCAAGAAGGGGTGGAAGCGCGGAAAAAACGAAGAGGTGAAGAATGTAGATCTCTGGAAGCGCCTTCTGGAGGCGAAAAAAGATCATGAGGTGACATTCCACTGGATCAAGGGACATGCCGGGCATCCTCAGAATGAGCGGTGCGACGAGCTGGCGACTACGGCGGCGGACGGCGATGGTCTGCTGAAGGACCCGGGGGTGCCGTAATGGATGCTCAGAGCAGCAGAAACAGTGGATTCAGGTTTAAGTAAGACAGACAATCGCGGCTGCGGGAGCCGAAAGGCTGCAGACGAGGAAAGTCCGGGCTTCACAGGGCAGGATGCCGGATAACGTCCGGTGGAGGTGACTCCAAGGCCAGTGCAACAGAAATAAACCGCCTCGTGTTCCTGTGCTGACAAGTTTATATTCAGAGATAAGCTTGTCAGCACAGGAATACGGGGTAAGGGTGGAAAGGCAGTGTAAGAGACTACCGCCTCACTGGTAACAGCGAGGGCACATGTAAACCCCATCCGAAGCAAGACCGGAAGAAAGCAATGTGGCGGCCCGTCACGCTTTAGGTAGGTCGCTTGAGCCTGGCGGCGACGCCAGGCCTAGATAGATGATTGTCCAACGACATAACCCGGCTTATCGTCTTGCTTAAACCAATGGAACTGCTCAGCCATTTTTAGAGAAAGAAGGCACAACAATGGGAATGACTGTAAATGCACAGCTGCCCCTGCCGGCAGATCTAAAGGCAGAATATCCTCTGACAGAAAAACTCCGTCAGATAAAAATAGAAAGAGATCAGGAAATCCGGGATATTTTTACCGGAGCTTCGGATAAGTTCATCGTATTGGCTGGTCCCTGCTCTGCGGACAATGAGGACTCGGTCTGCGAATATGTGACCCGGCTTGCGAAGGTCAGTGAGAAGGTTTCGGATCGCTTGATGGTGATTCCGCGGATCTATACCAATAAGCCGAGGACCACCGGGGAGGGATATAAGGGAATGCTGCACCAGCCGGAGCCGGATAAGGCGCCGGACCTCTATGCGGGGATCTTGGCGATCCGGAAGATGCATATCCGGGTCATGGAGGAGAGCGGGCTGACCGGGGCGGATGAGATGCTTTATCCGGAGAACCGGAGCTACCTGGATGATATCCTGTCTTATGAGGCGATCGGGGCCCGTTCCGTAGAGAATCAGCAGCATCGGCTTACGGCCAGCGGCATGGATATTCCTATCGGAATGAAGAACCCTACCAGCGGCGACTTTTCAGTGATGTTAAATTCTGTTATTGCGGCACAAAATTCTCACCGCTTTATCTATCGGGGGCTGGATGTCAGCACAGATGGCAATGATCTGGCGCACGTGATCCTGCGGGGCGGCGTAAATAAATACGGAACCTGTATCCCAAATTACCATTATGAAGATCTGGTACGCCTGCTGGATATGTATCATAAAAAGGAGTTAAAGAATCCGGCGGCAGTGATTGATGTGAACCATTCCAATTCGGACAAGAAGTTTCGGGAACAGATCCGTATCACCAGCGAGGTGCTCCACAGCAGGAACTACAATCCGGAGCTGAGAAAGCTGATCAAGGGGGTTATGATCGAGAGCTATCTGGTAGAAGGCTGCCAGAGCATCGACAGCGAACGGGTCTATGGAAAATCCATCACAGATCCCTGTCTGGGCTGGGAGGATACCGAACGTCTGCTCTATGAGATTGCGGAAAGGTGCTGATGCTAGTACAGCATTGCGTAATTAACGGTGAATTATGTACCTGCTATTTCTGCCAGTTCTGCGTTGTCGTCAATCAACGATGCCACCGCATCGCCTCTTTCCTCCGCCTTGTCCTGACAAAAATATCAGGCACATTATTCACCATTATATACGCAATGCTGTACTAGTACAAGTCATAGAATACAAAAAACTGCCGGAGAGAAATCTTTCGGCAGTTTTTTGTATTTACTTTTGCATTATAGCTATTTCATGCTGCGATGCTTCTCCTCGCAGTATTTGCACCGATAAACCTGTTTCTCCTCATCTGTCAGGATAAAGATTTGATCCAGCCCCTGCTCGATGGATGTGATGCATCTCGGGTTCTTGCAGCGGATCACATTTTTGATCTTGGCAGGAAGCTTTAACAGCTTCTTCTCTACGATCTGCTCGTTCTGGATGATATTGACCGTAATGTTGTGATCAATGAATCCCAGAATATCAAGGTCCATAAAATCAATGGGGCATTCGATCTTTATGATATCTTTTTTGCCCATCTTGCTGCTCTTCGCATTCTTGATAATGGCAACACAGCAGTCCAGTTTATCCAGATGCAGGAATTTGTAAATTTCCATGCTTTTTCCTGCCTCAATGTGATCTAAAACAAATCCTTCGGAAAGCTTTCCAACGTTCAATGTACTATTTACCATATTCGTCCTCTTTCTTTCATTCTTCTGCAGAACTTCCGTATCCATACTGCTTGGGGCTGTAGCCGCCGATGATCTGCAGCACGGAAGACCTACAAGGTTCTATACTTAAGTTACACTTGAGCCATGTTCCATTAGTCCACATGAATCTCCAAAAGCGTCAGGATCAGCGCCATACGTACATAGACGCCGTACTGTACCTGGCGGAAATATGCGGCGCGGGGATCATCGTCTACCTCTACGGAGATTTCATTGACCCTGGGAAGGGGATGGAGCACATACATATCCTCCGGTGCCAGCTTCATTTTTTTGCGGTCCAGGATATAGAAATCCTTCATCCGAACATAATCTTCTTCATTGAAGAAGCGTTCCTTCTGGACACGGGTCATGTACAGGATATCTAGGTCCGGAAGCGCGTCCTCCAGACGGACTACCTCTTTATACGGAATATTCTGTTTGTCCAGGACATCCTGGCGCATATAATCCGGGAGCCGTAATTCTTCCGGAGAGATCAGAATGAAACGGATTCCGGTGTAACGTACCAGGGCATGGATCAGAGAGTGTACGGTACGGCCGAATTTTAAGTCCCCGCAGAGGCCGATGGTCAGATTGTCCAGACGTCCTCTCAGATTCTTGATGGTCAAAAGGTCGGTCAGGGTCTGGGTTGGATGCTGATGGCCGCCGTCGCCTGCATTGATCACAGGAATGCCGGAATGCTGACAGGCCACCATAGGAGCTCCCTCCTTGGGATGCCTCATGGCGCAGATATCCGCGTAGCAGGAGACGGTCCGGATCGTATCGGAAACGCTTTCTCCCTTTGCTGCAGAGCTGGAATCCGCAGAGGAGAATCCCATCGTACTGCCGCCCAGATTCAGCATGGCAGCTTCATGGCTCAGACGCGTACGTGTGCTTGGCTCATAAAATAAGGTTGCAAGCGTCTTTCCTTCGCAGGCATGAGCATATTTTTCCGGATGTGCCTCAATATCCTGTGCCAGTTCCAAAAGAGTGTCCAATTCCTCGACGGATAAATCCAGAGGGCTCATCAAGTGTCTCATAAAATACCTCCTCGTACTTTGTGTGAATGATCGCGCTGATTACTATTCAAGAACCGTATGTTTTGGGAAAAGGAAAATAGAAAATATAAATTAAACAAATGAATTGAAAATCTTCCCGGACGGGAAATAGAAAATGCAGAAATAAAAGGAACAGTTATACCACAACAAGCGGTGACTGGTCTTGGTTTGCGCCTTCGTATGATATTGCATCTGATCAAGTTCATTTGTCTGCCTCCTTTCCCGATACGGATCCTTATGCTGCTGACAATAGCAACATTCTTTTACATACAATATCTTAAAAATGACCCGTTGTCAATAATATTTTGAAAAATATGTTTTGTTAAAATAGTAGCATTTATTAAAAAAATATATTATACTAATAAGAATGAAATGAAACAGGGACAAAGGAGAAAATAGAGAGTATGGCTGCACTGGAAGACTTGAGGGTTCGTTTGGACGGGATTGATGAGCAGATCGTCAGGCTCTACGAAGAGAGGATGAAGATCTGCGAGGAAGTGGGGGAACTTAAGGTACAGACCTGGGGACGGGTGCTGGACCGACAGCGGGAGCGCAATAAGCTGAACGATGTGGCTTCTAAGGCCTCCAATGAGTTTAATAAAAAGGGGATTCAGGAATTGTATGAGCAGCTCATGTCCATGAGCCGGAAGCTGCAGTACCAGCAGATGGTGGAAGCAGGCGCATTGGGAAAGCTGCCCTTTATCGGAATTGATTCCCTGGAAAAGGATACGGCACGTGTAGTCTATCAGGGTGTGGAGGGTGCATACGGACAGGCTGCCATGCTGAAATATTTTGGGGAAAACTGCAATAATTTTCATGTTCGGACCTTCCGGGACGCCATGGAGGCCATCGAAGACGGAGCGGCGGACTATGCGGTCCTGCCCATCGAAAATTCCTCGGCAGGAGCGGTGACAGAAGTCTATGACCTTCTGGTGGAATTTGAAAATTATATCGTGGGAGAGACGATCCTCCCGGTGCGGCATACTCTGGCCGGACTTCCGGGAACGGACTTAAACGAGATCAGGCGGGTCTATTCCAAGGCTGAAGCCCTGATGCAGACTACCCATTTTCTGGATGAGTATCCCAACTGGCAGCAGATCAGCGTGGTCAATACGGCAGTTGCGGCAAAAAAGATACTGGAGGACAAGGATCCGGCCCAGGCAGCGGTCTGCAGCGCCTATGCAGCGCAGGTTCATGGGCTCTCTGTGCTGGTGGACGGCATCAATGACGAATTAAATAACTCCACGCGTTTTATTGTGATCACCAACCAGAAGGTATTTCTCAAGGATGCGTCCAAGATCAGCATCTGCTTTGAAGTGCCTCATCAGAGCGGTTCCCTGTACCGGCTGCTCTCACATTTTATATACAATGACCTGAATATGTCCAGGATCGAATCCCGTCCGGTAGAAGGGAAGAGCTGGGAATACCGCTTTTTTGTGGATTTTGACGGCAATATGGGGGACGCGGCGGTGAAGAATACGATCCGCGGGCTGAGAGAAGAAGCGATCAACCTGAAGATCCTTGGGAATTATTGATGGAACAGGTGATCACTTGCTGTGCAGATGGTTATAATGGGGAAAAGAATATGCGAACAAATGAACTGATGCTTTATAAAAATATGGAACATGGGGATATCCTGCTGGATATGACCTTTTTGATGGAAAATTATGAGAACGAATACTATAATCGGGAGGACCTGCGGAGCCTTTTCTTCGAGTGTGTCAATGAACTGCTGGAGATTGCGGCAAGGTATGGGTTTGAGGGCAATCTGTGGCATGCTTATCTGACTTTTTTGCTGGCAAATCACGAAAATGCCTACAGTACATCCTGCGAGATCGTGGGACAGGTTAATGGCAGCATCAATCAGATCGTACTCCATGATTTTAAGGTGCTCAAAGAACTGTTTGATCATGATTTTGAACCCATGAAGAAGGCGCTGGATGCGGACTGCTTTTCCATCCTGCAGGATTATGAGAATATCAACGCTTCCAGCAAGGTTTTCAATAAACGGATCCGGGATCGGATCTGCGGTTTAAGCAGGTCTCTGGGGGAAGCGGCAGGGGTGGAGGAATTTAAAGAGTGCCTGACCCGGTTCTATCAGGAATTTGGAGTGGGAAAACTGGGACTCCACAAGGCATTCCGCGTGGAGCATCCAGAGGGGGAAGAGGTGCGGATCGAACCAATCTCCAATATTGCCCATGTCCACCTGGACGATCTGGTGGGCTATGAGATTGCCAAGAAAAAGCTGATCGACAATACAAAAGCATTTGTGGAGGGGCGCAAGGCCAATAACTGTCTGCTCTACGGAGATGCGGGAACAGGAAAATCTTCTTCTATTAAAGCAATCTTGAATATGTATTATGACCAGGGGCTTCGGATGATCGAGATCTACAAGCACCAGTTCCGGGATCTGAACGATGTGATCGCGCAGATAAAGAACCGGAATTATAAGTTCATCATTTATATGGATGACCTGTCTTTTGAAGAATTTGAGACAGAGTATAAGTATCTGAAGGCAATCATTGAAGGAGGACTGGAGAAGAAGCCGGAAAATGTTCTGATCTATGCTACCTCCAACCGCAGGCATCTGATCCGAGAGACATTCCAAGATAAGGCGGATCGGGACGAAGAGCTGCATACCAATGATACCGTGCAGGAAAAGCTGTCACTGGTAGCCAGGTTCGGTATCACGATCTACTACGGTTCTCCGGATAAGAAGGAGTTTCAGGAGATCGTGCGGACTCTCGCCCGGGCAAACGGGATCGGCATTCCGGAGGAGACGCTTCTGTTGGAGGCGAACCGGTGGGAGTTAAACCACGGGGGGCTGTCCGGAAGGACGGCACAGCAGTTTATTGATTATTTATCCGGGACAGATGCAGGGACATGCAGAACCGAATGAATACTTTTGAAAGGATACAAAATAGCATGGTACGGAATTGGAAAACTGTATGGAAACGGATCAGATGTCTTGGACTGATGTTGTTGTCCATCTGTATGCTGACAGCATGCGGAGAAAAAGTGACTCCTCAAAAGCTGATGGAGTCAATGTCTAAAAATATGTCAGAGATCACGTCATTTGCAAATAAGGTGAAGCTGGATATTGAGCTGGAAGATGTGCTGTATACCACTGCAGTCTCCATGGATATCAGTCTGGAAAGCACGTCAGATCCAAAAGCGGGGCATGCGCTTGGAAAGGCGCATGTAAAGATGCGGGGAGCGGAGCTGGAAAGTGTCCTGGAGGTCTATCAGGTGATGGAAGGCGGCCGGAGGGCCACTTACAGCAGCCTGGACGGCGTTTGGACCAAAGAGGTCTCAGAGTACACGAAGGGATCAGTCATTACGATCGACAACAGTTTATTTTCCAAAATGTCAGATTCCGGAGATGATTTTCATATAGCTGAGGGCACGGTTGATGTAAATGGGCAGGAGTGCTATCAGATGTATGGGGAAGTGACCGGAGAGAACCTGAAAGGACTTCTCGGAGGCCAGATGCTGAATGCTTATGGACTGGTGAAGCTTCCAGATGAGGATGCCGTCTCAGAGCTGGTAATTCCCATTACCTTTAACATCTACAAAGAGAAGCTGCTTCCGGCGCGGATTGTCGTAGATATGTCAGAAGCTATGAATGGACTGTATGATAAGTTTGAGAAATCGACAAATGTAAATTCTTACAATATCAAACTCGATTTTGACCATTATGGATCAGTAGAAGAAATTAAGGTGCCTGAGGAAGTCAAGACGCTGGTAACGGGAAATACAAATCAAGGGCAATAAATGAATACTGATTTTTATATGACTGTGAATAGTAACATTGAATATGACAGTGTATTTCCTGCGCTGGTATAAGAATCAGGGAACAGGCCGGAGACAGCCTGTTCCCTGATCGCATATTGTATATTGTTACCGGACCTCATGGAGTCTGCTGATATCACTGTCAATAACAAGGGAGTAATTTGTGTAATATACCACAAAGCCGGGCTTCCCGCCTTTCGGTTTTTTCACATGTTTTTTCTCCACATAATCAATCTCCACCTTTTCTACTCCGCGCATACTGGAATAGTAGGCGGCCAGCCGTCCGGCTTCCTCGAAGGTCCGGTCCGGCAGTTCCTCCCCGTTTGTCTTGACGATAACGTGAGAGCCGGGAGCCTGCTTGACATGAAACCACCAGTCATTTCCGACGGCAAAGTTAAAGGTCAGCTGGTCATTCTGAAAATTATTTTTTCCCACATACATATGGTAGCCGTCGCTGGAAACGTAATGCAGGGGCGTATTTTTGATCTTCACTTTTTTCTTGGTAACTTTGCGGCGCATCAGGCCGGACGAAATCAGTTCTTCCTTGATCTCCGCCAGGTCGTCCTCGCTCATGGCAATATCCAGGGAGGTACGGACGGATTCCAGGTAGGTGATTTCTTCCTGGGTCTCCTGGATCAGGTGGGAGAGGGCCTCAAAGGTCCGTTTTAGCTTGTTGTATTTCTCAAAATAGCGCTGGGAATTTTCCTGTGCTGTCTTCGTAGGATCCAGCGGAATGGAGACCATTTCATTCTTATAATAATTCAGGGCTTCCAGCTTCTTCGTCCCTTCTTCCAGGTTATATCCATAGGCATTGATAAGTTCCCCGTAGACCTTGAACTTGTCCCGGTTTTCAGTGTCTTTGAGCTGCCGCATCTGAAGGTCATATTTTTTCCGATTCCGTTCCAGGGCGGTCTGAAGGATATGCCGCAGGTCCGTGGATTTCTGACGGATCCGCGTGATGGTATTTTTCAGGGCATAATAGGTCTCCAACACCTGGGAAATGGAATCAAATTCCACCTGTTCCCATCCCTTCTGGGGGAGGGGCAGAGAGGAAAATTCCTTTGGCTCCTTCCCTTCATAATAAATGGACGGAGAAAATTGCTGTTCTCTTACACCGGCAAAATAAATGTCAAACTGATTGTAAACATGCCGCAGGATATCTTCTGAAAATGCAGATGCCGGAAGGCTGGAATCTATCTGGGCGATGGAGCAGACTGCCTCCGCCGTCACCGGGCTGACCCCTGTAAAGCTAGTGTAGATGGCTTTGGAAAGAGGCATCGGCTTTTCGTTTAATACCTGGGAAAAGATTTCAAAATCCACGGACAGCGGGTCCTGCTTCTCCATGGTATCCGGGACAAAATAAGACCTCCCGGGAAGCACCTCCCGGACCGAACTCATCTGGGCGGATACATGTTTGATACTGTCGATGATGACGCCTTCTTCCGTGCAGAAGATGATATTGCTGTGCTTGCCCATGATCTCCACGATCAGATCCTTACGGCACAGGTCACCCAATTCGTCGAGATGCTCGATGGTAAAGTGTATGATCCGTTCCAGCTTAGGCTGGTAAATGTCTACGATCCGTCCGTTTGCAATGTGCTTGCGCAGCAGCATGCAGAAATTCGGAGCTGTCATGGGACTTGCCTTGTTGGATTCCGTCAGGTATACCAGCGGCAGGGACGCGCTGGCAGATAGATAGAGCCGTTTCTGCCCGGCGGGGGTCTTGATGGTCAGCAGGAGTTCATCTGCTTCCGGCTGGGCAATCTTTGCGATCCTGCCGTTTAGAAGGTGTTCTTTTAATTCGTGGACCAGATTTGCCACGACAATTCCGTCAAAAGCCATAATGTATTCCTCACTTTCTGTTTGAAGTGTAAAAAAGTCACTGTGATTCACGGAGACATATTCTTTTTGCAGTATGTGGTCCGATTGATACATTATAATATGGAAATATTGTTTTTTCAATATCCTGTGTGAACAGTAACTATAATGTAAACTAAAAAAATAAAAAGGTTGACAATTACTGTATATGCATTTATACTGAGGAAGGATTCAATCTGACGCCTGTATAAAAGGGGGAGAGGACTCCAGAAGATTATACCCAAGGGCGCCTCATTATGGTCATCCCATAATTCATGTTCCTGCAGGACAGGCGTACTACGTCCGATTTAGTATGTGAAAATACCAGGAGGTATCTATGATGTATCATTCAAAAATTTCCGTTCAGGACATATGCAGCATTGCCATTATGACGGCCATTACAGCGGTCATGGCGCAGATTTCCATTCCCATGCCGATGGGCGTGCCGATGACCATGCAGACCTTTGCCGTGACTCTGGCCGGGGTGGTACTCGGCGCGAAGCGTGGGGCAATTTCCATGATCATTTACATACTGCTGGGAGCGATCGGCGTTCCGGTGCTGGCCGGATTTAGCGGCGGATTCCAGCATCTCATCGGGCCTACCGGGGGATTCCTCATATCCTTCCCGATCATGGCATACTTGATCGGCGTAGGTACAAAGCTGAGAAAGCAGAAGGGCATGTTTGTTTTATTCCTGATTTTGGGAACGGCTGCCAATTATGCAGTCGGCGTGCTGATGTTCTGCATTCTGATGAAGGCGTCCGTTTGGACAGGGTTTACGGCTTGCGTGCTGCCCTTCCTTCCGACGGCGGTGGTCAAAGCGGCTGCGGCCTCCATACTGGGGCTGAAGCTGCATGTTCGATTGGGGGAGGTGCTGCAATGGACTTAAGGCCGCATCATCTTCTCTGTACCCAGGGGTATTCCGGAAAAGGGTACAGCGATGAATTTGTAGAAAATATGAACCGGGTTACCGAAAAGCTTCGGGGCAGTGAGCCGGTAACGGTCCATCTGACCTGTTCCACGGATGTTCTGTGCGCAGATTGTCCCAATATGTTGGGAACGGATCTGTGCAGCACCAACGAAAAGGTGAAGCGGTATGACCGGAGGGTGATGGAATATTTTCAGTTAGAAGAGAAGGATTACATTTATCAGGAGCTGGTGGAACGGATCAGGGAAAAGATGACGCCTGAGATGCTGGCAGACATCTGTGACGGGTGCAGCTGGTATCCGGTCAGCGCCTGCCGGGAGAAGATATTGGGGAAGAAGAGAGAAGCAGAGGGATGAACACCTCTGCTGTTACAGTTCACGGCCCAACCGGCCGCGAACTGTAACACCCTCTGCTTTTTGATTAATGAACAGCTAATGAAGGCACTTGACCGTATGGAAAAAATGCTTTATGATAAGTGTACATAGACTTTTCGTATAAGAAGGAGATTGAAAAAGGGCTGGCAGGAATGAATCAGATCACATTTGAGGACGCTGTCCGTCATGGGATTGACATGAGCATGACCGCAGTATGCAGAAAAGCTCCGCAGCAGATGGAAATTTAGACAAGCGAAACATAGGCTTAATTAGTTTGGATTATACTAGTACTCCATCCGGCCAGGAATTGAACTCCTAAACTGCCTGTTCCGCACCATTGCGTCGTTAAAAGTTCTAGCCGATGCACCCACATCGCCGTCGAACTTTTGCCTAGCACTGGTGCGAACCAGACAGTTCATTAGTTCAATTCCTGACTGGATGGAGTACTAGTACAGCATTGTGTAATTAACGGTGAATACTGCACCTGCTATTTCTGCCCGCACTTCGTTGTCGTCAATCAACGATGCCACCGCATCGCCTCTTTCCTCCGCCTTGTCCTGACAAAAATATCAGGCACATTATTCACCATTATATACGCAACGCTGTACTAGCGGTCTGAATCTTGATTTTGAACGGATTGAAGTATTTTCTGTGCTGCAGCAGATTTCTTTTACGTCTTATGGGAGAGATACATTTTCCAGTATTTCGCTTTTGATCGACAGCCTGTGCGTACAGAAGGATATGTACAGTAAGTCGCTGGCAGACTTTGCGCTTGTTACATTTGTACAAAATCTGAGATTGACGGAGAAACAGACAAGAAAGATTACGGTTTATTTCAAGATTTGAGAAAGGAACACGATCATGCAGTGGAGCGATGGAAAAAGTAGATGCCGCTGGGCTAATCCCAACAATGAGAAGTATATTCATTATCATGATGAGGAATGGGGTGTTCCCGTATATGACGACCATAAGCTGTTTGAAATGCTGATACTGGAATCCTTCCAGGCCGGACTCTCCTGGGAATGTGTGCTGAATAAGCAGGAGGCTTTCCGGGAGGCGTTCGACGGATTTGATCTGGAAAAGGTGTGTGCATATACGGAAAAGGATTTCGAAAGGCTGCAGGAAAATCCGAACATTATCCGCAATAAACGGAAGATCCGGGCCGCGGTATCCAACGCAAATGTGTTTCGGGAGATTCAGAAGGAATATGGGAGTTTTTCGGAATATATCTGGCACTGGACAGACGGGAAGGTCAACTACGAAACAGGGCTTACATCCTCAGAGCTTTCGGATCAGGTGTCAAAGGATCTGAAAAAGCGGGGGATGACCTTTGTCGGGACAACCATCATCTATGCATATCTGCAGGCAGTCGGGGTGATCTATTCCCATGAGAAAGGGTGCTTTTTGGAACATTGTGAAGGAAAACATTAGATTTTTGAACCGCTCATAGATGGGCGGTTCATTTTCTGCGGAGAAATTTCAGAAAAGAAAATGACAAACATGTTTAGATTAAGAACTTTAGCTTATGTCAAACGTTTTTGGTAGAATCTGTACGGACTGGATGGTAAAATTCTCGCAGATCAGGAGTTCAGATCAAACGAAAAGCGGAAGGGGGGTTATTTTGGAAATCAGCACACAGATTAAGAAATATCGGAACAGCATGGGGATTTCCCAGGAAGAACTGGCTGAAAAGATTTATGTAAGCAGACAGACCATTTCCAACTGGGAAACGGGAAGAAATTATCCGGATATCCATAGTCTGCTGCTGCTCAGTTCCTTATTCAACGTATCTCTTGATCAATTAATAAAAGGAGATGTTAAAGTCATGAAAGAGGAAATCAGGGAAACGGAAATTAAGAAATTGAACAGATGCGGAGGGAGTTACGGAGCTCTTTTGGCAGCAACGGTGCTTTTGCTTGTACCTCTTACAGCATGGATTGGTATATATGCTTTTATCCCGTGGGGCATATTGGCCGGGATCACAAACAGGCGCCTCCAAACTTTTGCCCTGCTTGCAAAGCAGTTTCCTTTATGCTAAGATTGATTACAATACCAGATGATAGTATTAAGCTGAAAAAAGATTTTATAGAGAGTGTGCAAAGAAAAAAGGAGAAGGAGGCAGCTATGAGCAAAAGTATGATCCGGGTTGCGAAGGGCGAGATTCCCGCAGACCTGGTACTGAAGAACGGCAGCGTATTGAATGTATTTTCAGAGGAGATCGTCCCCTGTGATGTGGCCATTGTGGACGGCCGCATTGTGGGACTGGGGAGCTACGAAGGGGAACGGGAGATTGACTGCACGGGCAAGTACATCGCCCCGGGGCTGATCGACGCCCATGTACATATTGAATCTTCCATGGTGTCTCCCCTGGAGTTTACGAAGTATATCATCAGAAAAGGGACCACCGGGATCGTGGCGGATCCGCATGAGATCGTGAACGTCAGCGGAAAGCGGGGGATGGACTATATCCTGGACGCGTCGGAGCAGGTTCCGGCGGACGTCTATGTGATGGTGCCTTCGTCGGTGCCTGCCACCAACATTGACACCAATGGCGCCGGAAAATTTCTGGCAGAGGATATGGCACAATACAAATCCCATCCGAGGGTGCTGGGCTTGGGAGAGATGATGCGGTTCGTGGATGTGCTGAACGAGGATCCGGAAACCCTGGATAAGCTAGATGTGTTTTCGGATATGGTGATGGACGGGCATGCTCCGGGGATCTCACAGAAAGAAATCCAGGCATACCGGATGGCCGGGATCCAGGATGACCATGAGTGTTCCACCGGCGAGGAAGCACTGGAAAAGCTTCGGGCCGGATTCCACATCTTAGTCCGGGAAGGCAGCGGCGCGAAGAACCTGGAAGGGATTTTAAGCGGCATCCTCAAAAACGGGGCTTCCCTGGATCAGTGCATGTTCTGTACGGACGATAAGCATCTGGAGGATATCGAAAAGGACGGACATATCAATTACTGCGTCCGCAAGGCCATCGCCCTTGGCGTGCCGGAGGTGCGGGCATACAAAATGGCGTCCTGGAATGCGGCAAGGTTTTATGGCCTCAAGGACACAGGCGCAGTAGGGCCGGGCTACCGGGCAGACCTTCTGATCATTGACGATCTGAAGGAAGCAGTGCCTTCCATGGTGCTCAAGGACGGGAGGATCGTGGAGGAAGCATGGCTGGATTCCTTCGGATATGAACTCAAGGACAGATCCCTTCTCCGTACAGTCCGGATCCGGAGCATGTCAGAGGAAGATCTGCTTTTGACAAAAAAAGAAAAGAACCATGTGCTGGAGCTTGTGCCGAATGAACTGCTGACTCTGCACAGGGTAGAAGAAGTTCCGGGCCGGCATGGCGTGTTTATTCCGGACAAGGATTACGCGAAGCTGGCCGTGGTTGAGCGACACGGCAAAAACGGAAAGGTAGGAGTGTGCCCGGTGAAAGGATACGGGATCCAGTCCGGCGCTATTGCGACGACCATTTCCCACGATTCTCACAACATCATTGCGGCAGGCGATAACGACCGGGATATCCTGTGTGCGGTGCGGGAACTGGAGCGGATCCAGGGCGGATATGTGATCGCTTCCGGCGGCAAGGTAGTGGATGAGCTTCCTCTTGCCATCGGCGGACTGATGAGCGTGGACCGTGCGGAGGCTGTGCAGAAGAAAACCGGAGAAATGGTACAGAAGGCGCGGAGCATGGGCGTATCCGAGGGAGTGGATCCGTTCATCACGCTTTCCTTTATGGCGCTGACCGTGATTCCGGAGCTGCGGCTTACGGAAGCCGGGATGTTTGATGTGACGACAATGCGGTTTATCAAAGAGTAGAGAGATGGCAGAGAAAAAAGAAAATCACTTGATCAGCTTCATAAGAAAATATGCCGCCGTATTGCTGGCAGGCTGTGCGGTCCTTCTGCTTGCAGCATATTTTATCAATATCATGTTTGTGCAGAACAAAAGGACGGCTGTTTCCGTGCTGGTCCTGGAATTTATGGAGGATACTTCCGTGCTGGAGCAGCAGGTCCGGGAAGTGATTGGGGCGGCCGAGGATGAGGAAATAGAGATTCGGACCATTTCTGCCGGAGTAGGGACGAATAAAGCAGTTGCACTGACCTGGATCCGGGCGGAGGTAGTGGATGTGGTCATAGGGGAAGAAGAGCAGATGACGGAATACGCACAGGCTGGGTATCTGAAGGATCTGGGCGACACAGAAGCAGAGCAGCCGGACGCTTTCCTGTGCGGACTGGCGGAGTATGATAAGGAAGGCAATGTGACTGGTACGGGACCGGAAAGCTGTTTTGGAAAATATGCCGGGGAGATTGCCGGGGTCCCGATGGAAAAGCCGGTGGCTGGTCTGGCTGGCAATGCTTCGAATCTGGACAATGCGCTGATGCTGCTAAACTTTTTTTCTGAAAATTAAATAGTAAATATTTACCAAAAAACTTGCAATCTGCTTGTCTGACGGCTAGAATAGGAAGAGGGCAAATTGAACTCCCGCAAAAGGAGTGAGGTGATTGATTGAAAGCAACGATCAGGGAGATTGCAGAACGGGTCGGAGTTTCTTCTGCAAGTGTTTCTTTGGTGTTGAATCACAGGGATTGCAGAATCTCAGAAGAAACGAGACAGAAAATATTTGATACGGCCAGGGAAATCGGCTATGTCAGAAAGAAAGACAGAATAAAAAGCAAAAGCAGGTACAGCGGCCGGCTGATCGCGTTGATCTATCCGCGCCTTCGGAATGAACTGATCGAAGAATGCATGCAGGGGATTGAAGAGTATGCGTCGTTGTATGACTACCATGTATTTCAGCTGTACTGTTCGGAGACAACGCAGAAGTGTATTGAGCAGATTGAAATAGCAGTGTTCATTGGGGCGGCCGGACTGATCCTGATTCCGCCGAATGACATGAATACAGGGGATAACCATATCCTGCTGGGGGAAGCGCTGAAGCATTCCGGGATTCAGTATCTGCTGTTGGATAAAGCGGTCTATAAGGTGTTTTGTGATTTTATCACAACGGACAATAAACTGGGCGCTGGCATGGCAATGGACCATCTGCTCAGCTACGGCCATCGAAGGATTGGGATTCTGGCCGGAAAAAAAGAAATTTATAATACCAGAAAAAGAGTGGAAGGCTATAAAGACAGCCTGGCGCTTCATGGCCTGGAATATGACGAAGAACTGGTCTACTATGGAGAATATTCTCGGCAGTCAGGGTACGAGGGAACCGGCTATCTTCTTTCAAAGGGGGTGACAGGGCTGGTATCCTGCAATGGAGAAATGTCACTGGGGGTATATGAATATGCCAGAGATAACCAGAAGGTGATCGGAGAGGATATTTCGATCGTGAGTTTTGGAAATCTCAGGGAGGCCGGGTGGGTGAATCCCATGCTGACCAGTATCATTCAGCCGGGGGAGCAGATGGGACGAAAGGCAGTGGAAGTGCTGATCAGCCGGATCCGGCATGAAGAAATCGGGGGGATTCATACGAATTATTTTACCCCCACCCTGCGGCAGGGAGATTCTGTAAAAAGAATCGGGCATTGATACCGGCTATATACTGAGCACCAGATTTCATCGGACGTGAGTATCATTTATGAGTTATAAAATAAAAAAGCACATTTATTTTATGTTTTGTAAGAATCATAGAAATGAATGTGTTTTTTTTGTGCATAACTTACAAAAACATAAAGTTTATCAAAGTTTATCATGCATAAACAAGGAAAAATATGATTGATAAAAGATTAATAAACAGATTATTTAATGTAATGTGTAAAAAATAATGAAAATTATATTGCGTCAAATTAATAATATGCATAAATTGTAATTGACAAATAAGAAAAACTAAGATATAGTATGCTTAACAAATAAAAAATGATAAACAAAAGATAAAAGTTTATCAAAAGGCGATGAAATTAAAGGAGGAAGTAAATGAAAAAGAAAATGTTATCCATTTTACTGTGTGCTGCAATGTTCACATCTATTTTATCCGGATGTGCGATATCAACCACAAAAGAGTCTGATGACAGCAGCACAGAGAGCACGGAAGGAACAGAAGGCTCAGATGATGCAGATTCTGACGCAGAAGCAGGGGACGATGTTGTTGTCATGAAGGATGAAGATCTGGAAGGCAGAGAGGAGATCACGCTTTGGTTCTGGGGTGCAGAGCCATATGCTCAGGAGGCTTTCAAAAAAATACTTGTAGACAGCTATAATGCATCTCAGGATGATTATCAGCTTGTAGTAGAGTTCCGTCCGTCTGTAGATGCGGACATCAAAACAGCCCTGGCAGCAAATCAGGGACCGGACATCATTTACGGTTCCGGCCCATCCTTTGTAATGCCGCTGGTAGAAGCAGAAAAGCTGGAAAACATGGATGCATATTCAGAAGAGTATGGATGGAAGGACAAGATCCTGGAACCATATTATGAGTCAGGTACAGTACATGGAAGCCTTTACAGCCTGGTAAACGGCGTCAGCACAATGGGCGTATTCTACAATAAAAAAGTGCTGCAGGATAATGGATGGGAAGTTCCCACGACCATCGAAGAAATGGAAGCAATCATGGATGAAGCGATCGAAAAGGGAATGTATGCTTCTGTCACAGGCAATAAAGGGTGGCAGCCGGTAAATGAAAATTACGCATCTCTATTTCTGACCCATATCGCGACGCCTCAGACCATGTACAAGGTTCTGACGGGCGAAGAAAGCTGGGTAAATGACGACGTGAAAGCAGCCATTGAAAAATCAAAAGAATGGTGGGATAAAGGATATCTTGCAGGTGAAGATTATGTAAACCTGAACTTCAGTGAATCACTGCAGCTCTTATCCGACGAAAAATCACCTTTCTTCGTGGGACCGTCTATTGCATTCCAGTGGGCAGCTTCCTTCTTTACAGGCGATAAGGAAGAAAACATTGCGTTTATCCCGTTCCCGGCAACGGAACAGGTACAGGATGTGACTTATACATTAGGCGGAGCCTGCACATTGTCCATCAATGCAAACGCGGAGGATTCCCATAAGGATGAAGCTGCAAAAATCATTGATATGATGATGAATGCAGAATTTATGCAGGAAATGACAGCAGCCTGGCCCGGATACTGGGGAACGCCTCTGAAGGACCTCTCCGGTGTTGATGCAGACAATATGAATTATCTGTCCGCAGAATTTGTAAAGGTAGTCAGCGATATTTCAGATGCTGTTAACCAGGGAAATTTCGGATATTATGACAACACCTTCTTCCCGTCCGCAACGCAGACAAGGATCGTCAATATCGATGAAGTCTGGTATGAGACATCAACGGTAGATGAGTATGTGCAGTCCCTGGAGGATGAATTTAAAACAGAGTTCGAGAACGGTATGGTGCCGCCGACTCCGAAGCCCAATATGGATTAAGGAGTTGTGTGCTGAAGAACCATGAATAAGTGATCAAGCGGGCCGGAATGGATCAAATTCCAGATTCCGGCCCGCTTTTTCACTAAAGCTTCCATTGGACAAGCAGGCAAGCACTTTGCTGTGCAAATTGCTTACATATATAGGAGAAAAAAATGAAAAAAAGAAAAATCAATTGGAATTATTTTCTGATCGCTCCTGCGCTGCTGATCAGCGTAAGTATTATATTGCTCCCGGGGGTTATGACATTCGCGTATTCCTTTACAGATTGGAATGGATTATCCCCAAACATCAATTTTATCGGACTGAAAAACTTTATCGAACTTTTTCAGGATAAGATCTTTTTTAAAGCGATCCAGAACAATATCATTTGGACCCTGCTGTTTTTGACGATCCCGGTCTGCATCGGAATGCTGGCGGCCATGCTTCTGCTTTCCAGAAAAAAGACCAGGAGCATCTACCAGGTCGCGTTTTTGATTCCCTATGTGCTTGCGCCTTCTGTCAATGCCATGCTCTGGCTGAACGTGGTGTTCAGCCCGGTATCCGGCGTGATCTCCGTATTCCGGAATATGGGAATTGACATCAGTTCTCCGCTGGCGGATATGAAAACAGCGATCTACGGATGCGCGGCAGTGGATATCTGGCATTACTGGAGCTATCTGACCGTCATTTATCTGGCGGCGCTGCGTCAGGTGCCCACGGACCAGGTGGAAGCGGCCCGGCTGGACGGGTGCAACGGGTGGCAGCTGTTCCGTTACATTTATTTGCCGAATATCATGTCCACGGTGAGCCTCATGTTTGTCATGATTACCATCGGCTCCTTCCTGGCCTTCGATTATATCAAGCTGATGACAGGAGGCGGACCGGCTCATGCGACGGAGGTGCTCGGAACCTATGCGTATTCCTTTGCCTTTGATTCCATGAAGGTCGGGAAAGCGGCGGCAGTGGGCTTATTTATCAGCTTCTTTGGTCTGATCGCGTCAACCATTTACACGAGACTGAGCAAGAACGAAGAGATGCAGTAGAAGGAGGGGAAACAAATGGGAGTGACATCAAAGAAAAAACAATTTGGTATTAATTTTATCATCCATCTGGTACTGATCGTTCTTGTGATCATCTGCCTGGCGCCCATCGCGCTGGTGGTGATCAACAGCTTTAAGACCAACACGGAGATTGTCAGCAATCCTCTTTCCTGGCCTTTTGTCCTGCATCTGGAAAATTATATCCAGGCATGGAAGACCGGTAACTTTTCCGTAGGCTTTATCAACAGCGTGAAGCTGACTGGATGTACGGTATTGATCGTGCTGGTCACGGCCAGCCTGGCAGGGTATGTGCTGTCCGGAAAGCGGATTAAAGGAAGCGGCGTGATCCTGATGTATTTCATGATGGCAATGACCGTGCCGATCCAGCTGTTTTTGTTCCCGCTGTACTATGCCTATGCAAAATTAAATCTGATTGGAAATATCCTGGCTACAAGCTTTATCCTGGCTGCGCTGTATATGCCTCTTTCCGTATTTTTGATGCGGACCTTTTTCCTGAATGTACCGAAAGAGCTGGAGGAATCCGCGCGGATCGACGGAGCGGGCACCTGGCAGGTGATCTGGCATATCATGCGTCCGGTAGTTTCCCCAGGGCTGATCACGGTGGCGATCCTGATCGGGCTGCAGTCCTGGAATGAGTACCTGATTTCATCCACATTCCTGCAGGGGGCAAAGAACTTCACGGCAACACTGGGATTCCTGGCAATGAACGGATCCTATGGTTCAGATATGGGCGTTATGATGGCGGCTGCGTCGACACTGATCGGGCCGATCATCGTATTCTTCCTGTGTACCCAGAGGTACTTTGTGGACGGTATGGTCAGCGGAGCGGTGAAAGGATGATATGGGGCCGGATTCTGCGGCTGGATCAAGATGAAATAAGGAGGACAATATGCAGATAAAGGATTATCAAAATCAAATTTATTCCGGCGTGCTTGGAAAAATTATCGGGGTATACCTGGGCAGGCCTGTTGAAGGCTGGAGTTTTGAAAAAATCCGGGAGCATTTCGGGGAAGTGTACTATTATAAGGGACATATTACCGGAGCGCCGCTGATCGTGCCGGACGACGATATCTCGGGAACCTTCGCTTTTTTCCGGGCTCTGGAAGACAATGGCTGCAGCGCCGGACTGACGGCGGAGGATATCGGAAATGCCTGGCTGAATTATATCGTGGAAAATGAGACGATCCTCTGGTGGGGCGGACTGTGCAGGAGTACGGAGCATACTGCGTATCTTCGTCTGAAAAACGGGATCAAGGCACCGGAAAGCGGAAGCGAAAAGCTGAATGGAAAGAGCATGTCGGAACAGATCGGAGCGGAGATCTTTATCGATACCTGGGCATTGGTCAATCCGGCCAATCCGGATCGGGCGGCGGACATGGCCAGGAAAGCGGCCAGCGTCAGCCATGACGGGCTGGCCATTGATGCGGCGGTGTATCTGGCTGTGATGGAAGCCATGGCGTTTGAAGAAAAAGAGATTGACACCCTTCTGGACAAAGGTTTGGAGTATATAGACAACCCGTTTTTTAAAGAACTGGTCGGCGAATTGAGGAGGCGCTGCCGGGCGGCAGAGGACTGGCATGAGGTACGGGACTGGATAGCCAGTGAGCACGGGTATGAGAAATATCCTGGAAACTGTCCGATGGTCACGAATCACCTGACTCTTTTGATGGCGCTGATCATGGGAGGCGATGATTTCAACAAGGCATGCATGATCGCATGCTCCGCAGGATGGGATACGGACTGTAATTCCGGAAATGTAGGATGCTTAAACGGAATCCGCCTGGGTCTGGAAGGATTTTCGACAGGGGCAGACTTGAGAAAGCCGGTTGCAGACCGTCTGTATGTAGTCACCAGCGATGGCGGCGAGACGGTTACCGATGCGGTCATTGAGACGAGGAAGATTGTAAGAGCAGCCGCAATGCTGAACGGAGAAGAAGTGGAGATTCCGAAGGAACGGTATGCCTTTGAATATCCGGGAAGCGTACAGGGCGTGATCCCGTTTGACGGAAACCAGGAAGAGCAGGTGCTGACCCGGATCGAGAATGCTTACGATTCCACAGGGGAATTTGGCTGCAGGATCTCTTATGAAGGTCTGGGCGCAGGGGTTCATGCAAGCTGCTGTGTGGATACCTTTATCGACTTAAAACCAAAGGGCAAGGAAGGGACAAGCTATTTTGATGTGCTCTGTTCACCCACCCTGTACAGCGGACAGGAGATTACGGCCTGTGTGACGGCAGTCGAGGATGTGAATCCGGATTTCCGGTTTTTCATTCAGTATTTCGATGAAAATGACGAGCTGGCGATCTGGTATGGGGATTCTGTAAAGCTTAAAAAAGGACGCAATGTGATCCAATGGACGGTGCCGGATACTAGGGGCCATGCGGTGTACCGGCTGGGGATCACCCTGCTGAGCAGGTTTCGGGTGGACGGCAGTATCATCCTGAATACGCTAGACTGG